>Ga0335081_10012021_pt1 | contig 14022 bp, 13 predicted proteins | sample Lox_Sample_35_FD_206713 | JGI IMG/M metagenome (GOLD analysis project Ga0335081, IMG submission 206713) | Soil microbial communities from Loxahatchee National Wildlife Refuge, Florida, United States - Lox_Sample_3.5 | ecosystem: Environmental > Terrestrial > Soil > Wetlands | place: USA... | reverse complement strand
TGAGCGACTTCTACCAGGCGAGCGGGCTAATCAATGGTGTGCTTCCGATGATCAATCAGATCCGCTACCTGCCGATGAATCAGGGCCGCTGGCTGAACACCATGGACGAAGCCCAGAGACGCAGGGTGATTGTTCTGGGCGATGAGGCACGGCGCACCCTGTTTCTGGGACGGCCGGCGGTCGGCAGCACGATCCTGCTCAACGGCGTCCGCTTCCAGGTTATCGGAACCTTGCAGCGCATCGGCCATGGCAACAACAACAACCAGAATCTGAAGAGTTTCGTGCCTTACACCACCATGCGGGACTATTTCCCGCCCACGAATTCCGGGGAAGCCCTGGACGTTATCTCCATGATTGAGTATCAGCCCAGATCGCGGGCGCTGCATGAAAAGGCGCAACAGGAGGTTCACACGGTAATCGCGCGAAACCACGGCTTCGATGGGAGCGATCCCGATTCCTTTGATGAGTGGGATACGGTGGCAACGGTCGATCAGGTAGGGAAGATCTTCGACGCCATGAATACGTTTCTGGGCAGCGTGGGGCTGGTGACCCTCACGCTGGGAGCGATCGGGATCATTAACATCATGCTGGTAGCGGTTGCCGACCGCACGCGCGAGATTGGTCTGCGGAAGGCGGTGGGTGCGACCAACGCCAGCATCATGTTTCAGTTCTTCGTGGAAGGAGCATTTCTGACCCTGCTGAGTGGCGGAATTGGAATCGCAGGCGCTGCGGGATTGATGGCCGCGCTGTCGGGAGTCGATCTCGGACAGGGATTCGATCCACCCAGGCTCGTGGCCTGGACCGCGATTTTGGCGGTGGGTTCCCTGGCGCTGGCGGGAGTCGCGGCGGGATTGTATCCGGCACGGCGGGCGGCCATGCTTGAGCCGGTGGAAGCGTTGCGAAAGGAATAACCGCCACTTTTATGCACCAGGATCTTCTGCACCAGGCTTTTTCGGCGATGCGGCACGACTTGCGCAAGACCCTGCTTACCATGGCTGGCATGGCGTGGGGGATTGCGACGGTCGTTCTATTGCTGGCCTATGGCAATGGCTTCGGGCAAGCCATCTCAAATATTTTTGAGAGCTTTGGGGCTACCGCTGTTGGAGTGTTTCCCGGCCGCACGTCGCAACAGGCGGGTGGAAACAAGGCGGGCGTGGAAATCCACTTCACCAATGAGGACGTGGAGCTTCTGCGCAATAACATTCCATTGTGCAAGCACGTCGTGCGCATGTCGCAAAAAGACTCTACCGTGCAAAACGGAAACCGGTCGTTCACATTTCCTGTCATGGGCCTCGATCCGGCGATCGAAGAGATCTGGAATCTGGATATGGCAGAAGGGCGCTTCATCGACGATGCCGACAATCTGCGCCACGGACTATACGCGGTTATCGGGTCAGAGGCCAGAGACAAACTCTTTTCCGGAATGCCGGCCCTGGGCCAGGATATTCGCATCGACGGCGTGACCTTTGAGGTGATCGGCGTGGTGAAGCCACGCATGCAGGAAGCCGACAGCGATGATAACCGTGCCGTCTACCTTCCTTTTAACTCCATGGATGTGCTGAAGGATACGCATTATCTGGATGGCATCTGGCTGGACTCGCAGGGGCTGAACCACGAAAAACTCGATCGGACCATTCGTGACACTCTCGCCACTGCGCATGACTTCAAGAGCGACGATCAGCGGGCAGTTTTTGTTTTCGACGCGCAGAAGCAGTTGCAGCAGTTCGGCATCATCTCGCTGGCGCTGAAGGTCTTGCTGGGGTTTATCGGGACGGTCACCTTGGGCATCGGCGGCGTAGGCCTGATGAACATCATGCTGGTTTCGGTCACGCAGCGTACCCGGGAAATCGGAGTAGAGAAGGCCCTCGGCGCCAGGCGGCGAGACATTCTGTTCCAGTTTCTGGCCGAGGCTCTCGTGATTACCGCAGTGGGAGGTATGCTGGGCATCATGCTTTCCTATATTGTGTCGCTTTCAGTGGGCCGGCTCACGTTCTACAGCGCAATGGCAAAGCACGCCGAAGCGGGCGATATCCGCCTGGTGGTCTCGCCCATGATTCTGCTGGTGGCATCTTTCATTCTGGGTCTGGTGGGAGTGATCAGCGGAATGGTGCCGGCGGTACGCGCAGCTCAACTCGACCCCATCGAAGCACTGCGCTATGAGTAAGTAGGTTCGCAAGGAAATGCGAACCGGACGTCTGCCCGAGGGAAACAGGAATGCCTGGCATAAAGCCGGGGCGACCTTGCTGCCCCGGCTTGGGAACGGGAAAACTAGACGCCGGCGGTGAGTGTCTCGACCAGGCGTTCGCAGAGCGTGGTCTCTACCTCAAACATCTTGACCACGATCGGCCCTTCGAGGAACGGCTTTAGAATAGCCTCGATGCGAGGGAAGACCTCTCGTGCGTACTTCTCGGCCTCGTACTTCTCGGTCCACAGCGTGATGACCAGCACCTTCTCGATCTTGTTCTCAGGTATCAACGGGAGAAACTCAAGGAAGCCATGCTGCTTCTTCAGGATGGGAAGAATTTCCTTACGCGCGGCCACGATGAGTTCTTCTTTCTTTTCGTATTTTGGGAGGATTTCTACGAGGCGGGCAAACATGGAATGTTTCTCCTTCGGCATGGGAAGACTCGGTGGGTCACGATCTTCGGGGGCCTGGCGAGCCGATCCCGATTTAGGTCCACAAAATTCAACAAAGCTTCCCGCAAAAAGGAGGAATGCGCAGTGATGCGGGATACAGTCGTGCGTGACATGAAACACCGAGTCTCCCCGCCGGGACTGGGTCCGGGTTCCTTCCGTCTGTATTGTGTCTTACCCATGGGAACCGAACCATGACCGCTATGAATGACATCCTGCATCTGCCTGCGCCGAAGGCCGACTGCCGTCTGGCCTACGGCAGCGATATCCATCAATTTCTGGACTTGCGAGTCCCTGCGGTGAACGGCCCGCATCCTTTGCTGATGAACATTCACGGCGGGTTCTGGCGCGAGAAATACGATCTGGAGCACAACGGATTCCTGTGCGCCGCACTCGCGGCCAGGGGAGTGGCGACGGCCAACGTGGAATATCGGCGTGTGGGCAATCCTGGAGGGGGCTGGCCGGGCACGCTCGAGGACCTCCGCGCGGCGTACCGGTTTCTCCTGGAAAACCTGGGGAGATACGACATCGACGCCGCGCGAAGCATAATCATGGGCCACTCGGCCGGTGGTCAGCTGGCATTATGCCTGGCGGCGTGCGAAAAAAACGTGAAAGCTGTCGTGTCGCTGGCGGGAGTGGTCGACTTACAGCAAGCCTACGCGCTGCACCTCAGCAATGACGCTGTGGTGGAATTTCTGGGCGGAACGCCCAACCAGATCCCCACCATCTATCGCGAAGCCGACCCGATGCAGCTGACGCTAACCGTAGAGCAGTGGCTGGTTCACGGGTCCGGAGATGATGTCGTGCCTGTAGATTTCAGCCGGAACTACGTTGAGACGAAAAAAACCGCCGGAAAGGGTGCGCAACTGATCGAGATAGGCGGAGCGGGACATTTTGACCTGATTGATCCGCGAACCGCAGCATGGAAAGAGGTCGAGCGGGTGGTGCTGCGGGCAGCAGCGTGACCTTTTGCCCAGGTACCTCAAGTTTTTCGAATTTTACGCTTCCTCGTAAAGGAGCGTTTGGCTTTCCCGGGCCTGCCACTGTGCTCCGGATTTTCGCCGGGCTCGGGAAAATCCGTGTCGTAGCCTTTCAGGCGAGGGTCCTGATCGCGGTGGCCTAGTTGTCCTGCAAGCCAGATGTTTCCATCGTGTTGGTGGGCCGCGTCTTCATTTGCGCCTTTGGCGCGGTCCTGGTCACTTTTTTCGATGGACATAGGGGACCCTGTTTGCGGCGGAGTTATTCGCCAGAACGCGCCGGGGAAACTCCCAGCTTGCGCAGTCGCTCCCGCGCCTGCAGCGCCTCGTTGGATCGCGGATAACGTTGTATCACGTGCCGCAACTCCTGCACGCCGTCGTCCTGCTTGCCCAGTTCGATCAGAGAGAAGCCCTTCTTGAGCTCTGCCGATGCCGCTTTGTTGCCGCTGGGAAAATTCTGCACCACCTGATCGTAATTCTGCACAGCCTGCTGATAATTGCCCTGGCGATATTGAATTTCGCCAAGATAGAAGTAGCTGTTCCCGGCAAGGTCGGTGTTGGGATAGAACTTTACATAATCGGAAAACTCCTGCGTGGCCAGATCATTGTTGCCGCTGTTGTAGTCCCGCAGCGCGTTGTTGTAGAGAACGTCGGGCGGGGGAGCCTGGGCCGCTGCCTGCGCTGCCGCCTGTTGCTGCGCTTGCTGGGCCTGGATGTTCTGCTGCGAGGCTTGCATATCTTCCAGCTGCTTGGTCACTTTGGCCAGACGCGCCTTCAATTCGTCGATCGAATCATTCAGCGCCTGAATCTGGCCGGAAATCTGATCCACATGCGCGGCCGAATCCCCCTGCTGCTTCTGCAAGGTCGTCTGCAGGGCGGTCAGTGCGGCCGCGACTTTGTTGACCGCGTCGGTATCCTGTTCCACTAGGTTGTTCATTACGCCCATGCGTTCATTGAAGCTGCGCTGCATGGCCGTCATCTGTTCCTGTAGTTGCTGTACCTGCGTCTGCAGCTGAATGATTTCCTTGCTGACACCCCATGCGGGGGTGAGGGTCAACCAGAAGACGGACATCAGGGCGGCAAGAATGGAGAAGCGTCGTAGTTTCATAAGCGCTCCAATAACCATATTTTAGATGCCTTGCAAGGTTTTTGCGCTGTGTAGTTTCTAATCGAGGAACCTCAAAAGGCAGGCCTCCAGCTACAGACCTCCAACCGCTCGGGCAAGCCGCCCAAGGTTCGACAGCGACAACGTGCGGGGACAGCCTGCGCCGTCCCCGCGCATTTCGCGCCGCTTATTTCTGATAGACGAAGTGGCCGCGGCGGTTCTGCTGCCAGCACTCTTCGTTGTGCTCCAGGCAGAACGGTTTTTCTTTGCCGTAGCTGATCGTCTTAATGCGGTCGGCGCTCACTCCCGCCGCAACCAGCGCCTCTTTGACGGAGTTTGCGCGCCTGTCTCCGAGAGCCAGGTTGTATTCCGTCGAACCGCGCTCGTCGCAGTGTCCCTCAACCGTGAAATTGATATTGGTGTGCTGATTGAGGAAACCTGCATCGCCCTGCATCGCAGCCTGCTGGTCGGGCCGGATATCGGACTTGTCATAGTCGAAATAAATGTCCTTGATGTTCTGACCGAACAAGTCCTCGTCCGATGGCGACGGCGTCGGCGGCGGAGGTGGCGGCGGCTGCGTTACCGTCAGGCGCGTGGTCGCCTCCTGCGTTCCACCCGCACCTTTGGCGGTCAGGTGATAGGTGGTCGAGTCCGCCGGACTCACCTGCTGCGAGCCGTTGGCCTGTACTGCCCCGATGCCATCAATGGAAACATCGGTGGCGTTAGTGGTCTGCCAGCTCAGCGTGGCTGACTGTCCCTTCTCGATCGTGTCCGGACTGACCGAGATTGACGCCGTAGGCGACGGCGGCGGAGGTGGTGGCGGGGGTGGGGGCGGCGCTACCTTTTTCTTGCAGGCGCCCAGCATCAGCACGGCGCCTAAGGCAACGGTGAGTGCGAACCACTTCATGTTGCGGTGCTTCACGTTATCCTCCCTACGGATCCGAAAATAAGCCTTCGGGTCAGACGAAGTGTTTTTTTATTTCCAACTCCAGTTGGGTTGCGAGTTGTGTCCCGTAAATGTCAACTGGTGAAGCTTGGTGCCGTCGGCCAGCATTTCCCAGATCTCCGGTTTGCCGGAGCGGCTGGACTCGAACACGATATGCCGTCCGTCCGGAGCCCATGATGGAAAATCGTTGTGTCCGCCATCATGGGTAAGTTGCACCCATTGCTTGCTGGCGATGTCCATCAGGTAGATATCAAAAGACCCCGGCTCGCCCGGGCCATACTTGCGCACCCAGGCGAAGGTCAAAAACTGTCCATTGGGGGACCAGTTCGGCGAAACCGCATAGCCCTGGTCGGTCATCCGCGTCTGGTTGGTGCCGTCGGCTTCCATGGTGTAGATCTGCGGCAAACCAGTGCGCCCGCTTACGAAAGCAATCTGACCGCCGGTCTTGCGGTTCCACGCGGGAGAAACATCGGGTCCTTTACCGGCCGTCATGCGATGCAGATTGGCGCCGTTGGAATCGCAAAGGTAAATCTCTGAATCGCCGCTGTGCGAGTGGGCCAGCGCCAGCAGCGTGCCATCGGGCGACCACGCCGGCGAAAGATTGGTGCCGCCGAAATGAGGAAAGCTCACCAGCCGGCTGAGGTCGAACGAATACATCTTGATCTCCCAGCCGGTGCTGACCAGCGAACTGAACGCCAACCGGGAACCGTCGGGCGAGATGCGGGGCGAGAGCGAAATCGAACCCAGGTGCGTGAGCTGGCGTTGATTGCTCCCGTCATAATCCATCGCCCAGATTTCCTTGTGCCCGGAGCGGTTGCTGACGAAGAAGATTTTGCTCTCGGCGATTCCGGGAATCCCGCCGCCCAGACGCAAAATGATTTCATCGGCGAACTTATGCGCGATCAGGCGTACCGCATCGTCGGTGGCCACGTCAGAGTACTGCTTGCCCAGCACTTGAGGCGCTGACGTGTTCTTGACGTCGTAGAGCCAGCCCTGCACCGTAACCTTGCCGCCGGAAGCCCCCAGATTGCCGAATGCGAGCATCGCCGCGTTTGGCGGAGGCGCGTTCCACAGCCCGAAGGTCACATCGGCAGGCACGCCCGGGACCTGCAACGGGTAGAAGCTCTTTGAAACCAGCTCCACCACCCCCGAATTATCCATGTCATTCCAGAAAGTGTCGTTGAACGTCTTGAGCAGAGCCGCGTTCTGGGGGTCAGTTGTTGAGGCTTTGAAGTCGGGAATCGCCAGCCGGACTTTCTCCACGCCGAGAGAAGTTCCGGTGCGAACCCAGTCCTGCCCGAAGACCGGGAAGACCGACAGGAAAAACACAAGAGCAATCAGGCAGGCAAGACGGAGAGCGGGACCCGAGGTCCCCGAGACTTGGCTGTCGCTGGCGATCATCCGTTTTGCGTTCTGCGGCGGTGCGGAAAAGAATACTTCGTATGACAATATCGTAATCCGATATGTTCTGATTGGCAAGTGATTCCCCATATCCTAATCTGGTTCGCCAACGCCCTGGTAATCAGATGCAGCTCGCGCCGGCGGCGGCACCAGTCGCGCCCTAAGAACCGATTACTTCTTGTAGTCGAACCAGAACTCCACGGAAACCTTGTTACCAGCGTAATCCTGGGGCAGAGGCCCGAAGGTGTCGATTCGCTGCACCGCCCGGAGAGCGGAAATATCGAGCGAGGGCACGCCACTCGACTGCTCTACCCGCTCGTTATAGGGGTGGCCGTCGCGCGCAATGTCGAACGTGATATAGACGCGCTGCGCGTTCGCGATTCCCGGGTCAACCTCATACTTCAGCCAGTTTTCGGAAATCTTCTGCTGGATGATCTTCACGTAATAGGCATAAAGACTGCCGAAATCGCCGCCGCCGCCGCTGACGCCAAAGCCCCCCTTTGCCCCGCCGGCATCGAAAGTGCCGTAAGGCCCGCTGACTGGACCGCCCTCGCCAAAGGCCACCTGGTTAGTCTCCGGTTCGGGCTGAGGCTCCGTTTCTTTCGTTGGGGTGGGAGGTTTCTTCGGCTTGACTTTGGTTTTTTTACCCTGAATTTCGATGGCGTCCGGTTCCGGCTGTTTCTCTTCCACCCGGGGTTGGGACTTGGTCAGGCCTTTCGATTCGTTCGCCAGAACGTTCTGTGTTTGAGTCGTCGTGGCCGGCAGGGGAACGGTGCTGACCAGTGTGACACCTATGCTGCTGCCCAATCCGCCTCCGCCCCATGACGCGCCGCTCGGACCGCCGAAAACTGTGGCATAGAGCACGATCAATCCCGTCACGGCGAGGTGGAACCCCGCCGACCACGCCAGCGCGCGACCCCAGGGGTCGTGCTCAAAATAGATGTCAGCGTTTGCCGCCATTTTGTTCCAGAGGCTGGGTGACGATATCGATGTGGGTGATCCCCGCCTGCTTGACCGAATCCATTACGGTGGCGAAGGCGCCAAACGGAACGTTCTCATCGGCACGCACAAAGATGAACTGGTTGCGCGGATCGCGAATCTTTTGCCGCAGCTTGGCGGGAATCTCATTGATGTTGACGGCGTCATTTCCCAGAAACACGCGCTGGTCTTTATTGATGGTGATGACCGTGCGCTCTTCCGTGATCTCTTTGACGGTACGGGTTTTCGGGACGTTGACCTCGATGCCCGACTGCAGCACCGGAGCCGTCACCATGAAGATAATGAGCAACACCAGCACCACGTCCACCAGCGGAGTGATATTGATGTCGGCAAGAGCCGATTGCGTGCGTCCGTTGCCCGTAGTGAAGGCCATCACCGCCTCACTTCAGCGGAAACTGGCTGGATATGCTCGACCGCATTGAGCACCTCCAGCGAGAAGTCGTCGCTGCGGGCGGCAAATTCGCGAATGGAACTGGCGATCAGGTTGTAGGCGATGACCGCGGGAATCGCGGCCGCCAGTCCAGCGGCGGTGGTGATGAGCGCTTCGGAAATTCCCGGAGCGACCGCGCGCAGGGTGGCTGCCCCCGCCGTTCCTAAACCATGAAACGCGTCGATGATCCCCCACACCGTGCCGAACAGGCCAATAAACGGCGTTGCCGCAGCCGTGATGGCCAGCCAGGGCACGTTGCGCTCCAGTCGTGTGACTTCCTCGGAGGCGCCAATCTGCATGCCCCGTTGCACGGCTATCAGGCTGCGCAGAGAGCCCGCTGGTCCCGCAACCTGGCGCTTGTATTCCTCAAAGCCGCCTTCGAATACCCCCACCAGCGGACTGGGACGGAATTGATCGGCCACGGCAGCCACATCCTGCAGGCGCTGCGCCTTGCGGAAAGCGCGCACAAAGCGTCCGCTTTGCACGCGAGCCCGGCGCAACAGGCTCCATTTTGTAAGAATGATGGCCCAGGAAATCAGGCTGAAGACGAATAGCGTCAACAGCACCACTTTGGCGACCGGCCCACTATTGGAAATCATGTCGCCGATCTCGCCGCCGATGAAGCAGAAAAACAAAGGAAGTAGTTGCATTGTGTTGGAGAACGCCTGCCTTGATTATAGCCGCCCATCGCGGGCGTCGAAGCCCCTGCTTTCCGGATGTATCGCATCTGTAAACTCGATTCGAAAGGAATCGCGTCCGCGCCCTGAGGCCCCGCTACTCCGAGGTGTGGCCTCGGCACTGACGGCCGGCAACGGTTTCATGTTATGCTGCGCACAACTTCGTCCACAAAACTCGTCGTCCCAGGACGCCTGTGCTGGTTGAACTGCGCCTCGAGAACTATGCGGTCATCGACAACGTGGCGGTGGAATTTGCCCCTGGGCTTAGCCTTCTGACCGGCGAAACCGGAGCCGGAAAATCCATCCTCATTGATGCTCTCGCGTTGTTGCTTGGCGACAAAGCCTCCAGCGACGTGGTGCGCGCGGGTGCAGAGCGAGCGGTGGTTTCCGCCGTGTTCGAATGCTCAGGCTCCGCGCAGACCGCTCTGGAGAAGGTGCTGGAAGCCAACGGCCTCGACGAATCCGACGACGCCAGTTTCATTCTTCGCCGGGAGATCGCGGCCGGCGGTAAAGGACGCGTTTTCGTCAATAACCAGCCCGCGACCGTTGCCGTGCTCCGCCAGCTGGCGCCCCATCTCGCGACAATCCACGCCCAGAACGAATCGATCCTTTCTTTCGATGGTCCAACCCGGCTGGAGCTTCTCGATGCCTATGCCGGAAGCCAGATTGAGCCGGTGGCCTCGGCATTTGAAAAGTGGAAGGCGATTCGCCAGCGCATGGATGAACTGGAGCGCGGCGAGCAAGATCGGATGCGGCTGGTCGACTTGTGGATCTTTCAGAAGCGCGAAATCCAAGAGGCCGGGCTGCAGCCCGGCGAAGACGAGCGCCTGGAAACCGAAAAACGCGTTCTCGCCAACGCCGAGAAAATCTATAACGCCGCTATGAACGCCTTCGATCTGCTTTATGAGGGCAACGGTTCAACTTCCTCTTCGCTGCGCGCAGCCCAGAAGCAGGTCGAAGAACTGGCGCGCTTTGAGCCAAGGTTTCGGGAAGCTCTGGCGGCGCTTGAAAGCGCCCGAATCAGCGTGGAAGACGTAGGAGCAACGGTGCGCGACTACGCGGGCGGAATTCACGCCTCGCCTGAACATCTGGCCGAGGTGGAAGATCGCTTGGCCCTGCTCGATCGTCTGAAACGCAAGTACGGGCCCGCGCTGGAAGATGTGATCCGCTTTGGCGCAGACGTTGCGCAAAAACTCGCGGAAGTCGAGAACAAGGACGAGATTCTCCGTCAGCTGCGCGCTGAACTGGCGGAGAATGGCGCCGCTTATCTCAGCCTCGCTCGGGCGCTTTCAAAAAGGCGAAAAGAAGCCGCACGGAAGTTGGAGAAACTGGTTGAGGGCGAGATCAACGATCTGGCCATGAAGTCCACGTTTCGCATCGAGCTGACCGCATCGGAAGAAGAAGGGAACTGGACGTCCTCGGGCCTCGATCAGGTTCTGTACATGATCGCAACCAATCCCGGCGAACCTCTGCGGCGGCTGGAGCACGTGGCATCCGGCGGAGAACTGTCGCGGGTCATGCTGGCGTTGAAAGCCAGCGTCGAGGCTGGGACGGCGGGCGGGCAGCATGCAAGAACGGGCCAGGGCGGCGTCAAAGGTGCTAATCTCGCGGGAGTTCCAGCTCCCCAAACGCAGCGCACCATGGTCTTTGATGAAATCGATACCGGCATCGGAGGCCGCGCCGCCGAGGCGGTGGGCCGGAAGTTGAAATCGCTTGCCCGGTCGAATCAGGTGCTCTGCGTTACTCACTTGCCGCAGATCGCCACCTTTGCCGACCATCATTACCTGATCGAAAAGAGGGAATCGGGTGGTCGCACCCGCACCAGCATCCGCGCCGTTACCGGCGAGGAACGCACGGAAGAGGTGGCCCGCATGTTGAGCGGCGCCAAACTCACCGACACCTCCCGCAGGCACGCCGAGCAGATGATCAAGGCCAACGCCTAGTCGCGCATCGCGCTCAAAACATTCGCGAGCCTGGTCAGGTGATGAAGGAACAGTCGTTAGTGGAATCGGCGGTCACGTTAGATCAGGCGGTTTGGGCCGGGCTTTTGCCGCTCCACCATCACGACCCCTTCGATCGCCTGCCGGCAGCGCAAGCCCAACTGCTGAACCTGCCGATTGTTAGCGCCGACCGTGTGTTTGACCGTTATCATGTCCACCCATTCTGGTAACTCCGTTCGCCCGCGAAATCTCCCCCTTCGCTGCTAATCCCCGCCATTTCTGTGGCTTACGTTGACCACTTGGGTACTTTCCGGTAGTTTATTTCTATCGCCTTAATAAGGTTGTGTACCTTAGGTTATACGACGGTTAATGTGCATTTTTGCATCTCAAAGGCTGTACGGACGATCTTCAATCTAAGGCCTGACTTCTGAGACAGGGGTTTGCTGGGTGTCAGATTTGCGAAAAAATACCGAAGGCAAGACCTTGCTTCTGTTGAAGCCCCGCGGGTTTTGCGCGGGCGTGGTGCGTGCCATCGACGTGGTCCGTATCGCTCTCGAGGCTTTCGGTCCGCCCATCTATGTGCGCAAGGAAATTGTCCACAACAGCTTTGTGGTGGATGAATTGCGGGGCAAGGGCGCGATTTTCGTAGACAGCGAGGATGAAGTTCCCAACGGCGAGCGAGTCATCTACAGCGCTCATGGAGTTTCACCGGACGTGCGCGAGCACAGTCGCCGGCGCGGTTTGCGCGTCATTGACGCCACTTGTCCGCTGGTCACCAAGGTTCACGTGGAAGCCGTCAAGTTTGCCAAGGAAGGCTATTCGCTGATCCTGATCGGCCACCACGATCACGACGAAGTGATCGGTACATTAGGCGAAGCTCCCCTGGTCACGCAAGTCGTCGGCTCGCCCGAGCAGGTCGAATCCCTGAGTGTTCCTCATCCTGACCGCGTGGCCTATCTGACGCAGACCACGCTCAGCCTCGACGAAACCAAGGACATCATCGCCGCCCTGAAGCAAAAATTTCCCAACATCAAGGGACCAGCGGCGCAGGATATCTGCTACGCCACGGAGAATCGCCAGGTCGCGGTGAAGCAGGTAGCCTCCGAAGCCGATCTGTTACTGGTGGTTGGCTCGGAAAACAGCTCCAATTCCAACCGCTTGGTGGAAGTGGCGCGCAACCTCCGTACGAATGCGCATCTAATCGATAGTTGCCAGGACATTGAGCCCGACTGGCTGCGAGGCGTGAAGACCATCGCGCTTACGGCGGGGGCTTCGGCGCCCGAGTGTCTGGTGGAAGAGACAGTGAAGTTCCTGGCCGGCAAGGGTTTTGCCAACGTGAAGGAACTGGAAGTTATGCCCGAAAACGTGCGCTTTGGTTTGCCGCCCGAGATCGTCGAGGCCATCGCCGCCGCGCCTGCCAGCGCCACTGCCGATTAGAACGGAGTCGCCCCCCAATGGATACTCGCTCCCCCGATTCTCACTTAACCTCAGCCCCAGAACTTCGGTTCGGTAGAATCGACGATCTGGCCGGTCGCATCTCTGCCGGAATCACCGCAGCCCGCCAGTATCTTTTCGCCCAGCAACATGAGGAAGGCTACTGGTGCGGCGAGCTCGAAGCCGATACTACTCTCGAGTCCGACTACGTTCTGCTGCACTCGCTGCTGGGAACCGGCGACACGGAGCGTTTTCAGAAAGCTGCCAACTGGATTCTGCAGCATCAAAACGAAGACGGCGGCTGGGGGACTTACATCGGCGGGCCCTCCAATGTCAGCGCCTCGGTAAAAGCTTACTTCGGGCTGAAGCTGGCAGGGTACAAGGCGGACCATCCCGCCTTACTGCGGGCCCGCAAGAGAATTCTTGAGCTCGGCGGCGTGACCGAGGTCAACACCTTCACCAAGATCTATCTCTGTTTCTTCGGCCAGTACGACTACGATGCGGTCCCCGCCATTCCTCCGGAAATTGTGCTGTTTCCCAACTGGTTCTGGTTCAATATTTACCAGATTTCCTCATGGTCGCGTGCCATTCTGGTGCCGCTTTCCATCTGTTACGCCAAAAAGCCGTTCAAGAAAATTCCCCGGGAAATGGGCATCGAAGAACTGTTCGTTGGCGGGATGGCGAAGTCGCGCATGCATCTGCGCTGGTCGAAGCAGCTGATTTCCTGGCGCAACTTCTTTCTGCTTCTCGATCGCATGACGCATTGGTTTGAACGGGTTCACATCCGCCCGCTGCGTTCGATCGCGCTCAAGAAAGCCGAGAAATGGATGCTGGCGCACTTCGAAATGAGCGACGGCGTCGCCGCCATCTTTCCCTCCATCATGAATTCGATCATCGCGCTCCGCTGCCAGGGTTACTCGCTGGACGACCCCCAGGTGATCCGCGCCATGGACGAATTCGAAAAGCTCGGCATTGAAGATGAGGAAAAAGACACCTTCCGCATGCAGCCTTGCGTTTCGCCCGTCTGGGACACGGCGTACGCGCTGTTTGCCCTGGGAGAAGCCGGGGTGCCGGCTCAGGACCCGCGCCTGGTCAAATGCGCCGACTGGCTGCTGCAGAAGCAGGTGCGCAATCCCGGCGATTGGCAGGTGAAGAATCCCAAGGGCAAGCCGGGCGGCTGGTACTTCGAGTTTAACAACGAGTTTTATCCGGATGTAGACGACAGCGCCATGGTTTGCCTGGCGTTGAGCCGCGTGGAACATCCCAACGGACGCTATCAGCGGGAGTCGGTGCAGCGCGCTATCGACTGGATTTTCTCCATGCAGTGCAGGAACGGCGGCTGGGCTTCGTTTGACAAGAACAACGACAAGATGGTTTTCCAGCACATCCCGTTCGCCGACCACAACGCCATGCTCGATCCCCCGACCGTCGATATCACGGGCCGGATGCTCGAAATGCTCGCCACCTACGGATATGACA
>Ga0335081_10012020_pt1 | contig 14022 bp, 18 predicted proteins | sample Lox_Sample_35_FD_206713 | JGI IMG/M metagenome (GOLD analysis project Ga0335081, IMG submission 206713) | Soil microbial communities from Loxahatchee National Wildlife Refuge, Florida, United States - Lox_Sample_3.5 | ecosystem: Environmental > Terrestrial > Soil > Wetlands | place: USA... | reverse complement strand
CAGAGTAACAAAATTCCATAGTTGTACCACGTATTGTGAAATCTTCCATGTACCGCTTGATAAACTTCAGCAGCGCTCGTCGAAGCTCACGGAGAACGTAGCGGCAAATACTCTCTTCTTTCGCGGTGATGGTGGTCATTCCGGGGATATCGCCGTTTCTGCGGCTTTCCCAAATTTCATTACCGCCGCTAGGCCCAGCTTGGGAGATAACCATCTTTTCAACGATGAGTTGCCCATGTCTGATAACGTGACGTCTTCGCAGTCAGCGTGATATGTCGCCCGCCCTCGTCCAGGTGTGGGAGAAGAAGCACTTGCGTCGAATATTTCATCGCTCCCGCCAACCCACCAGGGTTAGGGCTTGTTTGTATTACATCAATTTTTTGTTTTCCCGTCTCTGGTTCGGTTGCCCATCGATCACATTTTGGAAGCCGAAGTCTCTGGTTTGACCAAACTATCTTTCCATGTATGTAAAGAGCCCCCGCCCATCCCCCACTACCACTACCACTACTCAGGGTTTCTCTGTTCCGATTTAATTATGGCAGCTCTCGTTAATTTGCACCATGGACGTCTCCTTTGATTTTTTGGGGATGGACTTCGACCTCATCTATCGCGAGCGCCAGCAGGAACTTGTTGCAGCTTTTAAGGCCACCGACGCGACATGGGAGAAAGCTATGATGGCGGCTTCGCTTTTCAGCAACGGAAAAACTTGCATCAAGGGAAAAGGCGCTGGTGGAGAAGCCGCAAGTTTTCCTCGTGAGCCACAACGCGACGGGAGTTTCAACATTTGCTATTGGGTCAAGGTGGATGGCGTCGATACCGAATGGGTTGTTCGATTTCCTAAACCTTTCGCTCCTGAAGCTGTGGTCCGAACGAAATTACGGTCCGAAGTTGCCACACTCCAATATCTTTCTCGGCATACTCGGGTCCCCGTCCCTTCATTGATCGGTTACGGCGAGGGTACCGACAATTTACCTCCATTCCTAATCATTGAACATCGCGAAGGATGGCGATTGAACCTCTTATGGGGTTCAAGGGTGCAAAATGCATGGGCTGAGGACACAATCATGAAGTCGCTCGCAGAGATTCAACACGAACTATTACTACATCCGTTCAACCGAATCGGCATGCTGGACATATCAAGCGGATCAACTGTTGAGCAGGAGCTAATCGGCCCCCTCTCCCTGGACGCCTTAGAACACTGCCGAGATGGAGTTGTTCCCAACATAGCTGCACCGTTTGATACTGCAAGCGAGTATTACGACTTCAAATTAGAACTTGCAACCCACCGACTTCGCATGCAGCGTAATTCGATCGACTCGATTTCTGACGGTCGACGGAAGTTCTTAAATTCACACATTATCCGAGAATATTTACAGGCAAAAGGTGGCACCCAAGCCGACAGAGGTCCATTCTACTTGGCTCATCCGGATCTCCACGGTGCAAACGTAATCGTTGATCTCGCTACGTTTCGAATTGTATCAATCCTTGACTGGGAGGGCGCGTGTATTGTACCCCTTGACGATGCAAGCGCTCTTCCTCGATGTTTATACAACATCCTCCCATACGATCTTCTCCCCCGTTCAGAACAATGGACTATTTATAACGATCGAGCAAAACGTTACTCTAAGTTATTTGCCGAGGTTTCCCGCGCCTATCAAACCGATTTCACAGTGGCCGATACAATAACTACTAACCTCTTCTTCACTTGGGCTGTTAATGATGTGCGAAATCTTGACTCATTAACCTGGGAGCATCTTGCTCCATCGCTTTACCTAGACCTTCGGACAGAATATGATCGCATTTACTACCGACATGACCATAGTGACCGATCCAACGACGCCGACGCCATCAAATGCGTAGTCACTCAGTTTGTGGAAAGTCTAGCATTGGTTGGTGGCCTGGGACCTGCGTTGGACAAAGAAGTAGACAAAAAACTGATTCATTTGCAGGAATACACTAAAGAACTGAATATCATAAAGGCCGGTAGTTGAAACAAAAGAATTACACCTGAACTATATAATGAGTAGCAATCATGCAGCACCTACATGCTCTTGTTGGGATAAACATTTAATTCACCCTCCTTGCACTCCCCGCCTAGCCCGTGCTGAAGACCCCGTTTGGGTCATGATTTGAACATTCGTCGGATTGGTGTTGGCAAGAGCCTGTTGGTATTGCCTTGCATTTTCCTCGCGAAGGCGTGCTGCTTCGGCGGCTGCTTGTACGGCAGCCGCCTGGGCCGCAGCGACCTCTTCCGGCGATGGGTCCGGCTTAGTTGTTTGGGTCGCTTCGGTGGAAGCGGAAGCTCGATTATCGTTCATTCAATGTAAAAAGACTGGAAAGTCTGCTTTTTGCGTAAAATTTTGTGACAGCAGTTAACGAACCAGGAGTAAGACGAATAGATTGAGTCGTCTCTGAGGGTACGGGAAAGGCTGGTTTGGACCAACGAAGAGAGCGTTCGCGGGGAGAATTGAGATAACAGCAGATAATGACGTATTGCACAACCGGCTGCAGCCTCAGTTGGCAGCAAGTCTCACTAAACTGCAGCAAATTAGTATTTTCGGAGTTGACATCCCATTTCGCGGTCGGAATAATTGTCATTCAATCAACACGTGAGGCATTTGGGGGGATTGACCAATCCTTCAATGCGAAAGGCAAATATGTGATGCGAAAAGTAAATAGATGATGCGAAGCGCATTTAATTTGTGCAGTGCGTTAATTATCGTGACGTCGCCCACGTGTAAATTCCAGTGATCCGAAGTCTAGCCCGCCGGCTAGACGTCTAGTCTAAATGTCTAATGTCTAGACTACCTACGTCTGAATTTTAGACGTCTAAGTCTGAATAGACCATCTAATATTCTCAGCATCAGTGATTTAGATGTTAACTACTGCATATTTTTCTAAACATCTGAAATTCAGACTCTAGTTTGGTCTAAAGACGTAGCAGCCTGCTGTCTAGACTTTAGACCGTCTAAAATTTAGGGTCTAAGCGACTAGACGTCTACGATTCGGATCACTGCGTGGCATACATACATTGATCATCGAGCGGGAGGCACCTCCTGTTATCGCATGTCGACGTCTGCAGCTTGGGACTCGCAGACAAACCTGCTGCTCGTGCAGCTCATCTACAAGTACGGCGACCCCTTCACCGCCCCGGGCGCAGACACTGCCACCATCGCCGCCGTCTTCGACCAAATTGCCCATCAGCTTACGAACCATTCCCTCGTCCGGCCATCGCGCCGCAAGTTCACTGGCGCTGTACCACCTGTCCTTCTTCGCGCATGTTGACCATTATCAGGCATGTGAACGGCACTATGTGGAGCTGCTGGGACAGGAGTCGCTCACGCGAGAGTTGGTACCCCGTATCACCTCCCCGCTCTAACAGGTCAGACTTTCTCTTCCAACGACGGCGCCAGCTAACAAGAAACGTACTCCCCCTCCGTGACGGGGCGGCTCATGGTGAATTCAGCTTCAATGGCAGTAGCAACGCTCGCACAAAGGTTATACGTCGCCCACCTCGCAGCCCTCAAAGCGGAAATACAGGCATTGGAAACAGAATTCCTGTCGACGCACAAAGATATTGAAGCGATCGAACGAGGCGATTGGGATGACCGCCTCAAACAACAAGTCGAGCAACCACAGCCACCGTCACAGAGCGAGACAGAACCGCCGACCCAGGAACCAGTAGTCAAGGAGGAAGAGGAGGAAGTCGCTGAACCTCTACCGCCGAGTAAGGAGAGCACCCCCGCGTCTGTGTCGGGAGTGAATAAACGGACGAGAGCTGGCAGACGGAAGACAGCGAGTGTCACGCCTGGTCCTGATCCTGGTCCTATTATCGAGGAGGGGCCTGAGGCCATGGCTGAGGAACCGGAGAGGGATGTTGTTGATGTGGAGACCCCGGCTTCGAAACGAACGAGGACGGAAGAAGGTGACGACCAGGAACAGGAGGAAACAGAGGCGCCACCACAGGAAGACGAGCCTATGGAGGATGTCATTAAGCCTCAGGACATGCAGGAAGAAGAACAAATCGCAGGTGCCGAAGACCAACAAGCAGAAGTGCCTGAGGAGAAGGAAGTGGAACCTGCAGCAGAACCCATGGACGTCGTCAAAGAGGAGCCTGCCCCCGAAGAAGAGGAAGCGTCCCCTGAAGAAATGGTTGAGGAAAAACAACATCCCGAAACACCCAAACCAAAACTCAAATCACAAACACCCCAGCCCCCCAAACCCGAGACCCCGCCTTCGGAATCAGACGGTTCAACTCCTCACCCCAATCTCGTCTGCGACTACCAGTTCAAGCTAACGATGTGGTAGAAGACACGACGCCCTCGCGACCAAAGCAGAAACCCTTCAGTACGCTTGTTCATCCCCTCCACGCCGCAGTGTGCTCCCTCCGCAGCGCAACCCTCTTTTCGCAACCTATCCGCGAGGGAGATGCCCCTGGCTACTACAACCTCATCCGTAAACCAGTCGACCTGAAAACATTATGGAAACAGGTCAAGGAGGGTGTCATCACGGACTCGGTCGTGTTTCACAGGGAGGTCGCTAGGATGTTTGCTAATGCTGCTATGTATAATGCGGAGAATTGTATGCCTCCCTCCCTGTTTATGCTTGGTTTATATCTGGGGTATTGATTCTTAGCACCGGTTTGGGATATGGCGAGGGATATGGCGAGTGAGGCGGACAGGTTATGTGAGGGATATCGAAGGAGTGAAAACTTTGGCAACGAAGGAGGTCGAATTCGAAAACGAAAGTAACGCCATCACGGCATGAGAATTTCTTAAAGATTGGTATGGCCTATCTAGAAAATAGGACCGCTGTTCAGAATGATGGGCGGGACATGACATTGCTAGAATAAGGAGGCCACCAATCAAATTCCCTTACGACGAGAATCATTTGAACTGCTCCTGCTCCAGCTTTTTGTACAACAAGACCATAATACTCGCAACGATAATGTCCACAATATCCCGTCCCCCAGCAAGAATCTCCAATCGTCCGTCCCCTTCTCCCTTCTGCGCACCCCTTTCGAATCTCGCGACAACTCCCTTTTCATCCTTCAACACATCAATTCCCTCCCATTTCATCAGTCTTGCTCCCGCTGATTTACCCTCCTTTTGGCTGGTGGGGCTTGTGCTCGAAGACGGTGAACCATTCCACCATTTTCGTTGTTCGGGGATTTCAAAATCGTGCCATTCCCAGAGACCGAGATAGGAACGTGGCCAGAGGGAAATTTCGGAACCGTCGGAGAAGAAGATGGTTGTAGCGTGTGAGAAGGGTTTGCGAGAGGTGGTCATGATAACTTTCCCATCGGGACCTTTTTGGCGAAAGTACGCATGGGCACCAAACCAAGGAAACGGGAAGCTCCAATGGTAAATCACTTTCTATGGAAGGTTAGCTTTCTTGCTTCAAACTTATAGATCAGTGGGCACGGAGATTGCACACTGGGGAAATGAGGAAAATGGGGGTTATCGACTTTGGAATTGAGGTCTTTGAAGACTCGGTTTGACCATCCTTCCCGAAGGATGTCTATCCGTTGAATGACTCTACCAGATTTAGGAGCTTGGAAAATCCGAAGTTTGAATCCTTTGCCACTCCCGTTATCTTTTCGAGTGTTCTCTTCCTCGACAATAGTTGAGGCGGATTCAGCATGACTGGCCTTTGAGCCAGGCATAATGATAATGAATGGCGCTTATCCAATACATTGAACACCGTGGGGTCTTTAGAATTTTGAGGAACTTCGGAGGAACGGTGTGGCGACTTGAGATCCAGGTTTCGGGATCCGCTCAACCGCCAGATCGCTGGGGTTTCCATTGTCATGACGGCGCCAAGAAAATGATGTGACCGGATCGGGGTTTGAAACCGTCATTAATTGCGCCTCATGATGCCTTGCGTTCTGAAGCTAAACCACGACAGGTATGAGGGACCAGGACCGGCGAAAGAGTAAAGGTCGACATGAACGCCTAGAACAATAGCGTTTCAGTCGTTCCTTCAATTTATAGTCCTGAAATTGGATTTGACCAAACTCGCATGCCCCGCTAATCAACAGCCCATGGCCTGACGGGGACCTATTCGGCCCCATATTCCGAATAGTGAAAACCGAGGCCTAATGTCATGTAATTTTAGGACTTTCGGTCGCATATAGGGTCCAAATCCGATCTCATCGACGCCGTCACCATGTTCCGAGTTGTTTAAGCACAATTGGCTGACTGGCCTCATTATATGATGAACGGGCATGTTTTCAGTGCATTGTTGCTCGATTTAAATTAGTATTGTTGGTACAGACGCTTAAGAAGCTAGGGTGTTGTTGAGTCGAATCCAGACTGAATCTCGGCCCGGTTGCAATTGAAATTTCGGACATGAAACTCCGATCGAATCGGACCGACCGTCCAAACAAGGAGCGACAGAGAGGCCAAGAGCGGAGAAGATGGCGGCACAGGATGCTCAGCGGAGGGCGCTTGAGGTAAGCTTGCCCTTGTTGCGGTGCCCATTCTCGATACGATACTAACGTGACCCCTTGTTGCGTGTGTAGCAATTGATGGGCGCGAACGCAACCTCATTCTCGAGTTCATCATCACGACGCCCAGGGGGCTCAAATCCAAACTTCCTCGTCAAATTCACTGACCCGCGGATCTGTCGACCCTTCCTCGTCGGCTACTGTCCTCATGATCTCTTTTCGAGCACAAAATTTGAGCTGGGGCCCTGTAGAAATCAGCACAATGAACGACTGCGCGCTGACTATCTCGAGACCCCTGACCGTGAAAAGTACGGGTACGAATGGGATTATGCACGGGTATTGCGCGATTATGTTAGTGAATGCGACAAGCGAATTGGAGAGTCTCAGATAAAATTGGAGACGACTTATGAGGAAATCGTGAGACAAAAGCAGCTGGTAGATAATTCCCGGGACCTCAAATTGTTGGTATTGCAGTGCTGATATTGTGCTGTTATAGTTAAAGGAGATCGGAGATTTGAGTGCCAAGATCACATTCTCTCTGGACGAGATTAATGTACTTGGGACTCAAGGAAGTGTTGCCATGGCACTGCAGCAGTTCCATCAGGTGGATCTGCTTCATTATGATAAGAAAGAGAAAGAGGTTCCTCCTTTTTTGGTCATCTTCTAACGTCCTATACAGAGAGAGCTACGAACGAACCATGACCCGAGTGGAGCACAGTCAAAATTACAAGTCTGCGACGTTTGTGGTGCATACCTCTCGCGTCTCGACAACGATAGACGACTTGCAGACCACTTCGCCGGAAAGGTAGCTCCCCTCGTGCGCCGACTTTGCTCTAACGTGGTAGATGCATATGGGATTCCAGACAATGAGAACAGAATTGAAGAAAATGGATGCTGTGCTAGCAAAAGGAAATATCCCGAAACCAGACACGCAACAGCAAATGGCCGAAAGACGAGAGGATTATGATCGAGACACCAGATACATCGAACGTGAGCGAGGGTTCCGTGGGCCTAGAGGTCATCGCGGTGGTGGCAGTCGAGGTCCGGGTGAGTACAGAGGTCGGGGTGGCGGTGGCCGAGGCGGATGGAGGAATTAATTGACAGATAGTATTGTCGATAGGGGGTAGAGTCCCTCCTCCAAAACCAAATAAAAAAAAAAAAAAAGCAAGCGTGGCAGTGTCCATATTTCTCAGGTCTTTTAAAGACCGTGAATGGTGCATAACATGACCCTAGATTGTCTGACGTCATCAAGTCCGTCATTCCACACCCAAAGCTACTTCGTTCAAAATCTCTTCGACCGCAAAGAATATTTTACTCACGAGATACACACTGTGGGATCTCCCTGGCACAGTAACATCATTTGTCGGTCAACTTGGCAGCCAATTATCCTATATCATTCTCAGTATATCCAACCTGACCCAGTTAGGCCGAGACATTTTTCGACTCAATCTGACTAGCATTTCTTCTCTGTGAGTGAAATAGGTCAACGATATAAATTATGCATTTTGGTTTTGTATTACAGACCGCCCTTTGCCTACCAACTACTGTCAACTCTGTTCCAGATTTTTTATTCTACTCAATGTTCTATTGCCTTGGATTCTGTCCTACATTTTATCCAGTCTCGTACTGGCCTTCGTTCAACTCTGTCTCTTGCTCTTTCTCAATCCGAAGATAGAAGGCATTTTGTGGTCGGAGCCAGAAACGGTGCCCACACAGTATTGAAGGAAAATAGCGCTCGAAGTTACAGGCCGATTCGTTCTTTGCATTCCCACCACGAAATAGCCATTAAAATAGCCGGTCTTCCCGCAACCCAACTCCAGATGTTATAAAGATAACGTGCCACTGTCTATATTGACGACCCTGCTGGCAATGCGCCATTTGCACCGAACGCCCGGTCCGACGCCGCCTGTAAGCCGGATTCCGGAAAGCAGCACTGCATCACCCGACAGATTTTCGAAATATCATTGGACAACACGGGCTACACCTCGCAGTCCAATACTCCACACCAAGTCATCATCGAGCTCAATTGAACCGGGACTCGATTTATAAACATGCATTTGAAGGGTTCTTGTCTGTGTGGCGCCATCAGATTCGAGATCAATGCCGACCCGGTTGCACAAGCCATCTGCCATTGCACCGATTGTCAACACGAAGGTGGCAGCTTCTCCTCTAGCGTCGTTTTCCCTCCTGGCTCGCTCAAGTACACCGAAGGCAACCCTACCAAATATGATAGGCCTGGTACAAGCGGGAAGAATGTTGAACACAACTTCTGCGGCAAGTGTGGAAGCACTATGGTCATTATGCAAGAATCGCTGGTACCAGTCTTTTGAATGACTCGCACTGATCGATCCCGTACAGAATGGCGCTATCATCGTCAGGACAGGATGCTTCTCCGATGAAACCAATAGCGGAACCGACTGGTACCAGCCAACTACCGAATTCTGGACAAAAAGCAGGCAAAAATGGTTGGACGACTTTCCGAAAATGACTCAATTCGATACGGGCTCCTGAACGGAAATATTCGGCTCAAGGAAGCATGTTTAGAGGTCGCAAGGAATAAAGTATATTTAAGGTGTTATGTAGGTAGCAGCGAGTGTGATTATTCTCCTCGATGTCGTCAATTGAGTACTTGGGGGGTTATTCAGGTCCTGTTCAAATAAGATTTCCGCTACGCCTTTTCGACACCGCCATCGGATTTGAGAAGTACGAAATGCTCTATGTTGAATGGATCGGTTATCCACCCGATGCCTTTTCCAAGTACATCTCGGATCCGGAACGGCCGAACGCTATGGATCGCCGAATACCCACCTGGCGGACTGGAAGAATTTTGTCGAACGATATGTACCGACCGATATGCGCTGGTTGCGTCGCAATTGTCAGAATGTGGAATAGAATAGCCAGCGTCCTGCTTGTCGAATCCCCGTTCCGATCGTGAGTTCTTGTGCGGAAGTTGGTGGATGCTCCTCCAGTACTGCCGTGATTTGAATTTCGATTGCATTGTGTCAACTGACAAATACTGTCAATGTGCTTGCTACTCGTATGTATCAGAAATTTGGATTTAACATGGTCAAATCCTCGGAAGAAACTGTCTAGGGTGGAGTAATGGATGGATTGTCGAGAAATGGTCATTGATCATGATGAGGGCGAAGCTTCTTGAATTGCTTCATAGTGTTGGCTCGTGTGAACTTCGCAATCATGGACAGACATAGCGCTGCTGAACCGTGTTTTTGAGATGCGTGCATGGATAGCAAGAGCAACACAGGATATACACATGGAAGTACAAGGACTGGGACGAAAGCAACACATCCAAAGGTTGGTCAATCAGATATCAAGCTATGCCAAACTAGTCCAAAAATAACTTCCGTTCAACTTCATTATGCAGCACTAGCCGTCAGCACAGACTCGGGAATGAAATGGTTACCAATTGCATCCCCGCTGTTCGATCGGGTTGATGAAGCCCTCTCAATATTACCCCGGTCTATCAATGGTTTGTCCTGGGAATTACTCTTCTCTTCAGGGACTTCCCCGAGCAACTCCCTATCCCGAGCACTGACGCCCTTCCCAATACCAATTTCCTCCTCCTCCTCCTCGCGAGTGAGTTCTCGCTTCACGGGCGGTTGGTTATATCCCATAGCGCGATCACGTTCTGCACGCATCGCCTCTTCGACTTCCTTACTCACTTCATCGATTCGTCGACGGACTTCACCTACCGTGCGCGTTCCCTCAGAGACAAGGCTGTCGAAAAGGCCACGGAGCAGACCAGGCTGAGTCGTCTGCATTTGCGGAGGCGACAGGACGATGGTAGATGGGAGGACATAATCGAAGAGACGTTCGAGAGATTCATCGGCAAGGATGATCATTCTGAAAGTGGGAAGAGTGATGAAGAGGCGTTTCGAGGGATCGAGAGCGGCGTTAGCCGCGACGGCTTCGGGGACGTTTTGATCGATTGCGACGAGAGCTTCCTCTGACTGGCTTTCAGCATACTGAAAGCCATGGTGGATGAAGCTACTAATGGCCGAGAGATAGGTGTCTGCCCCTCCTCGATCGCCAGTTCCGACGAAATTCCGAGTAATAAACAAAAGGGATTCCGACATTTGCAAAACCTCATCCTTTTCCAATTTGCCATCTCCATCCCGATCATGAATGGCAAAGAACCAGCCAAGGGTAGCCATCAGATCGACCGTGGTTAATTCAGCGACACCACGAACAACGTCTTGTAACGATAATGTCCCAACCATATCTCGATCCCATCGTCGAAACAAACGGTGGAGAAAGGGATGCTCAGCGGGGACTTCTTTTTCGACGCCTGCACTCAAAGCGCGATTTCGCTCGTTCTTAATTGCGGGTTCTTCGTCTCGTTCTTGAGCCCATGTCGCGATACCACAGAGAAAGGTTCGGAAGGTTTCATAGTCCATTCTGGTTGTTTGGCCTTGGACTTGTCCGAGTCCTACTCTTCCTTGCTCGGTGAATAGGGCATTATTGAATCGATCATAGAGTATGCCGAGATCTTCTTGTGATAACTTTCCGTGATCATGCAAGTTTCGGATCGTCGTGCGTCTAGCGAAAGATTCGATATTACTCAGAACCGCATTTTTATACTTTGATCGTTGATCGAGAATTGTTTGGTTGGTAATCACGCTAAACTCCTTGAACGCAACAACAAATAATTCCATGAACCGAGTGACCTGCCTCATTTTTGGATTCTGAGAATTGGGATGTGCAGACTCATCAAGACTGGCGAAATATGTCTTGAGGATCTGGATGAATGTTCCATCATCATTGCAATCGAGGAGTTCCTCGCCGTTGACACGGAGGACAGCAAGCGCAACTTGGAAAAGGACGCGAATTCCTTCGGAGAAAAAGACGTCGAGGACACGCATGGCTTTATCAATGGGCATGGAATTGATGAAGAGACTAAGGAACCAAGGGAGAGAGACGACGCTTAGTTGGATGTCTCTTTTAATGAAATGTTCGTGGAGGATTGGCATGGTCTTTTCGACGAGTGATTCAAAGACCCGTTGATCGAGGAGGGTGCCGTACATGGTCGTACTGTAGTAACCGGGCAATAGCGTGTCGCAGATGACGGAGAGTTGCCAAAAGGCTTGTTCTTCTGTCATGTATCTGCAGTTAGCGAGGGGTTGGGAGCGAAGGAATACATGAGCAGAGCGGCAACGACAATGTTCATGGCCTGGCAGTATCCTAGCTCGGGATTTTTCCAGCTGTAAGTACCCAGTACGCGTCTTAGAGTGTCTATTCCTTCGTCTGTCTGATACGCTGCATATTCAGGGAGTGATCTGCCGTCAATTTGGAATGAAGAATGAGCTACCGATTGAGGTCTTTTTCGATTTCTTCCAAGGCGGGACTTTGTGCCCCTTTGTTCTGCTCGAGCAGGTTCTGGTATAATCCACGATTCTGCCATCGCAGATAGAGTGCTCCAGAGCTAAGTTCCCATATTTCTCCACGTAATCGATTTGGGAGACCGACACGGATGAGTTTGTGGAAGGTAGGAAATTCAATGAGAGTCAACGCGTGGCCGTTCTCTCGTAGATACTCGCCCCACAGCCGCATCTTTGGGGTCTCCCGAAGTCTACTTGATCAGAATAGCGCACGGCAATGACAATGATACCTGACCGGATCGCCAGGATAACGATAATAGCGTCCCAGACCGGCGGGCGGCATTTTTCGTTCTCCCTCGTCTGTGTAACCCTCCTTTCGCCGAGCAAGTCGTTCGACAAGATAGTTACTGAAGGAAGTTGACATAAACTCCTTGAGTCCCTTGCCATGTCCCTGCGCAACCTGCTCCTTCAATCCGTCCTTGAGCAGGTCGCAGAACTGGTCGCAGTGATGTCGCAGACCAATGAATTGCAGGGAGAGCTTCATGCCATGCCACACGGTGATGCTAAGCGCGAATTGATAGGCCCGCGAGTTTACGCGTTCGACCTTGCGAACGCAGAAGAGCGGGAGGGCAAAGGAACACGAGTGCCGGTCAGACGAGACGAAGGCAAGGAAGCCGTCCGAGAGCGTCAGCTTGCCGGTCCATGTGCCGTGGCCTGCAGAGGACGCAGGAAGATTGAACTCACAGGGGATGTCTGCCTTGATGTGTTCTGTTTGAGGGAGGTGGAAGAGGGCGCGGAACATGTCGTCTCGCGTCGGCTTGGCTTCGGCCATCTGGGGCTGTGTAGGATCGATGAGCTGGTTGATGAACGGCATCGATGCCTTGCGCAAGAGCTCCAGCGGCGATGTCATCCCCGCGATATCCTCTCTTCGTCCCTCTTCGTTGACAAGTCCAACGCAGTCTCGTTCGTTTAATTCATCAAATGACACAGGTGGTAAGCGAGTGTTGGCGTGCCTTCGGTCTCGTCGACTGTCTGGCTAACTTTCGATTTGCGGTCAACGTCGGAAATTGGGGTTGGGTGATGCGCGTCCGTTTCCACGGACCCATTTCCCTCTACACCAGTGTTACATCTCAGAAATGGATCCATAAGTTCAGGAACATTTGCCTCAAGGGGTGTATCCATCTAATTTATATAATTGACAAACTTCGTCTTCCTTTCCAAGCTTGCCTGTCTCCCTTTTGCAACTCTTGGCATGTGCAAATGCTACTCCATGTCCTTAGACAAGGGGGATTTGTTTTGCACAACCTTTATAGTATATGCCTCAGCATCATACCAAGCTCTAATGAATACATTTTAGTGGCTTTACCCACCCCGTTGCCCACCTTCAAGAGCTTATTCTCCGTATCGGATCTGCCTCCCAAATCAGGGTGGTTGCCCTGACAACAAACTGCGTACTAAATTCAAAATAATGTGTCGCTTCTTCCATCGACTGCTTCTTCACCCCTCGTTGGCCGTGACATTCTCTTCCGGGGCAGCTCTATCTATTCTAGTCCCCATCAACATCAACCATCGGCGTTCCCCCCGCGTCGCCACCCACTCCCTCGAGAGCATCGACGTCCAGGACGACGATGAAAACGATCGAGAGATAGATAGTGGAAATGCGGCTGGGTTGGTACTATCCGACAACGCTCCTCTCCGTAGGACCTATTGTACGGCCTCAACTCTGGTTTCCGGACTTTGCCATGGGGACAGCGAGAGAGATGGAAGCACGCTTGAAAGAGCCGGCGCACCCGATTCCTGACCTTCCGGGATTCTATCTAGAGCAGCCGTTGCAGGAAGCTCATACAGAGGGACAGTCGACTACAGAAGAAACTTCAACCCTCAGCCCTCGCAGCAATGCATGCCAGCAGACCACTTTTTACCGCTGGAGTCAGTGAATAAACACCCTTGGGAAGAGTCCTTTTGTGAGGAGAAGACTCTTCCCCGGAAGTAGGATCGCATGTTTTCGGCTGACTCCATCGGTATCAAATGTAACACCTGAAGCGATTTCTGGGATCAGTTCACCTGTTACCTTCCGTTTCGTGTTTTAATCTCTAGCCACCTAGCCAATACCGATGATCTCGCTTCCTCACTTCCTTTGACGAACTCTTCCAGAGCTCCCTTCTTCCCAACGCTATCCCTTTAAAGACAACACCGGTCGAGGAACTGCAAGAGAGGATCCAACAGGGCATGGAAGAT
>Ga0335081_10012018_pt1 | contig 14023 bp, 13 predicted proteins | sample Lox_Sample_35_FD_206713 | JGI IMG/M metagenome (GOLD analysis project Ga0335081, IMG submission 206713) | Soil microbial communities from Loxahatchee National Wildlife Refuge, Florida, United States - Lox_Sample_3.5 | ecosystem: Environmental > Terrestrial > Soil > Wetlands | place: USA... | reverse complement strand
AGGTCGATCCCGTTCGCGCCCTCGGCGACCGCAGTCCCCGCGGTGGCTCCGATGAGCTGGCTCCCGGCGGCGGCGAGCGGGAAGACGTAGGCCACCTGCAGGTCCTCGACGTCGGCGGCGATGGCCGCCGGCGAGCTCGCCAGGCCCTGGTCGAGCATGAGGTAGGGGCGGGTGCCGGGGGTCTCCCACGCCTGGGGGTTCCCGGCGCCGTCCACCGCCTGGATGTAGTAGCGGTAGCGGTCGATCTTGAAGGCGCGCCGGGTCCCCGAGCCGAAGCAGGGCTGGGTGAGGAGCGAGTTCTGGTAAGGGAAGTCGAAGGGCAGTCCCGGGCTCGGGGCCAGGCTGACCTGGATGGCGGACGGGTTGGTGGCGTCGGCGCTCTGGACGGTCACGAAGGCCCACAGCCACTGGTCGTTCGTGCCGTAGCACATGACCTGGAGCACCTGCCCCTGCTGCAGCGGCGAGGCGATCGGGCCGACCAGGGTGATGGAGTTCACCCCCACGATGCCGGTGAGGTCCTTCTCCCACAGCGGATCGCGCGAGTAGAAGACCACCTCGTCCGGCCCGGCGATGCTGTCGCGGCAGGTGACCGGGGCGGTGCAGTTGTAGCCGCCGAAGCGGACCTGGTCGCCGGTGGGGACCTCGTCCTGGATGGTGGCCGCCTGCCCGAAGTCGAAGACCAGCGTCGGCTCCATGCCGTAGCCGGCCTGGGCGAGGTTGGTGGTGAGCTCGTCCATCGCCACCCGGGCCGTCTCCTGCATGGCGCGGTCGTCGACGCCCCCCTGGAAGGAGCGCTGGGTGCCGGTGAGGAGGGCCACCGCCGCCGCCACCACGATGACCGAGACCGCCACCCCGACGAGCAGCTCGATGAGGGAGAATCCGCGCGTGCGCATGGGGAGTGCAGGCCCTAGTTGGTGTTGGAAGGGTTGGGGACGTAGCCGATGAGGACCACCCGCCGGGCGACGTTGTCCTTCTGCCAGCGCACGATGGCCGCCACCCGCCGTCCGTTGAGGACGCCGTTCTGGTCGTAGTCCACCTCGGCGATGTTCCAGTAGCGGGTGAAGCCGAGCTCGGTCGCGGCGGCGGAGGATACCCCGAGCCAGGGGTAGTTCACGCCCTGGGCCTCGAGCTCGCTCTCCTGGTGGTCGAAGGTGAAGCTCCCGACCGGCTGCTCGTAGAGGAAGGCCGAGTCGCCGATGTCGACGTCGTTGGTGGTGGTGGTGTTCACGAGGCGCGGGTCGCTCGTGAAGCTCCAGGTCTGCATCTGGCTCAGAAGATCCTGGGCCAGCACGGTGGCCCGCACGATGACGCGGGCGTCGGAGTTCATCTTGACGCCGACCCGGTAGAGGCCGACGAGCCCCATGGACCCGACCACCAGGACGGCCATGGCGATCATGGCCTCGATGAGCGTGACGCCCGATGCGCGTAGGTGCCTAGCCATTTTGGAAGCTCATGATGGAGCCGAACGGCGAGGTGATGACGAAGGTGGTCGAGGAGAAGACCGCGCTCGTGCCGAGCTGGGTGGTGTAGATGGAGAAGCTGCCGCCGGAGAGTCCTGGCAGGGGCGCACCGGCCGCGTTGTAGAAGGTGGTCCGGCCGCGGTAGTCGAAGACGATGGCGCCCCGGTTGTCGCCCCCGCCGTTGCAGAAGCTGCAGGCGACGTTGACCGCGATGTTGTTGTAGGGGAAGGGCAAGGTCGGCTGCCCGAGCCCGGTCGTGGGACCCACCGTGACATTGCGGGGCAGGTCGAGGGTGGTGACGAGCACGCCGTTCGGCGTGGTGGCGGTCACGGCCGGGTTGTAGGTCGAGAAGTTGAGCGCCGCCCCGGTGTTGAAGAGCGAGAGGGCGGTCTGGGTGTCGTCCTGCACGACGATGATGCGGCCGTTGGTGCCGTTGGGGTTCGGGTAGTTCGGGAAGACCATCACCGCCACCGGGAGCCCCTCGGCGAGCGCCTGCTGGCGGGCCTGGTGGATGAGGGACTGCATCTCCGCGGAGACGCCGTTGAAGGTGGCGCGGGGGGTGGCGTGCTGCAGGGCGTCGAACGCCAGGGCGGCGAGGGCCACCAGGATCGCCAGCGTCACCGCCATCTCCACCAGCGTGAAGCCGCGACGGCCAGTTCGGTACACGGAACCACCTCCCACCCCTCGATCGCTGCAAGGACCGTGCGCCTCTCGGCCCGGGCGGGCCCTTGCAAGCGCCCGCTTCCAAGGGGGCCTGCCAGCGGCTGCAGCGGGGAGGCGCGGCACCCACATGCAAACGTTGCAGTTCCTGCAACGCGCTGCACATGGACTCTCCGACCCGCGCCCGACAGCGCGCTATCGCCTCGGGCGGCGCGCCCGGCTAAAGGGGGCGCGGCGGTCCTCCCGGAGAAAAGGAGAGGACCGCCGGCCGGCGAGGCAGGCGGTCCTCGGAGCTTCTCACCCTAGGTGCGCTAGAAGATGTTGTCGGCCGAGCAGTTGGTGACCTGGCCGTTGCCGATGGTGGCGGGCTGGGCGGCGCCGCCGCAGACGGTGGTGTCGCCGATGAGCGGGAGGTTCGGGGCGGCGGTGACCACGGCGCCGGCGTTGTTGAGCTGCGGCTGCCAGGCGCCGACGGTGGCCTTCACGGTGTCGCCGTCGATGTCGGAGATGGCGCTGATGGAGAGCGCGTAGCCGAAGGCGCCGATCACCGGGGCGGCGCAGGTGGCGACGCCGGTGGCGGGCACCGCGGCGGTGGCCGTCTGGTACTGGCCGTAGGTCGCGCCCTGGACCAGCCAGTCGATGGCCGAGGCGAGGGAGATGTCGGCGGCCGCCCAGACGTTCTTCTGGGCCGACGGCGCGGCGGCCGGGACCGGGCCGATCTTCACGTAGGCGCCGGTGGGGGCGCCGGCGCACAGGACGCGCTCGCTCTGCTGCAGGGAGGCCTCGGACTTGTAGATCGCCTCCACGTTGGTCTTGAGCTCCGAGAACTTGGAGCGGAGCTGGTAGCGCAGGAAGTTGGGGATGGCGATGGCGGCGAGGATGCCGATGATCGCGACGACGATCATGAGTTCGATGAGGGTGAAGCCCTTGGACACCTTCTTCATGTGGCCTCCGTGGCGTGATGGGGCGTCCATGGGGACGCGACCCTGCAACTCGGCGATGGACCTGTGCCGGTCTACGAGGAGAGCGCAAAGCATGGGGAGTGCCAGCGCCCGGAGCCGCTAACCCGGCAAGAAGAGGTGCCCCGCGAACATGGTCGATGACGGGGAGGGGCACCGGGTTCGGGCGGGCTGACGTTTTTCGTCACCCGGGGTGTCGCCTCCTCGCGCAGGAGGTGCGAGAGCGGGGCCACGCCTTTGACACCGCCCGGCCGCCCTTCCATCATGGGTCGCCATGATCCTCAGGACCGAGGGGCTCACCAAGGTCTTCGCGGTGGGCCCCGGCAAGCGGGTGACCGCCGTCGACGACCTCTCGCTGGTCGTCGAGGCCGGCGAGATCTTCGGCTTCATCGGCCCGAACGGGGCCGGGAAGACCACCACCATCAAGATGCTCATGGGGCTCATCTTCCCCACCCGCGGGCGGGCCCTGGTGTTCGACGCCCCCATCCCCTCCAAGGCTTCCAAGGCGCGCATCGGGTACTTGCCGGAGAATCCCTCCTACCACGAGTTCCTCACCGGGGCCGAGGCGTTGCGCTTCTTCGCCACCCTGGGCGAGGTCCCGCGCGCCGATCAGCAGAAGCGCTGCGACGAGCTCCTCGCCCTGGTGGGCCTCGAGGAGGCCCGCGACCGGCAGATCCGCAAGTACTCGAAGGGCATGCAGCAGCGGCTCGGCATCGCCCAGGCCCTGGTCTCCGACCCGGCCTTCGTGGTCCTCGACGAGCCGATGAGCGGGCTCGACCCCATCGGCCGCAAGGAGATGCGCGACCTCATCCTGCTCCTGAAGCGCCGGGGCAAGACCGTCTTCTTCTCCACCCACATCCTCCCGGACGTGGAGAGCCTGTGCGACCGGGTGGGGGTGATCCACTCCGGCAAGCTCCTCGAGGTGGGACGCCTCGGGCACCTGCTCTCGCCGCGCCTCACCTCGGTCGAGCTCACCGCGGTGGTGCCGGAGAAGGCCCGCGAGCCGCTCGCCAAGGGCCGGGTCATCGCCCGCGACGGCGATCTCTTCACCGTCTCGTTCGAGGACGAGCCCTCCGCCGAGGAGGCCATGAAGGGCGCGCTCGCCGCCGGCGGCCGGATCGTGGCCTTCACCCCTCACCGGGAGACCTTGGAGGACTTCTTCATGCGCCGGCTCAGCGAGGGGCAGCAGGCGGAGGCCCCCGCTTTGGGCCAGCGCGCCGCCTCGTGAGCCCCCTCCCCGACGCGTACCCGGCCCTGTGGGGCGCCTGGGTGGCCCTCCTCGGCGCGACCGTGGGGAGCTTCCTCAACGTGGTCATCGCCCGGGTGCCGGCCGGCGAGTCCATCGTCCGCCCCGGCTCGCGGTGCCCGCGCTGCCGGACGCCCATCCGCTGGTACGACAACCTCCCCGTCCTGTCGTTCCTCCTCCTCCGGGCCCGTTGCCGGGCCTGCGGTGCCCGCATCTCGCTCCGCTACCCGCTCGTCGAGGCGCTCGGGGCGGCCCTGGCGCTCGTGGCCTACCTGCGCCAGGGGCTCTCGGCCGCGGCGGCGGCCGAGTTCGCCTTCGCGGCCACCCTCGCCGCCCTGGCCTTCATCGACCTCGATACCTGGCTCCTCCCCAACGCCCTCACCTGGCCGCTCATCGCCCTCGGCCTGGCCCTCTCGCCGTTCGGCCTCACCCCGGCCCGCTCGCTCGGGATGGCGGCCCTCGGGGCCGGCCTCGGCTTCGCCGCCTTCGCGCTCGTGGCCTTCCTGGGGGAGAAGGCCTTCAAGAAGGAGGCCCTCGGCTTCGGCGACGTATGGCTCCTCGCCGGCCTGGGCGGCTTCCTCGGCCCGGGGGCGCTCCTGCCGGTCGTGCTCCTCGCCTCGGTGGAGGGGACGATCGTCGGGCTCGCCCTCGTCGCCCTCGGCCGGTCCGAGCCGGGTCCGCCTCCCCGGGAAGAGAAAGCGGTCCCGGGGGAGGAGGAGGCCTGGGTGCCCCCCCGCCACGCCGTGCCCTTCGGCCCGTTCCTGGTGGCGGGGGCCCTCGAGTGGCTCTGGCTCGGGGGGCAGATCGTGCGGCTCGTCCCGGTGCTCGGGCTGTTCCGCTGAAGCCATGCGCGCCTCGGTCCGCGCCTACCTCCTCCTCTACGCCCTCGCCATCGCGGCCGCGGCCGCGGCCGGGCTCATCTTCCTCGGGCTCCCGCTCGCCGCCCGCGGGAAGCTCGGCCCGGCCGCCCTCTTCGCGGTGGCGGGAGCACTGGCGGGGCTGGTCCTCCTCGTGGCGGCGGCGCTCCTCACCCGCGGCGTGGGGCGCCCCCTCGACCGCCTGCTCTCCGCCGCCGGGCGGCTCGGCCCGAACGCGGAGCGACCGGCCCCCGAGCTCCCCATCCTGGGCGAGCGGGGCGGCTTCGCCCTCTCTCGGGCGGCGCTCGCCTTCGAGCGGCTCGCCACCGCCCTGGCGGAGGAGCGGGCCCTCTTGGCCCACAAGGTCGAGGAGCTCACCAAGGCGAACGGCGCCCTGGCCCTGGCGCGGGAGTCGCTCGTCCGCTCGGAGAAGCTCGCCACCGTCGGAAGGCTCGCTTCGGGGCTCGCGCACGAGGTGGGGAACCCGCTCGGCGCCATCGCCGGCTACCTCGAGCTCGCCCGCGCCCGGCTCCCCGCCGGCGCCCACCCCGACCTCGTCGACGCCCTGGCGCGCATGGGCGCGGCGGCCGAGCGCATCGACCGCACCGTGCGCGACCTGCTGGATTTCGCCCGCCCGGCTCCGCCGGTCCTCGCCCCGCTCTCGCTCGCCGCCGCGGTGGACGCCGCGGCCAGGCTCGCCCGCGTGCAGACCCGCTTCCGGGAGGTCGAGCTCGTGCGCGCCCTGCCCGACGACCTGCCTCGGATCCTGGCCGACGAGCACCACCTGGCGCAGGTGCTCCTGAACCTCCTGCTCAACGCGGGCGACGCCCTCGAGGGCCGCGGGGAGGTGCGCCTTTCGGCGAGGAGCGCCGAGGAGGGGAGGTGGGTCCTCCTCCTCGTCGAGGACTCCGGGCCGGGCATCCCGGCGGCCGACCTGCCGCGGGTCTTCGACCCCTTCTTCACCACCAAGGAGCCGGGGGCCGGGACCGGCCTCGGCCTCGCCATCTGCCACCGGATCATGGAGTCCTTCGGCGGCGAGATCACCGCCCGCAACGGCGAGGCGCGGGGCGCCGTCTTCGAGCTGCGCTTCCGCGCCGAGGAGGCGGTGGGGTAGCGCCTCGGCTGCCGCTTGGGCCCACGGGGAGCGCTCGCCTGGCCCCTTCGCAAACCGGCCGGGCGGCCGCCCCGTGCTAGACTCCGGGGCCTGTGGCCTTCCGCAAGGTCCTCATCGTCGACGACGAGGAGTCGATGCGCCACCTGCTCTCCGTGTTCCTCCGGGATCACGGGTACGCGGTGAGCGCGGTGGCGAACGGCGAGGAGGCCCTCCGGGAGCTCGCCGCCCGCGACTACGACCTCGTCCTCTCCGACCTGCGCATGCCGCGCATGGGCGGCCTCGCCCTCCTGCGCGAGGTGCAGCAGCTCTATCCTTTCGCCACCTTCATCGTGATGAGCGCCTACGGCTCGTACGACACCGCGCTCGAGGCCATGAAGGCGGGCGCCTACGACTACGTGTCGAAGCCCTTCAAGCCGGACGAGGTGCTGCTCGTCCTCAAGAAGGCCGAGGAGCGCGAGCGGCTCGCCCGCGAGAACCGGCGCCTCAGGACCGAGCTCGCCCGCGAGTACCGCTTCGACAACCTGGTCGGCGCCTCGCCCGCCATGGCCGAGGTCCTGAAGCAGGTGCGCAAGGTGGCCCCGCTCAAGACCACCGTGCTCCTCTCCGGCGAGTCGGGGACCGGCAAGGAGCTCGTGGCGCGGGCGCTGCACGAGCTCTCCCCGCGGGCGTCGTTGCCCTTCGTGGCGGTGAACTGCGGGGCCATCCCGTCCGAGCTCATGGAGTCGGAGCTCTTCGGCCACCTGAAGGGCGCCTTCACCGACGCCACCCGCGACAAGAAGGGGCTGGCGGTGGAGGCCGACGGGGGCACCCTCTTCCTCGACGAGATCGGCGAGCTCCCCCCGAGCCTGCAGGTGAAGCTGCTCCGCTTCCTGGAGGACGAGGAGGTGCGGCCGGTCGGGGACACCCGCGCCGAGCGCGTCGACGTGCGGGTGGTGGCGGCGAGCGCCCGCGACCTCCAGGCGGCCGCCAAGACCGGCCAGTTCCGCGAGGACCTCTACTACCGGCTGCACGTGGTCGGCATCCGCCTGCCGCCTCTGCGCGAGCGCCCGGGCGACATCCCGCTCCTCGCCCGGCACTTCCTCGCCCGCTACGGGCGACTCGGGCCGGGGGCGCCCATCGTCGACATCTCGGAGGAGGCCCTCGCCGCCCTCGAGGGCTACCGCTTCCCGGGCAACGTGCGCGAGCTCGAGCACGCCATCGAGCGGGCCGCGGTGCTGTGCGAGGGCACGGTGCTGCGGGAGGACGACCTCCCCGAGGCGATCCGCGGCGCCGGCGCTGCCGCGCCGGTATCGCCGCCGGCCGGTGACCTCTCCATCAAGCGCGCCATGCGCGCGGTGGAGGAGGAGCTCATCCGACGTGCGCTGGAGAAGACGAGCGGCAACCGGACCCGCGCCGCCGAGTTGCTCGACCTCTCCTACCGGGCGCTGCTCTACAAGATCAAGGAATACGGGATTGACACCTGAGGCGCTCGGCCGCGTCAGGTGAGGTGAAGCCTAGGTCGCCGATAATTACGCATCACTATGCATCTAGAAGCCTTCAGTGGCCTACACTGCCCGATATCTGCGTCCGTTCGCTTTCTTGATCCCCCGGCGCGGGATCGCGTAGCGTGGAACGGTATGCGCTCTGAGCGCGCAGTGCGCGTCGACACCCGAAGAGCCTCCAAACGAACCGCGGGACGCATGGCGAACAACGTCCGGATGCTGCGCGAAGACCAGCTCCTCACCAAGGCCGAGCTGGCCCGCAAGGCGGGCATCTCCGCCCTCACCCTCTCGCGCATCGAGAGCGGGCGCGACTGCCGCGTCGACACCAAGCGCAAGATCATCCTCGCCCTCGGGCTGCGCCCTTCCGACAAGCACAAGGTGTTCAGGGAAGGGCTGCCGGGCCAGGCCGTGCGGAAGGGAAGGTGAGGGGATGCCGAAGAGCAAGCTCGCCATCGGCCTCGACATCGGCTCCTCGAGCGTCAAGCTCGTGCAGCTGAAGGAGCGCAAGGGGGGCTACGCGCTGCAGGCCTTCGGGACCGCGCGCCTGCCGCCGGAGACCATCGTCGACGGCGCCCTCATGAACTCGGCCGCGGTGGTGCAGGCCATCCAGGAGCTCGTCAGCGCCCAGCACGTCAAGGGCCGCGAGGTGGCCATCGGGGTGCGCGGCCACTCGGTGATCATCAAGAAGATCTCGCTCCCCCGCATGTCGCAGGAGGAGCTCGACGAGTCCATCCAGTGGGAGGCCGAGCAGTACATCCCCTTCGACGTCAAGGACGTCAACATCGACACCCAGATCCTGACCCCGCAGGGCGACGCGGCCGGCCAGATGGACGTGCTCCTGGTGGCGGCCAAGAAGGACATGATCAACGACTACACCGCGGTGTGCGCCGAGGCCGGGCTCTCGGCCACCGTGGTCGACGTCGACGCCTTCGCGGTCCAGAACGCCTACGAGGTGAGCTACGAGATCTCGGGCGAGACCACCGTGCTCATCAACGTCGGCGCGGCGGTGACCAACATCAACATCCTCGCCAACGGGAGCACCACCTTCACCCGCGACGTGACCATGGGGGGCAACTCCTTCACCGAGGAGATCCAGAAGCAGCTCAACGTCTCCTACGAGGAGGCCGAAACCCTGAAGGTGGGCGGGCAGGGCGAGACCGACGCGGTGGTGCCCCAGGAGGTGGAGCGGGTCATCCAGGGCGTCTCCGAGCAGCTGGCCGGCGAGATCCAGCGCTCGCTGGACTTCTACGCCGCCACCGCCGCCGACAACCGCATCGCCCGGGTCTTCCTCTCCGGGGGGACCGCCCGCATCCCGGCCCTCTTCAAGGTCCTCGAGCAGCGGGCGGCGGTCCCGGTCGAGATCCTGAACCCCTTCAAGTCGATCGAGATCGACAACCGGCGCTTCGACCCGGCCCTCCTCACCGGGGCCGCCTCCAGCGCCGCGGTGGCGGTCGGACTGGCCCTGCGCCGGGCGGGGGACAAGTAGCCATGATCCGCATCAACCTGCTGCCGGTACGGGTCTCGAAGAAGAAGGAGGCGGGCAAGCAGCAGCTCATCTTCTTCGCCCTCGCGGTGGTGTTCGCGCTGGTCTGTAACTACCTGTGGAGCAGCAACCGCTCGACCGAGCTCGCCGCCCGCGAGGACAAGGTGAAGCGCACCAAGGTCGAGATCGCACAGCTCGAGAAGATCATCGGCGAGGTGAAGAACATCAAGGATCAGCAGAGCGCGGTGAAGGACAAGCTGGCCGTGCTCGACAAGCTCAAGGCCGGGCGCCAGGGCCCGGTGCGCATGCTCGACGACCTCGCCTCCCTCATCCCGCGGCGGGTCTGGCTGCGCAAGCTCGAGGAGAAGAACGGCGCGGTCACCTTCGAGGGTTCGGCCGGCACCATCGAGGACGTCTCGCTCTTCCTCTCCGGCCTGAAGAAGTCGATCTTCTTCACCAACACCGAGCTGCGCAAGACCACCGCCAAGAACGACAAGAAGCTGAAGCTCGTCGAGTTCCTCATCACCGCCACCGTGAACTACACCCCGACCGTCCAGGTCGCCTCGGCCCCTGGGGGTGGCGGGGCCGAAGCCGCGAATCACTAGGGCGCCGCCATGGAACAGCTCATCGAGCAGATCGCCAAGGCGCCCGTGGGGGCGAAGGTCGCCGTGGTGGCGGTGGTGGCCGCGGTGGTCACCGCCCTCAATTACTTCGCCGTCGGCGTGCCCACCTTCGGCCTGCCCATCCAGGACCTCGAGGCGCGCATCCGCCGCGCCTCGACCGAGCAGCGCAAGCTCGACCAGGACTACATCGAGAAGCAGGCCATCGCCAACAACCTGAACCAGTTCCGGCGCGAGAAGGACCTGCTCGAGCAGCGGCTGCAGGAGGCGCTCGCCGAGCTGCCCGACGACAAGAAGCTCGACGAGTTGCTCCAGCTCTTCCAGGACCGGGCCAGCAAGAGCGGGCTCGACATCCTCACCATCGAGCCGCAGCCCCAGGTGTCGGAGGGGTTCTACGCCCGCATCCCCATCCCCATGTCGGTGCAGGGGAACTACCACGAGATCGCCACCTTCCTCGACGCCATCGGGCGCCTGCGCCGGATCGTGAACGTCGACAACCTGGCCCTCGGCGAGCCCAAGGACCAGAACGGCAAGGTGGTCCTCACCGCCCACTTCCTCGCCACCACCTTCATGTTCGTGGACACGAAGGGGACGAGCGCCGACAAGGGCGCGAAGCCCCCGGCGGCCCCGGGATCGCATAGCCCATGACACGCCTTTACCCCACGTCCGTGCTCCTCCTCGCCCTCGCCGCCTGCGGCGGGACGACCAAGCCGGTCGCGCGCCCGCCAGCGCCCCCGCCCGCGGCCGCGGTGGTGGCCCCCAAGGCGCTCGAGAAGCCCGAGGCCCAGGGCCGCGAGTGGTCCTACTCCTCGGCCGGCAAGCGCGACCCGTTCCACAGCTACCTGGCCGAGGCCGAGGCGGCCGCCAACACCGTCTCCACCCGCTGCCCCACCCCCCTCGGACGCTTCGAGGTCGATCAGCTGAAGCTGGTGGCGGTCGTCACCGGCCTCGACGACCCGGTGGCCATGGTGGAGGGCCCGAACGGCGTGGGCTACGCCCTGCGCCGCGGCGCCTGCATCGGGCGCAACGGCGGCGTCATCTCCACCGTGCGCTCGGGCGAGGTGGTCATCTCGGAGTGGACCATCCGCGCCGACGGCAGCCGCGACAAGACCCAGACCGTGCTGCGCCTGCCCATGCCAGAGTCGCTCAACATCGAGGAATAGCGCGATGACGAACCTCTCGAAGTGCCTCTTCGCCGTCGCCTTCTCTGCGCCCTTCTGGCCGTCCCGGCCGCTCGCCGAGGCGCCGCCCGCCAACGTCATAGAGGGCATCCGGGTGGTCGACGGTCAGGGCGGCGTCGAGCTGCAGGTGAACGGCTCGCGCCCCCCGACCTACACGGTCTTCAAGCTGCGCGAGCCGTCCCGGCTGGTCCTCGACCTGGCCGGCGCCGACGTGTCGGCGGTGAAGGGACCGCTCGAGGTCCGCCGCTCGGGCGTGCGCGAGGTGACCACCGCCCAGTACAACGACGACAAGAGCTCGGTGGCGCGGGTCATCATCGCCCTCGAGGACCAGGCCCGCTACGAGGTGGCCCCCCGCGGCGACGCGGTGGTGGTGAAGGTGACCGCCGGCGAGGCCCAGAAGGCCGACCCGGCCGTACCGGCCGCCGACGAGTCCGCCCCACCGCCGGCGCCCGCCACGGCCTCGGCCGACGACCACGTCCTCTCCCGGCACGTCGTCGAGGCCGCCACCGACCACCCGGCCACCGCGCTCACCTCGGCCCGGGCCCAGGCCGGCGGGGTGACCCTGGCCCTCGACGGCGAGGTGACCCGCTACGAGGTGATGGAGCTCGCCGACCCGCCGCGCCTGGTCATCGACCTGTACGGGGTCGAGCGGGCGCCCAAGAAGGCCATCCCGCTCGCCGGCGCCTTCAAGCAGGCGCGCTTCGGGAGGGACGAGGGCAAGGTCCGGGTGGTGCTCGACGCCCGGGCGGAGCTGCCGCACTGCGAGGTGCGGCCGGCCCAGGGAGGCCTGCTCGTCGCCGAGAAGCAGGTGGCCCCGGCCAGGCCGGCTGTGGCGGAGGCCCCGGCGGCCGCTCCCGCCGCCCCGGCCCGGGAGAGGCCGCTCCCCTCCAAGGTCGATCCCGCTCCCGCCATCACCGACCTGCGCTTCAGCGAGGCGAAGAGCGAGGCCCGGGTGGAGCTCACCGGCCGCGCGAACCACCAGATCCTGCGCCCCGACCGGCGCACCCTCATCTTGAAGCTCGAGCACGCCCATCTCGCCCGGCGGCTCGAGCGCTCGCTCGACGCCAGCGCCTTCAAGGGCCCGGTCGCCACCCTCGCCTCCTACAACGAGCCGGACGGCGGAGCGCGCATCGTCCTCTCCCTGCGCTCGGAGGCCGACGAGAGCCTCACCGAGACCGAGAGCGGCCTCACCTGGACCATCAGCGCGAAGGGCCCGAGGGCGGCCGAGGCCTCCGAGGAGCCGGACGAGGCCCCGCACACCGAGACGGCCGAGGCCCAGGCGGCCGGCTTCGCGAGCGAGGCCCCCTCCTACGCGCTCTCCGGGGCGCCCCAGAAGCGCGAGTACACCGGACGGCGCATCACCCTCGACTTCCACGACATCGACATCCGCAACCTCCTCAGGCTCATCGCCGACGTCTCGAAGAAGAACATCGTGGTGGCCGACGACGTCACCGGCAAGGTGACCGTCTCCCTGCGCAACGTGCCCTGGGACCAGGCGCTCGACCTCATCCTGCGCACCAAGGGGCTCGACAAGGAGGAGATGGGCAACGTCATCCGCGTCGCCAGGGTGGAGGAGCTCACCAAGGAGCAGCAGGCGCGCATGGAGGCCGCCAAGGCCCGCGTCCCCCTCCTCCCGCTCAAGGTGCGCCTCATCCCGGTGAACTTCGCGCGGGCCAACGACCTCTCGGCCCGGGTGAAGGACGTCCTCTCCGAGCGCGGCACGGTGACCACCGACGAGCGCACCAACGTGCTCATCGTGAAGGACGTCCAGGACGCGCTGGCCCGGGCCGAGGGCCTGGTCCGCAACCTCGACACCGAGATCCCGCAGGTCCGCATCGAGAGCCGCATCGTCGAGGCCTCGAGCAACCTCACCAAGTCCCTGGGCGTCCAGTGGGGCGGCAACGCCACCTTCTCGCCCGCCACCGGCAACGCCACCGGCCTCTACTTCCCGAGCATCGCCTCGGCCACCGGCGGCGCCGGCGGCGGCCCCACCCAGGGGACCTCGGGCACCCCCAACTACGCCGTCAACCTCCCGGCCGCCATCGGCCAGGGCGCCGGCGGCGGCGTCGGCTTCCAGTTCGGCTCGGCCGGCGGCGCCTTCAACCTGAACCTCGTCCTCTCGGCCCTCGAGAACAAGGGCATGGTGAAGACCATCTCGGCCCCCAGCGTCTCCACCATCGACAACAAGGAAGCCACCATCGGCCAGGGCGTGTCGATCCCGTTCTCGCAAACCTCCGCCTCCGGCGTGAACACCCTCTTCGTCGAGGCGAAGCTCGAGCTCAAGGTCACCCCCCACATCTCGGCCGACGGCTCGGTCCTCATGAAGATCAAGGTCACCAACAACTCCCCGGACCCCTCGCTCACCGGCGCCAACGGGCAGCCCTCCATCCAGAAGCGCGAGGCCGAGACCGAGGCGCTCGTGAAGGACGGCGAGACCACCGTCATCGGCGGCATCTACACCCGCCAGACCTCCACCAACACCGCCCAGGTGCCGTTCTTCGGCAACATCCCCATCCTGGGCTACTTCTTCCGGAACAAGACCGACTCGGACCAGAACGACGAGCTGCTCGTCTTCATCACCCCGCGCATCTTGAACCGCCAGCCGGCGGGTAGCTCCGCCAACGGCGGCTAGCCGGGAGCCCTCCATGACCACACGACACCTCGCCCCCGCGCTCGCCGCCCTCGCCCTCGGAAGCCTCGCCGGCTGCACCGTGGAGAACTACGGTACGGTGGAGGTGGCCGCCATGTGCCTGCCCACCGCCACCTGCACCTTCTCCGCCACCTGCACCAACACCTACGGGACCGGGTATCCCGCGGTGGACCTGTTGACCAACTCCGCCCCGAGCGTCGGCGTCGGCGGGTCCCTCCTCGAGGTCTTCCAGCTCGACAACCTGCGGGTGAACAACGCCAGCAGCTCGAACGGCCTCACCAACACCAACGACGCGACCATCGAAGAGTTCGA
>Ga0335081_10012017_pt1 | contig 14024 bp, 12 predicted proteins | sample Lox_Sample_35_FD_206713 | JGI IMG/M metagenome (GOLD analysis project Ga0335081, IMG submission 206713) | Soil microbial communities from Loxahatchee National Wildlife Refuge, Florida, United States - Lox_Sample_3.5 | ecosystem: Environmental > Terrestrial > Soil > Wetlands | place: USA... | reverse complement strand
CGCGGCGACGCCGTCGATGATCAGGTCGCCGCCGACGACCTCGCGGCTCCGCCGATCGCCGAGCCGAGCTCGATGCAGGGTCACCGACCCGCGGTCGTTCACGAGCATCAGCAGCTCGCGGTCGGCCGTCCAGCACACGGGTGCGGGCAGATTCGGGAAGAGGACGGTCGGGCGATCGAGGTCGGGCGCCACCAGCTCGGGTCCCGCGCTGCCGTCGGCCGGAACGACGAACACGTGCGTGTCCTCGTTCCAGCGGTCGGTGAGCTGCCCGGCGAACGCAATCGTCTTGCCGTCGGGCGAGAACACGGGGAGGGTAGGTCCGGATCGCTCGCGCTCCTCAGCCGTAAGGCATCCTCTGGGCGGAAGCTTCGTCTGGCCATGGTCGCTCCCTCTCGGGCCCGTTCGTCAGTTCCTCGGTGACACGGCCTCCGCCTAGCCGATCCGGGTCAAATCTACACATTCCGGACGAATGTGCACACGGTTTCGCGAGCAGCACCTGGATGTCGCGGATCCGCCGCTCCGCGAAGCCGGCCTCGCAGTACTTCAGGTACAGCGTCCACAGGCGCCGAAAGCGCTCGTCGTACCCGAGCGCGGCCAACTCGTGCGCGTGCGCCGCCAGGTTCCGCTGCCAGCGCCGAAGCGTCTCGACGTAGTGCGGGGTCAGATCCTCGAGCGCGAGCATCCGCATGTCGGTGCGGCGGGCGACGTTCCGCGCGATCGCCTCGAGCGACGGCAGGCAGCCGCCGGGAAAGATGTGGGTGTTGATGAACGACCTCGAGGCCTTCTCGACCTCGTAGGCGCGGTCGTCGATCGTGATCGCCTGGAGCAGCATCGCGCCGTCGGGCGCGAGCAGCTCAGAGCACTTGGCGAAGAACGCCCCGATGTGCCGCCAGCCGACGGCCTCGATCATCTCGATCGACACGAGCCTGTCGTAGCGGCCGGTCAGGTCGCGGTAGTCGTTGCGCAGGACCGTGACGCGTTCCTGCAACCCGGCCCCGCGCACCGCGGCGACGGCGTGCTCGTGCTGCTCGCGCGAGATCGTGGTGGTCGTGACGTGGCAGCCTCGCGTCGCCGCGGCGTGGATCGCGAGCGCGCCCCAACCGGTGCCGATCTCGAGCAGGTGGTCGGTCTCTCGCAGGTCGAGCTTGTCGCAGATCAGCTCGAGCTTGGCCAGCTGCGCGTCGTCGAGCGTGGTCACTCGATCCTCGAACACCGCGCACGAGTAGCTCATCGTCCCGTCGAGCATCCGCGAGAACAGCTCGTTGCCGAGGTCGTAGTGGGCGGCGATGTCGCGCCGGCGGCGGTCGCGGGTGCTGCGCCTCGCGGTTGCCCGGATCCGCTGGATCGGCACGCGGACCGGCGCGATCCTGGCGCGGAGCCGGTCGAGCCCGGCCGCGTTGCGCGCGCCGAGGCGGGCGAGCGCGGTCACGTCGGGCGAATCCCACAGGCCGCGGGCGTACGCCTCGGCCAGGCCCCGGGTGCCGGTCAGCGCCATCCGCCACATCCGGCGCGAGCGCACGACGATCGCCGCCGCCGGCGGCCCCGAGCCGTACACGTGTCGCTCGCCATCCTCGATCACGGTCAGAGTCCCGGTCCTGATCCGGCGCAGGAGAACCGACAGCAGCCAGCGGGAGATACGGTCGATCACGCGGCGCCCGCCTTCGGATGCCCGTACACGGGAGCGCCGGCGAGCTTCAGGCCGACCGCGTGGCCGTAGATCAGCGCGAGCACGCGGACGTTGGCGAGCGGGTAGCGGGCGGCGACGCGGGCCGCGGAGCGTCTCGTCAGCTCACGGCGGCCAAGCGCGAGCGTCGCGTCGAACGCGAGCTGTCCGTTGCGCCGGCTCTCGATGTGGACCTCGAGGCGCGACCCGGGAGCGCCGGCCCGCGCCGTGTACACGTGATCCATGGCCATGAACGGCGACACGTGCAGCGCCTTGGCGACGTCGGCGTGTCCGTCGGGGAGAACGTACGCGCGCCGCTCGCCCCATGGCGTGTTCGTGACCTCGGCGAGCACCGCCTGCACCCGCTCGCCGCCGGCGTGCAGGCAGTAGTAGAAGCTGACCGGGTTGAAACAGTGCCCGAACGAGCGGAGCTGGGTCAGCAGCCGGATCGGCCCGTTCGGTCGGAGTCCTGTCTGCGTCTCGACCTCGTCGCGGACGGAGCGGTCGAGGGGGACCGCCGCATCGGATGGTCGGCGGCGCCTGACGGCGGCGCCTTCGGCCCCGGCGAGGTAGTCACGCCGGCGGAAGCGCAAAACCCCGGGCCGACTCGCCACGAGCCGGCCGCCGAGCAGCCGCGGCAGCTCGTCGAGGTCGAGATAGAACAGCGCCAGCCGGTGGCGGAACTCGCGGCGGGGCTGCGTGCGCCGGTGGCGGATCGTCCCTTCGTAGATGCAGCTCGCTGTCGGGGTCACAGCCGCCCCCCCAACCGCTCGGCGACGCGCAGGGCGCTGCGGACGCCGTCCTCGTGAAACCCCCAGCCCCAGTAGGCGCCGCAGAAGTGCGTGCGCCGCCAGCCGCTGATCTCCTCGAAGCGCCGCTGCGCCTCGACCCCGGAGCCGGTGTAGACCGGGTGCGCGTAGGAGATCTCCCTGATCACGTGGGCCGGGTCGATCGCCTCGGTCCGGTTGAGCGTGACGCAGAACTCGCGCTCGGCCCGCAGCGCTTGCAGGCGGTTCATGTGGTAGGTCACGGTCGCGCGGCCGGCGGGCTCGGGCTGCAGGTGGTAGTTCCAGCTCGCCCACGCGCGCCGACGCCGCGGCAGCAGGCGCACGTCGGTGTGGAGCACCGCCTCGTTCTCCTGGTAGGGAATCGCGCCGAGAACCTCGCGCTCGCGCGGGCTCGCGTCCTGCAGGACGGTCAGCGCCTGGTCCGAATGGGTCGCCAGCACGACCTCGTCGAACGCCTCGGGCTCACCCCCGCGCGCGCGGACGAGCACCTCGCCGGGGCCGCGCGTGATCGCGTCAACCGGGGTGTGCAAGCGGATTCGATCCGCGAACGGAGCGGTGAGGGCGTCCACGTACCGCCTCGACCCGCCGGCGATGACCCGCCATCTCGGACGGCCGCGGAAGCCGAGCATCCCGTGGTGGTCGAAGAACTCGGCCAGGAAGCGCGCCGGGAACGTCCACATCTGGCCCGGGTCCGCCGACCACACCGCGGACGCCTGGGGCACGATCAGGCGGTCGATGAACGCGCGGGAGAAGCGCTGGCGCTCGAGCCACTCCCCCAGCGATGGGCCGCGCCCGGCGTCCTCGAGCGCCAGCAGTGCGCGCGCCGACCGGTTGAAACGAGCGAGGTCGGCGACCATCCGGTGAAACCATGGCGCCAGCAAGTGGCGGCGGTTGGCGAACAGCCCGTTCGGCGAGGCGCCCGAATACTCGAAGTCGCCGATCCCGTCGCTGACGCTGAAGCTCATCGTCGATGGCTGCCACGCTACGCCGAGCGTGCTCAGCAGCCGCTCGAAGTTCGGATAGTTCTGATCGTTGAACACGATGAACCCCGTGTCGACCTGGTGGGTCTCGTTCGCCGTGTCGACGCGGACCGTGTTCGTGTGACCGCCGGCGTAGCCGGCCGCCTCGAACACCGTCACCTCGTGTCGCTGGTTGAGGAGGTGCGCCACGACCAGCCCCGAGATGCCGGCGCCGACGATCGCGATCCTCATCGCTCTCCCGAGATGCCCATGTCGGTGATTCGCATCGCAGCGCGCGATGGATCACGCGTCGACTGCGACCGTGAGCGCCACGCTCGCGAGCGCCGCGCCACCGCCGACCGCGAGCGTGGCCGGGGCAGAACCACGCGGCAGTCGGCGGCGCCCCGCCGCGGTGGCGAGCACATCGGTCAGATCGCCGGCGGTCGCTCTCGAGATCGTCATGGGCTCCGACACCGTACCACAGCTTGTTGAATTTTTCTTCGACATCTTGTTTGCACGAGGGCGCTGCGCTACGGTCCAGATCCGTGCCGTCCTCATCCCCCGAGCCCGGCCTGACGATGCGCGAGATGTCGGCGCGCAGTGGGATCAGTGAGGCGACGCTGCGGATGTGGGAGGTTCGCCACGGCTTCCCCCAGCCGCGGCGCGTGTCGAGCGGCCATCGCCGTTACTCCGAGCAGGACCTCGCCCGCGTCCGGGCCGTGCTTCGCGGCCGCGCGCGAGGTCTCTCGCTCCACGCGGCGATCGAGCTCGCGTACGACGTCGCCAACGAGCAGACGCCGTCGGTGTACGCGTCGCTGCGCTCGCGCCACTCGCAACTCGAGCCCCAGCTCCTGTCCAAGCGCGCGATGCTGTGGATGTCGCGGGCGATCGAGGATGAGTGCCTGGCGCGGGCCGAGCGGCCGCTCCTGTTCGGCTGTTTTCAGCGCGAGCGCTTCTACCGAGCCTCGGAGAGTCGCTGGCGCGAGCTGTCGCGTACGGCGGAGCGCGCCGTGGTGCTGGCCGACTTCGGTCGCGCGCACCGGCCGAAGAACGGACCGATCGAGGTCCCGATCGCCGGCTCGGATCCGGTCGCCCGGGAGTGGGCGATCGTCTGCGAGTCGCCGAGCTTTGGGGCCATACTGGCGGGCTGGGAGCGCCCCCTCGAGGCCGGCGGACAGCGCCGGTTCGAGGCCGCGTGGACGATCGAGGCGCCCGCCGTCCGCCTGGCGGCGCAGGTCTGCGTGCGGCTCGCCACCGCTGCGGCGCCAGAGTTGCTCGGCGGGCTCGGCGATCGGCTCGACTCGACGCCGGTCGCCCGCGAACACGAGCTGCGCTCCGCGATCCAGCTCAGCACGAGGATGGTCAAGTACGCGGCCGCCTCATAGCGGACCGATCCCGGCGTCGGCGAGAGCGGCTTCGCAGTATGCCCATAGCCGGTCGCGCTCCTGCTCGCCGTCCGGGGCAGAGCCGAGGCGGTAGTGGGTCGGGCGGGGCCGGCGGTCGTGCCAGAACAGGCCCGTCTCGCGGAGCGCCTGCGGTGCGGCACCGAGCCATACGATCGTGTCGGCGCCCTCCTCGGCCGTGCGGAGGATTGGCCGGATCGCGGTCCGGAACCCTGGCATCGCCCCGCGCAGCCCTTCGGTGTCGGCCCACCCCGGGTGCATCGCGTGGACGACCACGCCGCGCTCGTGCAATCGCTCCGCGAGCATTTCGGTGATCACGACCTGCTCGCGCTTGGTCCGCGCGTAGAGCTTCGTGGGCGAGTACGGCGTCCGCTCTGACTCCCAATCGCCGTCCTCGGGCAACGACTCCGTGTACATGCCGCCCGAGCTCACGTTGATGACCCGCCGCGGCAAGAGGATCGTCGCAAGCGCCAGCGGAGCGAGCACATGCGTCGCGAACATCAGCTCGTGGCCGTCTTCCGAGCGCGTTCGCTGGGCCGGCATCACGCCGGCGTTGTTGACGAGCACATCGAATCGGGGCTCGCGATCGGCGAACGCGCGCACCGCGCGGAGGCTGCCGAGCTCGCATGCCCGGGCCCGGACATCCGCCGCGGGCACAGCGGCTCGCACACGCGCGTTCGCTTGCTCGGCACGACCGAGATCGCGCGCCAGCACGTGGACCGTCGCACCGAGCCGAGCGAACCCGCGCGCGGCCGCGAGCCCGAGACCCGACGCCGCCCCGGTCACGAGCACGGCCGCGCCGTCGATTCGGGGTGGGTCGGCCGGCCACCCTGGCAGGCGGCGTCGCACCGCCCAGCCGACCCGCCCGTACCCGAACACGATGGTCCGGTCGAGCACGGTGTCGATGATCATTCTGTTGCGATAATAGTGATCATCTTGTTTCACCCGAACCGGGAGCAACTCGCGGCCAGCCTCGAGCTGACCAGCCCGCCGTGGCTCTGGCTCGAATCTTCGACTGCCGCCGCACCGCGATGACCGCGCTCCTCTGGCTCCGGCGCGACCTGCGCGTCCACGACCACCCGGCCCTGGAGGCGGCGCGCCGAGACGGCGACCACCTCGTGCCCGTGTTCTGCTTCGACGACCGGCTCCTCCACGGCCGCCACGCCTCCGGCCCGCGCACGCAGTTCCTGCTCGAGTGCCTCGCCGACCTCGACGCGTCGCTGCGCAAGCGCGGCAGCCGGCTGGTCGTCCGGCACGGCCGCCCCGAGGTCGAGATCCCGAGGCTTGCCCGCGACGTCGACGCCACCGCCGTGCACTTCACCGGCGACGTGAGCGCGTTTGCACGCAACCGCGACCGCCGCGTCGCCGCTGCACTGGATGTCCACGTGCGCATGCACCCCGGGTTGTTCGTCGTCGACGACCTCGACGCGATCCGCGCCACCACCGGCAAGCCGTACACGGTGTTCACGCCGTTCTACCGGACATGGAGCGAGCTGCCGCGCCGCGAGCGTCGCGGTGCCCCACGCAGGCTGCCGCCGCTCCCGAGGGGCCTTCAACCCGGGTCGCTCCCGTCACTCGCGGAGCTCGGACTGGAGCAGGAGGTCGAGGATCCGCGCTGCCACGGCGGCGAGACCGACGGGCGCCAGGCGATGCGCGACGGCAGGTCCCCCCTGTCGCCCTTCCTCCACTTCGGTTGCCTGTCGCCACGGGAGATCGAGGAGCGTGTCAGCGCCGAGGTCAGCCGGCAGCTGTGCTGGCGCGACTTCTTCGCCCACGTGCTGCTCCACCATCCCCAGAATGCGCACTCCGAGCACCAGGCCCGGTACCGCGGCACGATCCGCTGGAGCCGCGCACAGAAGCGGTTCGAGGCGTGGTGCGAGGGACGCACGGGATACCCGATGGTCGACGCCGGCATGCGCCAGCTCAGGCGCGAGGGCTTCATCGACAACCGCGCGCGCCTCGTCGCCGGCTCGTTCCTGACCAAGGACCTCGGGATCGACTGGCGCTGGGGCGAGCGTTGGTTCATGCGCCTGCTGCTCGACGGCGACGAGGCGAGCAACAACGGCAACTGGCAGTGGATCGCGTCGGTCGGCGTCGATCCGCAGCCCGTGTCGCGCCGGATCCTCAACCCGACGCTCCAGCAGGCCAGGCACGATCCCGACGGCAGCTACGTACGCAAGTACGTCCCGGAGCTCGCCCAGACCCCGGACGACTACGCCGAGCCGATCGTGGACCACACACGGGCGCGCCGGGAGGCGCTCGCCCGCCACCGGCGCGCCGGCAGATAGCGCGGGGCCGGAGGCGGTGTTCGCCTCCGGCCCCGAGCAGCACCTACCCCAGGTGTCCGAAACCGGTTATTCGACGAGCGCCGATACCACGCCCGACTGGATCAACTCGACGGTGGTCGCGATGTCGACGTCGAGGAAACGGTCGCCGTCCAGGAACGGGACGTGCTCGCGCACGACCCGGAACGCCTCCTGCGTGCGCCGGCCGCACTTCTCCACGCCGCGCAACTCGAGCGCCTGGCAACACGCCAGCAGATGGATCGCCGCCACGTTCTGGGCGAGCTCGACGATCGAGCGCGCGTCGCGCGCAGCGATCGTCCCCATCGAGACCTTGTCCTGGTTGTGGCACTCGGTCGACCGCGAATGGATCGTGGTCGGGTTGCACAGCTTCATCGCCTCGGCGGTCATCGCCGACGCGCAGATCTGCATGCCCTTGAAGCCATGGTGCACGCCCGCCTCGGGGTGACTCGGGTGCAAGCGCGGGATCAGGTTCGGGGTGAGGCCCCGGTTGAACTTCTCGTCGACGATCAACTCGAGCTGCCGATCCATCAGATCGCAGAGGTTGGCGAGCGCGACCTTGAGCGAGTCCATCGCCTGGCCGACGTGGCCGCCGTAGAAATTCCCGCCGCTCTCGACCCGCCCGCCGGCCACGTTGAACAGCGGGTTGTCGTCGGACGAGTTGATCTCGACCGTCAGCCAGCGCTCGGCCCAATCGAGCACGTCGCGCAGGACGCCGCTCACGTGCGGCGCGCAGCGAATCGAGTACTTGTCCTGCACCTGGCGGTCGAGCTCGACGAACTCGGCGCCGTGAAGGCCGCCCTCGAACAGTTCATCGCTGTCGGCGGCCAGCCGCGAGTCGGCCAGCAGCTCGCGGATGTGGCGCGCGCTCGTGACCATCCCCGGATGGGGCTTGGCCTCGTCGAACAGGAACGCGTTGAAATGGCCGCGGTTGCCGAGCATCGCCTCCGACGCCATCCCGGTCAGCAGATCGGCGATATCGGCGAGCTCCGCCGCGGCCCCGATCGCGAGACACGCGAACGCGCTCATGAACGACGTGCCGTTGGTGAGCGCCAGCCCCTCCTTGGCCTCGAGCAGGAACGGCTCCAGCCCGAGCTCCGCCAGCACGTCCCCCGCGTCTCGCTCGACGCCGTCGAAGGCGACGGCGCCCTCTCCGGCCAGCGCCCGCCCGACATACGAGAGCGGCGCCAGGTCGCCGCTCGCCCCGACCGAACCACGTTCGGGGATGAACGGCACGACATCGTTGTTGAGCAGGTCGAGCACGCGTTCGACGAGCTCGACGCGCACGCCCGAGTTCCCCTTCGACAGGCAGTTGGCGCGCAGGAGCATCGTCACCCGGGCGACCTCGGGCGGGGCGATCGGACCGGTGCCCACGCCCATGAAGCGGATGATGTTCTGCTGCAGCCGGGCCGTCTTGCCAGGGGAGATCTGGCGGTGCGCGCTGTCGCCGAAACCGGTCGTAACCCCGTAGATCGGTATCTCCTTGGCGATCAGCTCATCCTTGAGCCGCTTGCTCGCGGCGACGGCCCGGGCAGCACTTTCGGAAAGCCGCACCGTGCACCCGCGGCGCGAGACCTCGAGCGCGTCGCGGACCCTGAGCGACGCGCCGTCGAGCTCGAGCACCGTCCGGCTTGAACGTCCCTGCGTTCTCGGGGTGGTGACGGCCATCGATGAACTCTTTCGCGGTGATAGGCTCCGCGCAACCAACACGCACTGAATCGGTACTCAGATGCAGCTCAGCCGCCCTTTGGACAGCGTCGACCGCAAAATAGTTGCGTTGCTGCAGCAAAGCGCCAAGCGCACGTTCGCGGATATCGGCACCGACGTCGGGCTCTCGGCGACGGCGGTCAAACGCCGCGTCGACCGCCTCGAGGGGGACGGCGTGATCATCGGCTACGGCGCCCGGATCAACTGGCGGGCGCTGGGCGAGGCGATCGAGTCGCTGATCGAGATCTACTGCGCCGACCGGACATCGCCGGCCGACGTCGGACGCTCGCTGGCGAAGGTCGACGAGATCGTCTCGGCGTTCACGGTCTCCGGCGAGGCCGACGCGGTGATCCGAGTGCGCGTGGACAACATCGAGCACCTCGAGCGGCTGGTCGAGCGCCTGCGTCGGGATCCGAACATCGTCAGGACCCGCACGCTGATCGTGCTCTCGACGCTGCTCGACCGGCCATGACCGAGACGTTCGCGCCGCCCGACATCGAGATCAACCGTCGCGACGACGGCGCGATCATCGTGTCCTCACGCCGGAGCCTGCCCGACTGGGAGCGTTCGATCACCGCGGTGCTGCGAAGGCGCGCGGCGGAGCATCCCGATCGGCCGCTCGCCGCGCAACGAGACGAGCACGACCGCTGGATCACGCTCACCTATGGCGAGGCCGCGCGGCGATCCGACGCGCTCGCACGCGCGTTCGCGGCGCTCGGCCTCGGTCCGGACAAGCCGGTGATGCTGCTGTCGGGCAACTCGCTCGGCCACCTGCTGGTGAGCCTCGCGGCCTACGCCGCCCAGGCGCCGGCGATGCCGATCAGCGTCGCTTACTCGCTGATGAGCAAGGACCACGCGCGGATCAAGGCGATCGCCGAGCTGACCGAGCCCGGGCTCGTGTTCGCCGATGACGCCGCGGCATTCGCCCGCGCGCTCGACGCACTCGAGGTCGACAACGTACTTGTGGAGCGGGGCGAGCGCGACCGCGCGCTGCGACTCGACGAGCTCCTCGCCCGCGAGGACAGTCCGCTCGATGGCGATCCCGGTCCGAACGCGATCGCCAAACTCCTATTCACATCAGGATCGACCGGCAGCCCCAAGGGCGTGATCAACACCCACCGGATGCTGTGCTCGAACCAGGCGATGCTCAAGGCAAACTGGCCGTTCCTGTCCGACGAGCCGCCGGTCCTGGTCGACTGGCTGCCGTGGAGTCACACGTTCGGGGGCAACCACAATCTGAACCTGGCGCTGTTCAACGGCGGCACGATCTACATCGACGACGGCAGGCCGGCGCCATCGCTGTTTCCCCGGACGCTCGCGGCGCTGCGCGACGTGCCGCCGACGCTGTACTTCAACGTGCCGGCGGGGTACGCCCTGCTCGCGCCCGCGCTCGAGAACGACGCCGAGTTCGCCGAGCGGTTCTTCACTCGCCTGAGGTTCATGTTCTATGCCGCGGCCGCGCTGCCCGACGCGCTCGCGGCGCGCCTGCGCGCGCTGGCCGCCAGGCACGCCGACCACGACGTCCCGCTGACCTCGAGCTGGGGCACGACCGAGACCTCTCCCGCCGCCACCACCGCGCACTTCCACGACCCGCCCACCGGCTGCATCGGCGTGCCGTACCCGGGAACCACGATCAAGCTCGCCCCCGCCGCCGACAGGCTCGAGATCCGGGTCAGCGGCCCGATCGTCACCCCCGGGTATTACCGCCACCCCGAGCTCACGGCGTCCACGTTCGACGAGGATGGCTTCTACCGCTCCGGCGACGCCGTCAAGCTGATCGACGAGCACGACCCGAACAAGGGGATGCTGTTCGACGGCCGGATCGCCGAGAACTTCAAGCTGGTGACGGGGACCTGGGTCGCGGCCGGAACGCTCCGGACGCGGCTGATCAGCGGCGCCGGCGTGCTCGGCGACGCGGTGATCTGCGGCCACGACACGGAGTTCGTCTCGGCGATGGCGTGGGTCAACCAGGCCGAGGCGCGCAAGCGATTCGGCGGCGAGGCCGACGTCCCGCTCGACGACCCGCGCCTGCGCACCCACCTGGCGCACGCCCTGGCCCAGTTGAACGAGGGCGCCGGCTCGGCGTCGCGGATCGAGCGCCTGCTGCTGCTCGAGACGCCGCCGAGCCTCGACGCCGGCGAGATCACCGACAAGGGCTACGTGAACCAGCGCGCCTGCGTGCAGCGGCGCGCGGCCGACATCGCGCGGGTGTACGCGGATCCCCCGGACGCGGCGATCATCACGCCGGCCTGACCGCGATCGTCACGTCGACGAGCGCGCACAGGTTCTCGCGCTCGTCGCGGAACTCATGACCCCACGTCCACTCGCGCTCGTTGTGCCCGCGCAGGATCGCGACGACGTCGACCGTGCCCGCGGTGATCGGGCGCAGGAAGCTCGCGTAGTTGCTGAGCCCCGCCCCGACGAAGCCGTCCTTCCACACCGCGTTGACGGTGGCGACCGACGCGACCGTCTCGGCCACGGCGGAGTAGATCCCGCCGTGCAGGAGCCCGAGCGGCTGCTTGAGGTTCTCGCGGACCTCGAAGCGGACGTGCGCGGAGGTGAGCGTGAGCTCGAGCCACTCGAGCCCGAGGAACCCCTCGAACGTTCGCTCCAGGGGGATCAGCGGCGACGGCAGCGTCGCCCGGTCCCAGGGCGCGGGCTCCGCGCTCACGGGGACCCGAACACGACCGCCTTGGACTCGGTGTAGAAGTCGAACGCCTCCTCGCCGTGCTCCTTGCCGTAGCCGCTGGACTTCCAGCCGCCGAACGGGAGCTCGTCGTAGACCTTCGTGCGCGAGTTGATCCAGGTGTAGCCGGCCTCGATCCGGGCGGCGGCTTCGCGGGCGCGTTGGAGGTCGCTCGTCCACACCGAGGAGCCGAGGCCGAACGGGGACGCGTTGGCACGCGCGATCGCCTCCTCCAGGTCCCTGACCCGCCAGATTGGAAGCGCCGGCCCGAACACCTCCTCGGTCGCCATCGGCGCGTCGTGCGGCGGGTCGACGACGACCGTGGGCTCGTAGAAGAACCCGTCGGCGAGGTCGGGGTCGTCGGGCGGTCCCCCGCCGGCACGGAGCTCACCGCCGGCCTGCACGGTGCGGGATACCTGATTCGCCATCTCCTCGCGACCCTTGGCGGTGTGCATCGGGCCCATCTGGGTTTCCTTGGCGTCACCGCGGCCGACCTTGAGTCGCTTTGCCTTGGCCACGACCGCGTCGATCACCTCGTCGGCCACCGACTCGAACACGTACACGCGCTTGATCGCCAGACACGCTTGGCCGCAGTTGTAGAACCGACCCATCGACGCCGCGCTCGCCGCCGCCGCGAGGTCGGCGTCGTCGCAGATGATCATCGGGTCAGAGCCGCCGAGCTCGAGCGTCACCCGCTTTACGCCGTGGGCGCACCGGGCCATGATCCGCTCGCCGACCGGAGTCGAGCCGGTGAACGCGATCTTGCGCACGTGTTCGTGCGTAACGAGCGCCTCGCCCGCCTCCGAGCCCCTGCCGGTGACCACGTTGAAGACGCCGTCGGGCAGCCCGCCCTCGGCCAGCAGCTCGGCGAACCTCAGCGTGGTCAGCGGCGTCGTCGCCGCCGGCTTGGCGACCACCGTGTTCCCTGCCACCAGCGCCGGCGCGAGCTTGTTGCACAGCAGCGTCGTCGGGAAGTTCCAAGGTACGATCGCGCCGACCACGCCCAGCGGGCGGCGGAGGACCATGCCGTCGACGCCGGGATCGAGGTTCGGAGTATGCGCGCCGCGCAGCGCCTTGGACAGCCCGACGTAGTGCATCAGCGTGTCGATCGCCTTGGTCACCTCGATGCGGCTGTCCCGGAGCGTCTTGCCCTGCTCGCGGGTCAGCAGCGGGACGAGCTCGTCGAGATGCTCCTCGGCGTGGTGCGCGGCACGACCGAGGATCTCGCCGCGCTTGGACACCGCGAGCTCCGACCATGCGCGCAACGCCCCGGCGGCCGCCTCGACCGCGGCGTCGACGTCCGCGGCGGTCGCGGCAGCCACCGAGGCGAACGCGCGACCCTCGGCTGGATTGAGTACGTCGAGCGGGTCGCCGGTGTTGCGATGGTCGGCGCCCGCGATGAACGACCCCGGGTGAGTGGTGAGCGTCGTCATGCGCCCGTGAACGCCGCCGTGCGCTTCTCGACGAACGCCGTCAGACCCTCGGTCGCGTCCTCGGACCTGAACAGCTGCTCCATCAGCTCGGCCTCGAGCGCAAGCCCGTTGGCCAGCGCCAGCTCGCCGCCCTCGTGCACGCAGCGCTTGATCGCCGCGATCGCGAGCGCCGGGCCGCCGGCGAGCTTGCCCGCGTACTCGCGCACCTGCGCGTCGGCGCCGTCGGCGTCGTAGACGGCCGCCACCAACCCCATCTCGCGCGCCTCCTCGACGCCGTAGGTGCGGCCGGTGATCAGCAGCTCGAGCGCGCGGCTCGGACCGATCAGGCGGGTGAGCCGTTGCGTCCCGCCGTTGCCGGGGAGCAACCCGAGCGTGACCTCGGGCAGGCCCAGCTTGTACCCGCCGGCCGCGGCGAGGCGGATGTCGCAGGCCAGCGCGACCTCGAGGCCGCCGCCGAGCGCGTGGCCGGCGATGTACGCGATGAACACCTGCGGCGCGGCCGCCATCCGCCTGAACGCGGCCTGGCTGACCTTGATCATCTCCATGTTCGCGCCGACGTCGCCTTCGAGGAACTTCTTGATATCGGCGCCGGCGCTGAAGAACTTCTCGCTCGCGCTCTGGACGATCGTGACGCGGGTGGCGCCGGCGACGGCCTCGTCGACCGCGCTCGAGAATTCGCTCATGAACTCGAGGTCATACGAGTTGGCCGGCGGCTTGTCGAGCGTGATGAAGCCGAGCGGACCCTGTGATGTGAACGTGACGGCCATTTACGCGAGACCTCCCACCACCACCGACTTGATCTCGACGTAGGAATCGAGCGCCTCGATCCCGTGCTCCTTGCCGTAGCCCGACGCCTTGACGCCGCCGAACGGCAGCTCGTCATAGCCATAGTGGATCTGGTTGACCCAGGTCATGCCCGATTCGATCTCCTGTGCCGCTCGGTGGATGAGACGGGCGTCGTGCGTCCAGATCGAGGAGCCGAGCCCGTACGGCGTGTCGTTCGCGCGCGCGATCGCGTCGTCGAAGTCGGTGAACCTCGAGACCGGGAGGACCGGCCCGAAGACTTCTTCGCGCATGAGACG
>Ga0335081_10012015_pt1 | contig 14025 bp, 11 predicted proteins | sample Lox_Sample_35_FD_206713 | JGI IMG/M metagenome (GOLD analysis project Ga0335081, IMG submission 206713) | Soil microbial communities from Loxahatchee National Wildlife Refuge, Florida, United States - Lox_Sample_3.5 | ecosystem: Environmental > Terrestrial > Soil > Wetlands | place: USA... | reverse complement strand
CCGAGCCTCCGCGTGCCGCTCCCTTCGTCGAGGTGGAACGCGACCTGCGCGAGCATCCCGGCCGGTTCGAGTTCTTCCAGGCGGTGCGCCTCCTGCTCCGAATTCTGAGCCATCGCGAAATCGTCGGAGGCTTCAGCCGCGCTGAGCGCGAGGCGGTGCGCTTCCGGGCTAACAGCTCGCTGGCGTTCCCTCCCAGTCAAATCCAGTCCATGGATTGGGAGGGTGAGATGCCCTCCATGCAGGTCAACTTCATGGGACTGACCGGCCCCATGGGCGTTCTGCCGCGCGCCTATTCGGAATTGATCCTGGCGCGGAACCGCGCCCGCGATCACACCCTCGCGGATTTCTTTGACATCTTCAACCACCGCGTGATCTCACTGTTCTACCAGGCGTGGGAGAAGTATCGCTCCGCGGTGGCCTACGAACGCGACGGCAAGGACCGGTTCTCCCGCTACCTCATGTCTCTGATCGGCCTCGGCACGGACGGCCTGCAGGATCGGATGGAGGTCAAGGACGATTCGCTGCTGTTCTATACCGGACTGCTGGCGCTGCAGCCACGCTCTGCCGTCGGCCTTCGCGGCGTACTCGAAGACTACTTCGGGGTGCGCGTGGAAGTAGAGCAATTCGTCGGCGCCTGGCAGCCACTGGACATCAGCAGCCAATGCGATTTGGGCGACACCGCCTATTCCACGCAGGTGGGTGTGGGAGCTGTGGTAGGCGATGAAATATGGGATCAGCAGTCCCGCATCCGCTTGAAGCTGGGCCCCTTGACGCAGGAACAGTACCTGGGATTCCTGCCCTCGGGGGCGGGTTACGAGCCGTTGCGAGCGCTGACCCGTTTCTTCTGCGGTACTCATCTGGAGGTGGAGGTCCAGCTCGTCCTGCAGCAGGAGGTAGTGCCGCGCTGTGAATTAGGCGAAGATAGTCTGGCGGGGCCACGTTTGGGGTGGTTCACCTGGATGAAGTCCGGCGAGTATTTTGACCGCTCGCCAGCCGACACGGTACTGTTGCTGGCATAATACAACGAGCCTGGCTGAAACGATTTGGAGGATATATGGGACTGAATTTACGATCACTGATAGGAAAGCTGAACGATTCCGCGCGGCTGGCCCTGGAGGCTTCTGCGGGGTTCTGTCTGTCCCGGACGCACTATGACGTCGAGATCGAACATTACCTGATGAAGCTCCTGGATTCGAGCGACGGCGACCTGGCATTCATCACCAAGCACTTCGGAATCGACAAATCGCGCCTCGCAGCCGAATTGACCCGCAGCCTCGACAAGCTCAAATCCGGCAACGCGCGCACCCCCACCCTGGCCCCATCGTTGCTCAAGATGATGACCGAGGCTTGGACCATCGGCTCCATCGATTTCGGCGCGACCCGCATCCGCACCGGTTTCACCATTCTGGCGCTGATGACTGAGGAAGAACTGGCTCGCATCGCGCGCGATATCAGCAAAGAACTGCAGAAGATTCAGCCCGACGCTCTCAAGAAGGACTTCCTGAGCATCCTCGCCAACTCCGTCGAGACAGAGGAAATGGTGGCGGCCGAAGCGGCTGCGCCGGAAGGCGCGCGTCCCCCTGGCGCGGGCGGGAAGACTCCGAACCTGGACCAGTACACCGTCAACCTTACCGAGAATGCCAAACAGGGCAAGGTTGACCCGGTGCTGGCGCGCGATTTCGAGATCCGTCAGGTGATCGACATCCTGACGCGCCGCCGCCAGAACAATCCCATCCTCGTGGGTGAAGCCGGCGTCGGCAAGACGGCGGTGGTGGAAGGCTTCGCGCTGCGGATCGCGGCCGGCGATGTGCCACCGGTGCTGAAGAACATCACCTTGCGGACCCTGGACCTGGCTTTGCTGCAGGCCGGCGCCGGAGTCAAGGGCGAATTTGAGAACCGCCTCAAAGGCCTGATTAACGAAGTCAAGTCCTCGCCCACCCCGATTATCCTCTTCATCGATGAGGCCCACACCATGATCGGCGCTGGAGGCCAGGCCGGCCAGGGCGACGCGGCCAACCTGCTTAAACCGGCGCTGGCGCGCGGAGAATTGCGCACCATTGCGGCCACTACGTGGTCGGAGTACAAGAAGTACTTCGAGAAGGACCCCGCGTTGGCGCGGCGTTTCCAATTGATTAAAGTGGACGAGCCCACCGAAACTCAGTGCGCCCTCATGCTGCGCGGCGTGGTCCCCACTCTCGAGAAGCATCACAAGGTGCGCATTCTCGATGAAGGCCTGCTTGCCGGCGTCAAGCTTTCGCACCGCTACCTGCCGGATCGCCAGTTGCCCGACAAGGCGGTGAGCGTGCTTGACACGGCCTGCGCCCGGCTGGCGCTGGGACAGAACTCTGTCCCTCCGGCCATTGAAGACGCTACTCGCACTTTGGAGGACCTGGCCGTGCAGGCCCGCATCCTCGAGCGCGAAGTCGCTGCCGGTGCCGACCACGGCGAACGGCTCGCCACCATCGCCGAGAAGCGGACCAAGACTGAGGCCCAGTTGACGGAGCTGACCAGCCGGTTCGAGAAGGAGCGCGACCTGGTCAACCGGATCCGCGAGATACGGTTGCAACTGGAAACCCCCAACGCGCCGCCACCTCCCGCGGACGCCATCGCCGCGGCGCCGCCTGCCAATCCCGGGCTTGCTGCCGCACCCGCGCCTGCCGCGGCCGCCGCCGCAGCCGCTCCGGCGCCTGAAGCCGCTGCCCCTGCTCCGGCCGCCGACCCCGATCAACTCCGTAAGCAGCTCGCCGAATGGAATGACCAGTTGACCGCCATGCAGGGCGAAACGCCGCTGCTGCGTGTGTGCGTCGATGCCCAGATCATCGGCGAAGTGGTCTCCGGCTGGACCGGTATCCCCGTGGGCAAGATGCTCAAGGACGAAATCTCCACGGTGCTCACCCTGGAACAGCACCTCGGGGCCCGCGTCATTGGCCAGAATCACGCGCTCGAAATGATTAGCCAGCGGATCCGCACCGCGCGCGCAGGGCTGGACGATCCCGGCAAACCCGTCGGCGTCTTTTTGCTGGTGGGTCCTAGCGGCGTCGGCAAAACCGAAACGGCGCTGGCCCTCTCCGACCTTCTGTATGGCGGGGAGCGCAATCTGATCACCATCAACATGTCGGAGTTCCAGGAAGCTCACACCGTCTCCACCCTCAAGGGATCGCCTCCGGGCTACGTGGGATATGGCGAAGGTGGTGTGCTGACCGAAGCCGTGCGGCGCCGGCCCTATTCCGTGGTCCTGCTGGACGAAGTGGAGAAGGCCCACCCCGACGTGCTGGAACTTTTCTTCCAGGTTTTCGACAAGGGCCAGATGGAGGATGGCGAAGGACGCGAGATCGACTTCAAGAACACCATCATCATCCTGACCTCGAACGCCGGGACCGACACCATCATGAAGCTCACTGCCGATCCGGAGACCATGCCCGCTCAGGATGGGTTGGTGAAAGCACTCAAACCGGAGTTGAACAAGACCTTTAAACCGGCCTTCCTGGGACGCCTCGTCATCATCCCGTACTTCCCCATCCGCGACGAAGCGATGAAGAAGATCATCTTGTTGAAACTCGGTAAGATCCAACGCCGCCTGCAGGAGAGTCACCGCGTCTCACTGACATACGAGGATGCGCTGATTGAGGAAGTGGCCCGCCGCTGCACCGAAGTGGAGAGCGGCGCCAGAAACGTGGATAATATCTTGACGAATACGATGCTGCCGGACATCTCCAGGGAGATCCTGGGAAAGATCGCCGAAGGTCTGAAACCCGAATCCGTTCACGTCGGCATTGGCGAAGGCGGAGTTTTCACTTACGCCTAAGCAAAACTGACCGCCATCAGGCGCAGGCCCGGCGCGCAGGCTCATGAGACCCGCGCGCCGCACTAACGGGGGATGATAGCTTGCCCGCAACACAAATTGAACGTCCATTTCGCCTCAAGACGCCTCTGGGCGACGATGCCCTGCTGCTGAATAGCTTCACCGGCTACGAGCGCGTCTCCACGCCCTACCGTTTCGTTTTCGAACTGCTAACGGATGACGTCAACGTCGACATGAAAGGCCTGTTGACCAAGCCGGCGGTTCTGTCCATCAAGTTGGAAGATGAATCGGAGCGGCATATCCACGGCATCATCAACCGCATGAAGCTGGTCGAATACGGCGACGATGGCCTGGCGGCCTATCAGGCCGAGATGGTGCCCTGGTTCTGGTTCCTCACCCTGTTCTCCAATTGCCGCATCTTCCAGAACAAGAGTGTCCCCGACATCGTGGAGAAGGTCTTCACGGACCGTGGCTTCACCGACTATGACTTGAAGTTGCAAGGCACTTACCAGCCGCGGGAATATTGCGTCCAATACCGCGAGACCGATTTCAACTTCGTCTCCCGCCTGCTCGAAGAAGAGGGCATCTTCTATTTCTTTGAACAGAGCGAAGCCATGCATAAGCTGGTTCTTGCCGACGATAAGTCCGCCTTCGTCAGTTGCCCCACCAAGAGCTCGGCACGGTACGCGCCGGCTTTAGGCGGCCACCTGGAAAGCGACACCGTTCTCACCGTCGAAGAGGAGCACAAAATCAACACCGGCAAGATCTCAATGACGGACTATGACTTTGAGAAATCCCAGACCAACCTGTACGCCACTCTGTCCGGCAGCGACGAGGGGGCCAGCGATGAGGCCGGCGAGGACTACGACTATCCCGGAAGATACAAAACAAAGAGCGACGGCGATCGTTACGTCAAGATCCGCCTGGAAGAGCGGGAAGTGCACCTGGTTACTGTCCGCGGCAAGAGCAACTGCATGGGCTTCGAATGCGGCTATAAGTTCACCATGGAGGAGCACGTCCGCGATGCGGTCAACCAGGACTATACCCTGCTCGCTTTGCGGCATCAGGGGAAGAACTCCAGTTACCGGTCGGGAGATACCCAACCATTCGAGTACACGAACGAGTTCGAGGCCATCCCCAACTTGGTTCCCTTTCGTCCTCCGCGCCTGGCTCGCAAACCGGTCATCCCCAGCACGCAGACCGCCGTCGTGGTAGGTAAGTCCGGCGAAGAGATCTGGGTCGATAAGTATGGCCGCATCAAGGTACAGTTTTTCTGGGACCGCGAGGGCACCGATGACGAAAAGAGCTCTTGCTGGATTCGAGTGGCGCAGGGCTGGGCCGGGAAAAATTGGGGCATCATTCATCTTCCGCGAATCGGCCAGGAAGTCGTGGTCAGTTTCCTGGAAGGAGATCCCGACCGGCCTCTTGTAACCGGCTCTGTCTACAACGACGACCAGATGCCGCCCTATACACTGCCGGACGAACAAACCAAGAGCACGCTCAAATCCATGAGCTCTAAGGGCGGTGGCGGATTCAATGAGATTCGCCTTGAAGACAAGAAAGGCAGCGAGCAGGTATTCATTAACGGCGAAAAGAACCTGGACATTCAAATCAAAAACGATCGCCAGGAGAACATCGGCAACAACCGCAGCTTGACTGTCACTAACGACAAGATGGAGAAGGTGGGGCGCGACAGCCACGTCGAGGTGGCCCGTGACATGGTCCAGAAGTTCGGCCGGGACCACCATCTGGAAATTGACGGGAAGGCCGCGGTCAAGATCACGGGCTCCCACTCGCTGGCTGTGAACGGCGACGTGATCGAACAGTTCGCCGGCAACCACAGCAGCCAAGTGACCCAGAATCTCTATCTGAAGGCCATGCAGGTGGTGATTGAGGGCTCCACGGGCCTCACTCTGAAAGTCGGGGGCAACTTCATAACCCTCGACCCGTCTGGGATTGCGATCTCGGGCTCGCCGATAGTGCAGATCAACAGCGCAGGCTCGGCGCTCAGCGGTTCCGCCGGCTCGCTGGTCTCGCCCATCAGTCCGACGGCGCCCGTCGCTGCCGACACCGCCAACCCGGGTGCCGTGACCACTGCCCCGTCCGCGAGCGCCGCCACCCAGTTGAACATGTCGCTGGCGAACATAACTCCCGCGCCCCCGCACGCGGCAGCGCCTCCCGCCTCGGCTACACACAATCCTGCCTCGGAAGAAAACAAGGACAAGACCCACTGGATCGAGATCGAGCTCCTGGATGAGGCCGGGAAGCCGGTACCCGGGGAGGTTTATCATGTCACTTTGCCGGATGGTTCGACCATCGCCGACGGAACGTTGGATGAGAAGGGCCGCGCCCGCGTCGAGCATATCGACCCGGGAACGTGCAAGGTGACGTTCCCCAATCTCGACAAGGACGCATGGGAACCGAAGTAAATGCCGACCAATCATGTGGTAGCCCAAGGGGAGTGCTTGAGCAGTAATCCCAATATTCTCAACTGGGTCGGCTACTCCACAGGCTCCGTCAATAAGGAAGTGGAGATCAGCCTGCGAGGCACGTGACCGGCAAGGAGGCTTTAGCCCATGGCGTCCAACTACACGGTGCAGCAAGGCGACTCCCTCACCAGCATCGGGTTCGATTTCCGTCTCAACTGGGAGACCATCTGGAACCATCCCAATAACGCCGCGCTCAAGAACTTGCGCAAGGACCCGCACGTGCTCTATCCCGGGGATGTGGTGTACATACCTGACATGGATCCGCGCCTCGAGGATAAATCGGCTGACGCGCACCATAAGTTCGCCCGCAAATCGGCTCTCGACCGGTTTCGCGTGCGCCTGACGAAGGATTTCCAGCCCCGGGCGAACATTCCCTACACCCTGGTCGTCGACGGCCAATCGATTGATGGAACCACCGACGGCGATGGCCTGGTCGATCAACCCATTAGTCCCGGAGCCAGAGAAGGCAAACTGGTGCTCGACGGCGGAAAAGAAGAGTACGAATTTGCCTTGGGCAACATCGATCCGATCGATACGGTCAGTGGCCTGCAAGGGAGGCTTCAGAACCTCGGCTATTTCGCGGGAGAAGTCACCGGAGAAATGGACGACGATACAACAGACGCCGTCCGGGCGTTCCAGGCAGCCTGTGGCCTTTCCGAAACGGGAGAACCGGACGACTCGACTCTGGCCAAGCTGAAGTCGGAATATGGATGTTAGCCAGGCGCGCATCGGCTGTTTGCTGCTCCTCGCGTGGTGCGGTTGCGGCAAGCAAACGGAACCGCCGAAAGGTTTGAAGACAATGTTTCCGGAAATCCAGTTCTCGTTGCCGGAAGGCGTTACCGACACCACGGTCTACTCATTCGTGGCGGAAGGCAAGGACTTTCGCCTCCAGGAGGATTTGATGTTCGGGCGGGACCGGCTTCCCGATGGCGTGCGCGATCTCGACGGCCTGGTGAAGAATCGGTTGGATGAGTTCCGCGCTATTACTCCGGACCAAATCCAGGTTGTCGAGGATGCCCCCGCGCGTTTCGGCCCGGCTGTCGCCAGGCGTCTCGATGTGCGGGAACAGTACGACGGCAAGCCCATGCGGACGCTCTACCTGTTCGCCGCGCTTTCTGACGGCACGTACCTGCAGCTGACTTACAAGGTCGCGCCCGGCGACAAGGAGGCCGTGCAGCGGCTCGACTACATCGCAGGAAGCGTGCGCCCGCGAGGCCAGGCGGCGGGCGAGGCACGCCAGGGATTCACGCGCCGTTCGGCAGGCGCCATGACGCTGGAGGTGCCTTACCGGCTGAGGCCGCCCTCGCGCTACTCCTTTGCCTTCCAGGGCGGGCCAGGTTCCTTGGATCTGGATATCTGGCGCTTGGGCGAACCGAACCCGCCCCTGCCGTTGACCATGCTGATGTCCCGAGACGCGGCGCTCGCCGAGCGCGCCGAAACCGGGACCTCCCAGACCGTCCAGTTACCCAGCGGACCGGCCGACGTTTTGCACTACACGCTTGCCACCCGGGACCTCGACAAAGTGATCGAAACCGCCGTAGCCAGGGCCAGGATTCAGTTCACCAGCGGCAGCATCGCTCTGGTGACCGCGCGCTCGCCAGTCTCGTTCCGTGCTCAAATGGAAGCCCGGTTTGCTGCTTTCCTGCAAACCCTGCGGGAGGAATAACAGCCGGCATGTGGCCTTTCTCGCGCAATAACAAGAACACGCTGAACACGGTGAAAGTGCCCATCGTGTTTGTGCCGGGTGTCATGGGATCGCGGCTTCAGCTGACCGGTCTCGACTGGGATCCGAACTCCACTACCACGATGGCGTGGAGTTGGCGCCGGGCCACGCGCACGCAGAAGCTTACCGCGCTGGCGTCCAGGCAGCAGGAGGACCCGGGAAGCGTGGTGATGAAACTCCGCGACGACCATGGTTTCGACAGCGTGGCCGATGATTTCTACGGCGGCTTCCTCAAGGCCCTGGCAAAACGCAAGTTCGCGTCGGCCACCACCCCCGTCTACGCCGTGGGCTACGACTGGCGAAGGCCCATTCAGGAATCGGCCAATCTGCTGCACGCGCGCGTGATCGAGATCATGTTGGCCGAGGACGCCAAGCGAGTCATCGTGATCAGCCACAGCATGGGAGGACTGGTGAGCCGGACCATGTTCAAGCAATACCCGGACCTTCAGTCCAAAGTCGCGGGTGCGGTCCACGTGGTGCAGCCTGCGGTCGGCGCCGTGGTGCTCTACCGCCGGTTCTTCACCGGAATGCAGGACAGCCTCGATGGCAGCGAGATGGCGGACAAAGTCTTCAACACCATCCTCGGTCGTACCCCGGCTGACTTCGCGGCTTTGATCAGCGTTCTGCCCGGCCCTATGCAGCTTTGCCCATCCGGCTATTACCAACGCGGCAAGGGCTGGCTCAGCATCGAGCGCGCCGGATTTCCCCCAGACCTTCCTCAGGACCAATCCATCTTCGACGCCTACGGGAGCGCTAGCAGCCCGCCCGGAATCTACAATGAAACGCTGCACCATTCCACTGCCACCAAGACCGGGCTGAACGAAGTCCGCCTGAAGGCCAAAGCGTTCCACGACTGGATCCAGACCTACAAGCTGGAAGGCAAAACGTGGGCCATCTTTTCAACCGGCGTGAACACCGACGTCGCCATCTGGTTCCGCAATCCGGACGATGATGACCCGCCGCCGGATTTCACCGCCGACGGGCTGACAGTGGCGCCCACGCAGGAAGCGGAAGGCGACGGCACGGTTCCTCTCAACAGCGCCAACGTGCTCTTTTCAGGAGAATCCTACGACTTGACCAAAGAGAATACCGCCGACCCGGACAAACATCAGTTCCAGGTGAATGGCGTCAAGCATAGTGACGCTTTCAAAAGCGGCGAGGTTCAGGAGGGCGTGTATCAGCTCGCTCAGCAGGCCGTGAACAAAGCGGTAGCCGAGTTGAAGAGCGGAAACTAACCGTGCCCGCCCTCCGTGCTAATCTGTGGATGCCGTGACGCCGCCACCGCCAGTTTCGCTTCCTCCCCTCACCGCCGAGTATGCCAGCTCGTTGCAGCCGCCCAAACCCAACCTTCCGCCCGTGCAGTCGGCCTTTCGGTTTACCCGCGCCACGGATGGGAAGACGCGCGTCGACTCGGGGAACATGTCGGTAATCTCGAACCCCGCGGCCGGCCAGACCATCCTGTTGGACCACGTGAAGAAGACCGCGAACATCCAGCCTGCGCCTCCGCCTGTGCCGCAAATGCCCGGAATGCCGCAGATGCCTCAGTTCGCTCCGCCCGGCCTGCCGTCCGCGCCCAAGCCTCCCAACATGCAGGTGCAGGATTTGGGCAAAAGCGTCCTCCAGGGCCATGAGGTCGAAGGAAAGCGTTTCGTGTTTCAGCCGCCGCCCCCGCCCAAAATGCCGGCCATGCCCAAGCCACCTCAGATGCCCGGAATGCCGCAGCCTCCGCAGGTCCCCGGTATGCCCCCACCTCCGCAGGTCCCCGGTATGCCGCAGCCCCCGCAGATGGCGGGAATGCCTAAAGTGCCAGGTGCTCCCCAGCCCCCTGGCATGCCGCCGGCCCCTCAGGCGCCCCAAATGCCTCAGGCGCCCGGAGCGCCACCCGTTCCTCCCGCGCCCGGCATGCCCCCCGCCCCGCAGATGCCCACAGTGGCCGAACTCTGGACCAGCACCAGCATGCGCGTCCCCATGCTCACCAAGATGAGCGGGGCGTTCGGCCAGTTAACCCAGGTTTGCCAGCGCGCGGTTCCCGGCGAACCCCACCCGGCTGCGTTTCAGATTCCACCGGACTACAAGGTGATCATGCCTCCGCAGCCCAAGCCGCCTACGCTGCCCGGATAGTGCCGGGATCGCCGCCTACGGGACGTCTACCGTAAACTCGCCGGGCGTAGTGAAGGTGATCACGCCGCCCCAAATGCAATTCAATGTCGAAACGTTGTCGAGCGTTGGCTGGTTGCCGAGCAAGACCGTGATCGCTCCGGGAGTCCAGGGAGCGGGCGTCGCCGGAATGCAGGGCATGGGCGTAAGCACTCCCAGCGCCGCCGCCGTCGCAGCGGCTACCGTTGGGTTGGACGGCGACATGCACATCCCGAACGGCATGATATTCGTCATGGGGATGTGGTCCATGATGTTCGCGTCCGGCACCATGCTGGTAGTGACGCGGTTGATCGGCAGCACCACCAGCGAACTCGGCGCCACGCCAAAAGTGCACATCATCATGGCTCCCATGCAAACCTGGTTCGGCATGTGAAAAGCCCTCCTTCGAGCGCTCTTCATTCTATCCAAAGTAAACGGTCTATGGAACCGTACCCTGTTGACTCCGCTGGCACCCGGACTTATGTTTGTTAAGTGGAGGAAACTGCATGTCCCGCATAAAGATACCGATCATCCTGTCCCTCGTCATGATGGTCGGTACGGCTCAGGCTCAGCAGAAGAAGCGCGTTGCCGTGATGAACTTCGATTACGCCACTGTACAGAGCACCGTAGCGTCTCTGTTCGGTACGGACCAGGATATCGGAAAAGGCATCGCCGACCTGCTCGTCGACCGGCTGGTTCAAGACGGTCAATACTCGGTCATCGAGCGCAAAGAATTAGACAAGATCATCGCCGAGCAGAACTTCTCCAACAGCGATCGCGCCGACCCCTCCAGCGCAGCCAAACTCGCCCGCATTCTGGGCGTGGACGCCATCGTCATCGGTAGCATCACCCAGTTTGGCCGCGACGACAAAAGCACCAACATCGGCGGCGGCGCGCTCGGCAACGTCACCGGACGCTTCGGCCTCGGCGGCGTGCGAAAAAGCCAGGCTTCTGCGGTGGTGCAGATCACGGCCCGCATGATTAATACCAGCACGGCCGAGATTCTGGCCAGCTGTACCGGTAAAGGCGAATCCAGCCGTTCCGGCACCGGTATTCTCGCTTCCGGAGGCAGCACCTATGGCCCCGAGGCCGGCGGTGGTATCAATATGAAGTCCAGCAATTTCGGCCAGACCATCCTGGGCGAAGCCACTACCAAGGCGGTGGCCGACGTGGCGAAACAGCTCGATGACAAAGCGGGAGCGCTTCCCACCGTCGTTATCCAGATCAGCGGCCTGGTGGCAGACGCCGCTCCCGACGGCACTCTCGTCATCAACGTTGGCTCCAAGGCCGGCCTCAAGGTCGGCGACCGGCTTGATGTCAAGCGCAAAGTTCGCGAGGTCCGCGATCCATCCACCGGCAAAGTCATCCGCAGCATCGAAGATCCCATCGGCACCCTTACCATCACCGATGTCGACGAGAACTCCGCGGTCGGCAAACTGTCCGGCGGCGGCCCCGCCAAGGTCGGTGATACTGTCTCCAACCCCAAGTAGGAGGACCGCATGAACCTCGAGATCGGTTCCACCATCGGCGATTACCAGGTGATCGGCATCCTGGGCGCCGGCGGGATGGGTAAGGTGTACAAGGTCCGCAATGTCATTTCTGACCGCGCGGAAGCCATGAAGGTGCTCCTGCCTGATCTGGCCAATGCGCCCGATCTGGCCGACCGTTTCCTCCGCGAAATCAAAGTGCAAGCCAGCCTCGAGCACCCCAACATCGCCGCCTTGCACACCGCGGTCCGCGTCGAGAACCAGCTCCTCATGTTGATCGAGTTCGTCGAGGGCGTCACGCTCGAGCATCGGCTCCGCGAGGGGCCGCTTCCCGTCGATCACGCCGTGGACTACGTCATGCAGGTCCTGTCGGCGCTCGACTATGCGCATTCCCACGGTGTCGTCCACCGCGACATCAAGCCCGCCAACATGATGCTGACTCCCGCCGGCGTCGTCAAGCTGATGGACTTTGGCATTGCCAAAGCATCTACCGACCATAGGCTGACCAGCACCGGAACCACCCTGGGGTCGCTCTACTACATGTCTCCCGAGCAGATCCAGGGCGCCGCCAACTTGGACGGGCGTTCCGACCTCTATTCCGTCGGCGTCTCGCTGTACGAGCTGGTCACCGGTAAACGTCCCTTCGACGGCGACAGCCAGTTCGCCATCATGTCGGCACACTTGGAAAAGACCCCGGTGCCTCCCATCACTCTGGACCCGCGCCTGCCCCAGGCGTTGAACGACATGATCCTCATGTCGGTCTCCAGGGATCCCAACGCGCGTTTCCAGACCGCTGGCGCGTTTCGCAACGCACTCTCGAGCATCGTGCCATCGAGCCAGGCGACCCAGCCGGCCGCTGCTCCCACTCCAGTGCCGGTGCCTGAAGTGTCCCCAATTGTCCAACCCACCCAGCCGGCAGCTCCGCGCAGCAGGCGCGGCTTGTGGATCGCGATCGGCGCGTTGACCACCGCCGCGGTGGTCCTGGGACTCATCCAGTTCGGCCCTTGGAAAGGAACCAGGGCCGCGCCCGCGACTCAGGCCCCCGCGGCCGCGCCCACGGCAACGCAACAAGCTCCCGCCGTTCCAACGCCGACGCCCGAGACTACTGCACCGCCGCAGCAGCCTCCTCCGTCCGTGGCGGAAACTCCGCAACCGGTCACGCCCGCGCCACAACCGGCCGCCGCGTCGTCCAAATCCGCCCGCCCGAACCCGGCTTCGGCGCCTCGTTCCACTCAGGTAGTCCAGCAGGCTCAACCAGGCAGCCAGCCGGTCGAGACGCCGGTCCAGCAGCAGCCTGTCCAGACCCAGGCGCCGCCCCCACAGACTCAAGCGCCACCCTCAAGACCCGCGGACAACGCTGCCAGCCAGGCCCAGCTCCAGGCTCTGCGGGAACAATACATGCAGTTGCATGTCCGCGCCTCGAGCGTCCACACCAGTCTGGACAGTCTGCAGCGGTCGCAGGCAGCCAGCGGGATGAACTTGCGCGGTGACATGCAATCCGCTCGCGACTTGATGGACAACTACCTGGCGGCCGCCAACTCAGCCATCGCCGCGGGCGACGCCGCTTCCGCCAAGAGTTTCATGGAAAAAGCCGAGCCGCCGCTCGATAAGCTGGAAAAGTTCTTGAATAAGTAAGCGCGCCGATGAGGTGAGCACGGCCCCGCTCAGCCCAGTGTCGAGCCATCCCATTCGTGGTTGGCGTCGGGGTAGAAAGTTACAGCGCTGCTGCCGATTGCCACCAGCCAGCCGCCCGGCACCTTGGTGCGCGAAACCGCCAGCGGCTTCGAGTCCAACCGCTCCCACTGCATCCGGGCAGCGGGGCCAGCCGCAGCCGCGGGTTCCACCGCCGCCTGCTCTTCGGCTGGAACGGGAGCTGCCGCTGCCTGTGGCGCCGGAGCGGGTTCGGCCTCGTCGCCCGTGGTCGCGGACACAAAAACCTCATGGCGGACCGCATATAGTTCTCCCAAGAAACGGAACCTCTGGCTATCGCGTTCCTTGGCGACCGGCTCCACCAGTGCGCCGAAGGGAATCGTCACTTCCGGGCCCGCCAGCGGGGCGCCCGTTCTTTCGTTGAGCTTGGTGGCCTCAATCCTCTTGTTCAACGATATCTTGGCCAATTTGCCTCCTTACATGCATGCACCATTCTAAGGCCAAGCCGCCGGCTTCGTTACGCCCTTACGCCGGCTTCGGAGAAATTAAGTGCGGGAGCCGCGAACGGAGCCTGATTGGCGAGGAGCAGCTTCTCCTCCAATTCGAGGATTCGCCTTCCGGCCCGTAATCGCGCCCGCAGCTCGGCAGACCGGAAGGGCTTGGTGACGTAGTCATCCGCCCCGGCTTCCATCGCTGCGGCCAGGTCTTCGTCCCGCGCCTTGGCGGTCAGTATCAGAA
>Ga0335081_10012014_pt1 | contig 14025 bp, 14 predicted proteins | sample Lox_Sample_35_FD_206713 | JGI IMG/M metagenome (GOLD analysis project Ga0335081, IMG submission 206713) | Soil microbial communities from Loxahatchee National Wildlife Refuge, Florida, United States - Lox_Sample_3.5 | ecosystem: Environmental > Terrestrial > Soil > Wetlands | place: USA... | reverse complement strand
AGAAGGAGTCAGTGCTGAAGTCGTCGATCCGCGCACGCTGGCGCCGCTCGATGTGAAGACGGTTGTTGCGTCCGTGAAGAAAACCGGGCGGCTCGTTTTGGTCGATCAGGCCCCTCGCCACTCTTCTGCTGCTGCCGTCATAGCCGGAGAAGTTGCGGAACATGGGTTCGAATATCTGCGTGCTCCGGTGAAAATGGTCAGTGCTTTAGACACATCAATTCCCTACAGCGAGCCGCTTGAGAATTACGTCGTGCCCAACGAAGAGAAGATCATCGCGGCAGTAAGAGCCGTCATGGCGAACCAGGAAATCGCCGCATAGACTCCATGGGCGAAAACGTCGAGCTGCTGGCCTCGTACTGGACGATCTCGGCGGGGCATCCCCTTACCGACAGAGAATACAGTCCCTTTGACTTCCGGGATCGCGTAGAAGCTGCGGCCAAAGCCGGATTCAAAGGGATTGGCATCTGGCACGCCGACCTGGAGCATGTCCTCCAGAGGCGGACCTTGAAGGAGATGAAGCAGATTCTCGACGACAACGGCATCAAACATGTCGAACTGGAGTTTCTGATGGACTGGTTCCTGGACGGCGAACGCAAGCAACAGTCCGACACGCAACGCGCGAAGCTGTTGACGGCGTACGAAGTTCTGCAGGCGCACCATCTAAAGGTAGGGGACCTTTCCAAGTCGAAGACTCCCATGCCGCGGCTGATCGAAGCGTTTGCCGAGTTGTGTGGCGAAGGAGCAAAACACGGCGCAACCATCGGCTTCGAGCTCATGCCTTTCGCCATGATCGACACACTCGATGAGACGCTCGAGATGGTCGAAGGCGCAGGCGCGACGAACGGCGGCATCTGCCTGGACCTCTGGCATATCGTGAAGCTCAAGATTCCGTACGAAGACGTGGCTCGCATTCCGGAGCAATATGTCGTGAGCATCGAACTAGACGACGGCACCTTCGAAGCTCCGTGGAGCCTGCACGAAGATACGATCAATCACCGCCGCCTCTGTGGTGAAGGCGAGTTTGACGTGAGGGGCTTTGTCAAGACTATGCTGAACGCCGGCTACAAGGGGCCGTGGGGAATCGAGGTTCTGTCCGAAGAATTACGCAAGCGGCCCTTGGAAGAGCTGGTTACACGGGCTTTTCACACGACCCTGGAACAATTCCCCAGGAACTGAGAGCTTCGCACTACGAGGCCTTCTCCACAACCTCGAACGGATAATGCCGCTGCTTGTGCTGCACGGAAATCCACTTCATGGTGGTGAACTCTTCCAACGCCCATTTTCCGTTGAGCCGGCCCACGCCCGAACCTTTGACGCCGCCGAAGGCAATGAGCGGATCGTCATTGATCGTCCCGTCGTTGACATGCACCATGCCGGAATCAAACTGCTTGGCCAGTTCCGCCCCACGCTCGACATCCTTGGTGTGAATGGCTCCGCTTAGCCCATAGGGGCTGTCATTGGCGATTCGAATTGCTTCTTCCTCGGTATCAAAAGGAATTACGCACACGGCCGGACCGAACAGCTCGTTCTGTGCAATCCACATGTTGGGCTTCACATCCGCAAAAACAGTGGGCGAAACAACGTTGCCTTCCACTTTGCCGCGCAACGCGACCTTCGCGCCTTCGTCGATTCCCTTCTGCACTTGCTTGGCGAAGGTCTGCGTCTGCCTTTCGTTGATCAGCGGCCCGAGTTCAGTCTCGGCAATCCTCGGATCGCCGACCTTGAGCCGGGAAACCCGGTCAACAAACTTATCTAAGAAGTTGTTGTAAACACCACGCTGCACCAGGATGCGGTTGGAGCACATGCAAACCTGCCCCTGATGCGCAAAGCGGCTGAACACGGCGGCGTTCACGGCGGTATTCAGGTCCGCGTCGTTCAGGACGACGAGTGCGCTATTGCCGCCGAGTTCGAGAATTGCTTTTTTCAGGCAGCGGCCGGCAACGCCTCCAATGTGCCGACCCACTTGCTCGGACCCAGTAAAAGAAATGATTCGCGGGATCGGATGCTCGACAAATGCGTCACCGACCTCACCGATGTCCGCCACGATCACATTCAAGAGTCCTTTTGGAATCCCTGCTTCCTCGAAGATCTTGCCGACCAGTGTTCCCCCGGTGATTGCAGTGTCGTCGTGCGGTTTGAGCACCACGCCGTTTCCGGCACCCAGCGCCGGTGCCACCGATCTCACACTCAAGTTGAAAGGAAAATTGAACGGACTGATCACTCCGACCACGCCCACCGGCACGCGATAGAGCCGGTTCTCTTTGCCGTCGACGGTCGATGGGATAATCTCGCCGGTCATCCGCAAGGGATACGTCGAGGCCTCTTTGATAAAGGTCTTCACCAGGAAGATCTCAATCATCGCCTTCAGTTGGGTGCCGCCAAGCTCTTCAATGATGATGTCGGCGATGTCGCCCTGGTTCTGGTCAATCCAGGTGATGGCTTTTTCCAGAATCGCCTGCTTCTCGAAGGGATTGACTTCAGCCCAGACTTTCTGTGCCTCGGCCGCCGAGCGATAGGCTTCATCCAGATCAGCCACGCTGGCCAGCTTGAACTCGGCAATGAGTTTTCCGTTATAAGGATTCTTGTCCGATAGCACCTTCTGGCTCTTACCATCCCGCCAGACTCCCCCGATGTACTGCTTGTTCAGCTTGGCAAACTGGTTCATGAATCCCCCTGAAAAGCCCAAACCGTCTCAAAAGTGGTGAACTAGCCTAACATTTTAGAGCTGATGCGGGCACTCGGAAGCGATCGGTGCGATTCGGTTTTGTCTGCCAGCGAATTCGAGCATAATGTCGCCAGGCTGAATGCTCGCAAAAAATGAGGAGGTGCCATGGCTCGTGCCACAGCTTTGCCCACAAAGGATTTCTGCCAAGCGCTGCTCGAGACCTATGCCGTAAATGACCGCATGAACCAGCTCATCCTTGAGCGGTTGGATCCTGACGCCTGGCGAGCGAAGCCTCCCGGCGGCAACGCGCGCACCATCGCGGCAATCTTCACTCATATGCACAACGTGCGCCGCAAGTGGCTGCGGTTGTCAGCTCCTCATATGAAGTTACCGCCAGAGCTGAATCGAACCCGGTGCACACAAAAGCAAGCGCGCGCCGCGCTGGCGGAAAGCACTGCGCTTTGCTCGAAGATGCTCGCAGACGCCATGAGCCCCGGGGGGCGCGTGAAGCAATTTCTGCGCGACGGTTGGGCCCGGCCTTGGCCTCCCGGCGCTGCCATGTTCGCCTACATGATTCTCCACGATGCCCATCATCGCGGCCAGATATGCATGCTGGCCCATCAGCTAGGGTTCCCGCTCAAGGCTGGTTACGAAATGTGGATGTGGGAAAAGCTCTGGAAGCAGTGCGGTTTCACGGGGCCGCACTAACTTCAGCCTTGAACCGACCGTTCCTTCTCCATCGCATTCGCTAGCAGCAGGATGGTGCCGCAGAAAAGCAGCGTGTCAAAGAAGTAGTTCAGCGCAATCAAGTCTTTGGGCGCGGCGAGCAGTATGGGCAGGTAAACCCACAACATCGTCAGCAGAATGGTGAGCCCTAAAGACGTTGCTGCCAAGCGTGGCTTCTTATTCGTGAGCAAGCAGATGCCTGCAAGAATCAAGATCACGCCGACAAAATAACTCAGAAAAATTCGCCCGGGAATCCACACGGGAGTGAGTTTTTGCAGCGGGATTCCCGGCACATTTGCCGGGTGCAGAAAATGCTCCACTCCGTAGAAGAGTGAAGCAATCCCAATGAAGCACCGCGGAAAGGCAGCCCATCCAGTGATCCGCCGCGCGGGCGACTGCTGTCCCGACCGCGTGCTCCAGCACGACATCGCGAAAGCGAAAGCGCCACTGCTGAAGGCAAGTTCCCTCAGCGCCAGGGCCCAAGCAAACCGATTACGTGGGTCTGCCACCACGCCTGGGATGTCCATTGTGCAGACGAAGATAAACAGCGTCATTCCGACCAGGGCCGCGGCCAGCCGTGCCTGGACGAGAGCAGCAATACTGATCCCCGCGCAAATAAAACCGAGGCCCACCACATAGACCCAAAACGTATGCGCGGGAATCCAGCTGGGGACCAGGGTCGCGATATCCGCGGTGAGGGTGAAATGCTCGGTACCAAACACCGCCATGGGAATGGCGAAAAACAGTTGGCCAAACGGCATGATTTTGTCGACGCCCTGTTCACGCGGCAGTTCTTTCAGAATTCGGGTGAGGCCGATGACCACAAGCGAAAAAGCAACAACATAGATCCAGAATGCCGGCGTCGGAATGCCAAACACACTGCCAACCAAAGCGAATACGACGGCCGCGAATTGATGGAAAGCGCTCACGAGAATTTGCAAGGCCGGACAACTTGAAGTCGCGACATTCTAAGGCTAGGAACCCCGGGACGCAACCTGGCTGTGACTACTGCACAAGATTCGTGCGCAAGATGCTCGCAACGTGCCGTGAATCGCGCATGTTGCGTCTGAGTCGCCAGCCGAAATCCCGAGCGAAGCGAGAGACCTGCTCTCTATGTGACTCGATGGACATGGTAGGCCCGAATGGACTCGAACCATCGACCTCTTCCGTGTCAAGGAAGCGCTCTAACCAGACTGAGCTACGGGCCTACTGACTCATTCGATTATACCTAATGCCGCCGCGACCGCCGGCCGGGGAACCAGCAAACTCTTTTCTTTGACCCCGAGACACTTCCGGCTATCATTGTGCCTCGCATCGGACCCCGCGGCCGACGGGCTGTCCTGTTCAGAAAAATCAAACACCCCCAGGAGGAATTATGGCGACGAATATCCCTTACGCCGGACGCGCAGTCCAAGCGTGTGCCGTGATAGCAGTATTCTTGGTTAACGCAACTGCGTGGGCAGCAGTTCCCCTGCTGCAGATTGCTCAACTAACCAACACGAACTGCCTTTACGGCAACTTTTATCCATCCACAGATTCGCAAGTCAAGAAAGTCGTGTTCACCTCTGTCTGCGACCTGGTTCAGGGGCAGAATACCGACTTGAACAGCGAACTCTTTGTGATGAGCGTGGGTGGCGCCGGGCTGACGCAGTTGACGCACTCGACCGGCGGCGTGGGCAGCGTGGAGCCACAGCTTGCCGCCAACGGCGAAATTATCGCCTTCGCTTCCGATAGAGATCTAATTTCCGGACATAACTCCGACGGCAATTTCGAAATCTTCACCATCCGGACCGATGGAACCCACTTGACCCAGCTCACCAATACGGTAGGCGGCCGCGTGAATCTTGGATTTCCCGGAAACACCGGGCCTTGCTTTGATCCGAAGGCGCAAAAGATTACTTTCAGTTCCGACCGCGACCTGGTGCCGGGCAACAATGCTGACGGAAACAACGATCTCTTTGTCATGAACATCGACGGCAGCGGCTTGCGTCAACTTACCTTTACCACCGGCGGCTTTGGTCAGGACGGCGGATGCCTGAATTCGACCGATACTAAGCTGGTGTTCGACTCCGATCGCGACCTCGTAGGACAGAACAGTGACGGGAACTACGAAGTCTTTACCATGAATGCGAATGGGAGCAACGTGATTCAGCTCACTAACACCGTGAATCCGGACACAATCGGCAATGTTGGGTCGCTTTGGACTGCGGATGGAAAGACCATTTTCTTCCGCTCCGACATTAACTTCATTGGAAACAATCCGGACGCAAACCAAGAGGCATTTCGCATGAATGCGGACGGCACGGGTATGGTGCAGCTGACTTCCAGCGTAGGCGGCTTCGGCAGCGCGATAACCGGCATTACGCCAGACGGGAAAACTTTGATGATCGAGTCCGATGCGGACCTGGTACCGGGAAACAACCTCGACCGCAACGGAGAACTGTTCGCGATGAGAATTAAACCCTAGATTGCCAATGGCGGTCTTCCCGGCGAAAATCATTTAGGAGCGGCATCCTTGCGTTGCCGCTCCATTCTAAAGTTTTGTAGCAACTTGGAATGATCTCAGGAGTCCCATTGAAGCTGTCGCAAATCTTGTCGTTTCCTAACCAGCTCACGCTGATGCGCATGATGTTCCTGCCATTCATCGTGATCAAGTTGGTGGAGGGGCACTACAGCTCGGCGCTGATCTTATTCGTTGTAGCTGGGTTAAGCGATGGTCTCGACGGGCTGCTGGCGCGCACCCTCAAACAGCAAACCCTGCTCGGTCAGTATCTCGATCCGATCGCTGACAAATTGCTGCTGAGCAGCGTCTTTCTTACGCTTTCGATCCTGCACAAAATTCCCTGGAAGTTTACCGTCCTGGTCTTCAGCCGCGACATTTCCATCCTGCTGGCCAGCGCGGTACTCTACATGATCGCCGGCTTGCGTGACTTCCGGCCCAGCATTTTCGGCAAGGCCAATACGTTCGCGCAGGTAGCGGCAGTTTTCTTTGTGCTGTTGCTAGAGATTGAGCATCAGCGCTGGGTTTCGATTGCCAAGCTCACCTTCTTGCGAGCGACGTTCTTCTTCACCATCATTTCGGCGGTGCACTACGTGTTTCTTGTCGGACGGCGGCTGCACGCCTTGGGGCACGCAACGGAACCTTCCTCAACCGTCCGTTCTTCGTAATTCAGAAAATTCGCGCCCTAAAATTCCAGTGTTACGAACTTCACGCCACGCTGTCCTACATTGGTAAGCGCATGGGCGAAGCCGCCATTGAACCACTTGATGTCGCCACTTTTCATTTCGATGTTCGAAGCCGGCTTGCCCGCGACGTCATTCCGAAGCTCCAGGTCGCTGATCGCGACCAGCAGTTCGGGTCCACTGTGGTTGTGTTTCGGCAACACGCCGGCGATTTGCAATTCCACCTCCGACACCCGGACTCCGTCCTTCACAAACAGGATTTCTTCCGTGCCGTTGTGCAACACGCGGAGCGCACGCTCATCGTCCCATTTCTTAACCGATGCTTTGTCGTCCTGAAGAAATTCGATCGTCACATTGCGGAACGGAGTAGCGGCCAGGTTGCGGACCACATGCACGAAATTTCCCGGCGCAAAACGCACCTCGCCATCCTTAAGTTTCAGAGTCACAGGAGATTTGCCGACGACATTGTTGGAGATTTCACTATCTCCCAGGCTGACGAAGACATAGTCATGCCGATGCCGGTGCGGCAGCGTAGAGCCATGCGCCGGCGCCTCGACCTGAAATGCGCGCACCAACTGGTTTTCCAGCGCCAGATGGTGGGAAGGCTCAGCGGTGATCTCAACCTCGGGAGCGGTATTGGATTGAGGCACAAGTGTCAGCCCCAGGAATAATAGAAATGCGCGACACAGGGTGTTCATAAGCGAAATTCTAGCAGGCTGTTCGTCTAGAATCGCTTTGTGGACCTGGGGAAAATACTGATCGTGTTGGGCAGCGTTATTCTCGGCATCGGTCTGATTTTGATGTTGGTCGGGCGAACCAACCTCCCTCTGGGCCGGCTTCCCGGCGACATTCTTTACCGGGGCAAGAACACCACCTTCTACTTTCCCCTCGCGACCTCGATCCTGCTAAGCGTGGTCTTATCAGTGGTGCTGTATTTTATTGGACGATTGAAGCGTTAGCTGCAGCAGTTGCACTTGGCATTTGGCCGTTCAGGTTCGTTGCGAGTATCCACCCACCACTCACGGCCAAGTGCCAACTGCTAATTGCTGGTAGCTACCTGCGATACACTTCTCCTCAGTGTCTGCCCCCGATCAATTGGGTCTCACATTTACACCTGCGGCGCGCCGCACGTGGACAGTTCGCGCCCTGGTGGTAGCCGTCCGCACTCATGTGGAGCGGGAATATACCGACATTTGGGTCGAAGGCGAGATTTCTAACTTACGCGCCCACGAGTCGGGCCATCTTTACTTCACCCTGAAGGACGAAAATGCGCAGATTCGCGTGGTGATGTTTCGCTCGTCGGCGCGGCTGTTGCGTTTCCGGCCGGATAACGGCATGCAAATTGTTGCGCGTGGGCGAGTGACGATCTACGAAGACCGCGGCGAATTGCAGATTTCGGCGGAGTATCTGGAGCCCAAAGGCGCCGGCGCGCTGCAGATCGCGTTCGAGCAACTCAAGGCCAAGCTCGAAGCGGAAGGCCTGTTCGAACCCGCGCGCAAAAAGCTGATTCCCTCGCTGCCGCAGAAAATCGGCATTGTGACTTCACCGCAAGCGGCGGCGTTGCGCGACATTTTGAACATTCTGCGGCGAAGGCATCAGACAGCGAATGTTCTCATTTATCCGGCACAGGTGCAGGGCGAAGCCGCGGCACTCGAAGTTAGCGCCGGGATTCGCTACTTCAATAAGAGCCGCAGTGTGGACGTCATTATCGTGGCGCGCGGCGGCGGCTCGACCGAAGACCTGGCCGCATTCAACCATGAAGGTTTAGCGCGCACGATTTCGACGTCGGAGATTCCGGTGATTTCAGCGGTGGGCCACGAAACCGACTTCACCATCATCGACTTCGTGGCCGATCTGCGGGCGCCTACTCCTTCGGCGGCAGCCGAGCTTGTCATCCGTTCGCGCCAGGAAATTGAGGAGCAAGCTTTTGGGTTGCAGTCGCGCTTGGAAAAAGCCATGCGCTATCACCTGCTGATGGCGCTCCAGCAGTTAACGGAAGTGACACAACATCGCGCCTTCGCTCGCATGGCCGACCTGATTCATCGCAGGGCGCAGCGCTTGGACGACCTGGTGCATCGCCTGGAGCAGGCGCAGCGCGGGTTCATCGAAAAGCAGCGCCGCAGGTTCGACGTCCTGTCGGCTGCCGTTCGGCACTACGATGTGCGCCGCGTGCTTGCGGGAATGAGCAAAGATTTGGGGGCGCAGCAAACGGCGTTGACCGCGGCATTTCGTAATTTGCTGCTGGGGCAACGAGTACGTCTCGAGCGTCTCGACACCGCCTTACAGGCGCTTTCTCCGCTCGCGATACTCGACCGCGGCTACGCGCTGGTTTTTGATAGTTCCGGGAAGCTGCTCAAGGATGCTCGTAAGGTGAAAGCGGGAGACGAGATTTCTGCAAGGTTGGCTAAAGGGACGGTAGAGGCGACGGTGAAGAGGAAGAAGGTCTAGCTGGAAGCTTCCGAATATTGTCATTCCGAGCCGTCCGGAGGCGCGGAACGCGCTGAGGACTCGCATTTCCCACGCTCCCACCTTGCCTCCCCGGCTTGCCCTGCTTATACTCTTGAATTTGCCGCCAAAACCGGGATCTGCCCGGCGTCCGGCCAGCACCTTACACGCACGGATCGGAGACTGCTATGACCACGACGACCGCACCCGCCGCCACTATCGAGCGCGAATTTAATCCTATGGAGGCGCAGGCCGCGCGTTTTGACCTCGCCGCCCACAAACTCAACCTCGATGAAGGCCTTTGGAAGGTACTGCGCTACCCCAACCGCGAAATCACGGTCCATATTCCGGTGGCGATGGATAACGGCCACCTGGAGGTCTTTACCGGCTTCCGCGTGCAGCACTCGATTGCCCGCGGTCCAGCCAAGGGCGGCGTCCGCTATGCCCCCGACGTCACGCTCGACGAAGTCCGCGCGCTGGCCAGCTGGATGACCTGGAAGTGCGCGGTGGTCAATATTCCTTTCGGCGGGGCCAAGGGCGGCATCATTTGCGATCCGCACAAGATGTCGATGGGCGAGCTGGAACGCATGACCCGTCGCTACACCGCCGAGCTATTCGAATTCATCGGCCCGGAAAAAGATGTTCCCGCCCCCGACGTAAACACCAACGAACAGATCATGGCTTGGATGATGGACACTTACTCCATGCATATGCGGCAGACGGTGACGGCAGTAGTGACCGGTAAGCCGATCAACATAGGCGGATCGCGTGGACGCCGTGAGGCCACCGGCCGCGGCATTATGATCGTGTGCGATGAAGCCATCAAGAAGCTGCGCATGCCGAAAGAGACGACTCGCGTCATCGTGCAGGGGTTCGGCAATGTGGGCTCGAACGCGGCCCTGCTCATGGCAGAAGCCGGCTACAAGATCATTGGAATTCTCGAAGTGGATGGCGGCCTGTTCAACAAGAACGGCATTGACGTAAAGAAGCTGTCTGAACACCGGCAGAAAAATCGAACGATTACGGGCTTTGCCGGTGCCGAGAAAGTTGATCCGGTGGAATTACTGGTCAGCGAATGTGACATCCTGATTCCCGCCGCAACCGAGAATCAGATCACCAGCCGCAATGCCGACCGGGTAAAGTGCAAGATCCTGGCGGAGGGCGCGAATGGCCCGACCACTGCCTCAGCCGACGAGATTCTCGCTGATAAAGGCGTGTTCGTGATTCCCGACATCTTGTGTAACGCCGGCGGCGTGACCACGTCCTACTTCGAGTGGGTCCAGGACCGGCAGGGTTACTTCTGGAAGGAGTCGGTGGTCAACGAACAGCTCGAAACCATTATGGTCTCGGCGTTCGAGGACGTTGTGCGCTACGCCGAAACCCATCATGTCAACAATCGCATCGCCGCGTATATGCTGGCGATCGATCGCGTCGCATACACGATTCGGCAACGCGGCATCTACGCATAAGGAGGGGACATCAGAAATTTGACTCGCATTTTCCTGTTTCTTTGTGTGATGGGGTTGAGCATTTCGCTGATGGCACAGGCTGCGCCTGCGTCTGGCGCGCAAGCGTCCACCATGGCGAAGTCGGCAGCCAGCAAGGCAGCGCTGCTCGATATTAATTCGGCGACCAAGGACCAACTGGATGCGCTTCCCGGGATCGGCGAGGCTTATGCGCAAAAGATCATCGACGGACGTCCTTACCGCACCAAGCGTGATCTGATTCTGAAGAAAATCATTCCTCAGTCCACCTACGACAAGATCAAAGACCAGATCATCGCTAAGCAGGGGACAGCGAAAACGTCGAAGTAATCCTCCTTACTCGTCTGTCATTTCGAGCGGAGCGCGATCGCCCGCTGGCGGGCGATTTTGTGAAGTCGAGAAACCTGCTGTTTCCCCCCAGCAAGCAGCAGGTCCCCTTCGACAGGCTCAGGGCAGGCTCTCGACTGCGCTCATCGTTCTGCGAACGATGAGTCTTGCTCGGAATGACAATGGGTTTAATGTCAGTGTGTCCGTACAACATCACACAACCCACGTCCCTTCGTGATTGCTTTGCCCTTTCCGCTGGAGGATAATTTATTGTGGTTCGGCATTTCTTGCATGCCGGGCTGCCTTGTTGCCAGTGAACCTTCCCAACTCCATCACGCTCACCCGGATCGCCAGCATTCCTCTGCTGATTTGGGTACTTTCCACCAATCACTTTCAGACAACCGGGGGCGAGAAGGAGCTACTGGCTTCGGCACTGTTCATCGCTGCTTCAATCACCGACGGGATTGACGGCTATCTGGCGCGCAAGCGCGGCCAGATCACGACCATGGGAATGCTGCTCGATCCCCTCGCCGATAAACTGCTGATCGCAGCTGCATTCGTCACCCTGGTGCAGTTCAATCCGGCTCTAGTTCCTGCGTGGGTGGCGGTCATCATTATTGGCCGCGAGTTTCTGGTGAGCGGGCTGCGCTCGATTGCCGCCTCCGAGGGATTCACCATCGAAGCCAGCGATCTGGGCAAGTTCAAGATGCTGGTGCAGATTATCTCCGTCGTCGCCGTGATCCTCGACCATCGCTGGAAAGAGTGGCCGGTCTACGGGCCGTACATCTTCCCGGTGCATTGGATCGCGCGACTAGCCATCTGGTTCATGGTTCTGCTATCGCTGGTTTCCGCCGGCGATTACTTCATCGCCTTCTGGTCGAAGATTGACCGCCAGGTGGTGAAGAGCCGCCGCCGCGCATTCGTCCTCAGTCGACGAAGGAAGCGCGATGTCGCCGCTACCTGAAAATTCGCCTGCCGTCGCCAGTAGCCCGGCCGAATTCACTCCCGAAGAACGCCGGTTACTGCTTGCCGTTGCGCACGTTTCCATCGAGAGCGCGTTCGAGAATGATAATCAGACCTGGGATCCGCCCTCGCCACACCTCGAAGAACTGCGGGGCGCTTTCACCACGATCTATCTGGACGGGCAACTGCGCGGCTGCGTGGGATACGTTTTTCCGGTTGTGTCCCTGTATCGGACTGTGGCCGAAACCGCGCGGGCGGCTGCATTCGAGGACACGCGCTTTACGCCCGTGACCCGCGAGGAAGCGCCACAGCTGGAAGTTTCCCTCAGCATTCTTTCGCCGCTGCGCCCTATCACTGCGTCAGAGGTCGAAGTCGGTAAGCATGGCCTGCTGATCAGCCAGCACGGATATCGCGGCTTGCTTCTGCCGCAGGTTCCGGTTGAGCACGGCTGGGACCGGGTAACCTTTCTGGAGCAAACTTGCCGCAAGGCAGGATTGCCGCTCGACGCCTGGCAGCGGGGTGCGACAATCGAGGCATTCACTGCCGAAGTGTTTGGCGATGAGGGGTCGAAGTCGGAGTAGTCGTGTAGGAGCTTACGGCGTGATCTCGAACACGGCACCGAAATTGTATTGCCCGCCGGAAATCGTAGTGCCGTAAAGGTTGCCGTCGGAGCCGACCCCCTGGTCTTGAACCAGATTCCAGCACTTATGGAAATCTATTGAAATTGGAGGGTTCCAACTGATTGGTATGAAACGTGTTGCTGCTCACTGATTGAAGGTTATTGAACTCTGTTGATTCTCGATGCTTCGACCGCCTCAAAAACGCCCACAACTGAATTTGCAAGTGGCACAAAGTCAGGGAGTAATCTCGAATACAACGCCTGCCCCTCCGGGGCCGCCTGTTAACGTCGTTCCGTAAATGTTCCCGTTGTCGTCAAGAGTCAGATTGGCGTCGGGTTGGGCACCATCCGCGCCGACGAAGGTGTGCAGTACCGTGTACTGCCATTGACCGCCTGGTTGAGGCGAGAGTTTGTATACGACTCCGCATCCACAATTTTCCGATCCCCCGTTGATCGTCGTGCCGTAAAGGTTTCCAGCTTTGTCGATGACCACGCTTCCGCCAGGCCCGAAGCCGCTCGAGTCGAATTTGAAATTGTAAAGGACCCTCTCAACCCAATGCCCTGTCGAGGTGTGAGACAATTCAAAAACCGTGCCGCAACCGGCGAAGCACAAGTTGGCTCCGCCCTGGCTGGTAGTACCGTAGAGATTGCCTCTCCTGTCCATTGCCAGTTGGCCGAAGAGTGGCAGTTGGCCATCATTTTGAGAAATGCCGAATGCATGCAAGATGCGTTCTTGCCAAACGCTCTCGGGGTCGTCGGGGATAGGACTTAGCTCGTAGACAATGCCGCACCCGCCAATGCACTTGTTGCTGCCGCCACCATCTCCCGCTGTACCGTAGAGATTGCCGTTCGCATCGGCAATAACGCCCGCCCTCGCATCAAGCGCATCTCCGTTGGTTCCAGCGAAAGTATGCAGCACCATTTCCGTCCAATTGCCATCGTGCAGAGGCACAAGCTCAAAGACTACGCTTCCTGTCCCAAACAAATCGCCTGCATTGTCCAACATTAGGCTTGCCCAAGATCCAGTACCGTCAATGCAGTTAGGTTCTGCGCAGAAGTCATAGATGGTTTCTTCCGTCCAAGTGCCTTCGGAAGGTCTCAGCTGAAAGACCGTGCCGCCATTATGGGCTCCTCCGCCGGAAGTAGTGCCATAGACATTGCCAGCGACATCTAGGGTCGGACCACCAGTTGGCCAGGCTCCGTCCGTACCATCGAATGTGTGTAACAAAGCTTCGCTCCATGTCCCATTTGGCTTGGATATCAGCTCAAAAACCACCCCCGCACCATAGATGCCGCCTCCTCCCGTTGTGCCGTACACACTGCCCGCGGAGTCCAATGCCACGCTTCCCTGAGGTTCTGCCCCATCACCATGAGTACCGCTGAACCCATGTAGTACGTTGTAATGAAACTGGGCAAAGGCTTTCTGCCCGTACAACAAAGAAACCACGAGGCACACGGTTGTTACCTTGCATGTGAAGATAAGCATGCGTCGTTGTAAGACAGGTCTATTGGTCCTCAGTGGCATCATTGTCGGGATCTTGAGAGGTGAAGTTCTGAAAACAGCCGGAGCCGAGCGGGTCTATGAAGCAATTTGATCCATACTTCACCCCTGT
>Ga0335081_10012013_pt1 | contig 14026 bp, 11 predicted proteins | sample Lox_Sample_35_FD_206713 | JGI IMG/M metagenome (GOLD analysis project Ga0335081, IMG submission 206713) | Soil microbial communities from Loxahatchee National Wildlife Refuge, Florida, United States - Lox_Sample_3.5 | ecosystem: Environmental > Terrestrial > Soil > Wetlands | place: USA... | reverse complement strand
CGGCCGGGCCTCGAACCGGTCGAGGCCAAGGAAGGGTCCATGCGCGGTGATCACGCCGTGCTCGTCCATGATGGTGATGCTGGGCAGGTGGTGGCGGCGGCCGATCTCGAAGTCGTTCGGGTCGTGCGCCGGGGTCACCTTGACCGCGCCGGTGCCGAACGCGGGGTCCACGTGGTCGTCGGCGACCACCGGGATGCGCCGGCCGGTCAGCGGCAGCTCCACGGTCTTGCCCACCAGGTGGGTGTAGCGTTCGTCGTCCGGGTGCACCGCGACGGCGGTGTCGCCGAGCATGGTCTCGGCCCGGGTGGTGGCGACCACGATCGATGCGTCGTCCCCCTCCGGGGCGGGCTGCCAGGGGGGTCCGGGGGGGTGGGACCCCCCTGGGGAAGAGGGTCGTCCCCCCGGGCTGACACTGCCGTACCTGATCGAGACCAGCTCGCCCTCGTCGTCGCTGTGGTCGACCTCGATGTCTGACAGCGCGGTCAGGCAGCGCGGGCACCAGTTGATGATCCGTTCGGCCCGGTAGATCAGGTCGTCGTCGAAGAGCTGCTTGAAGATCGTCTGCACGGCCCGGGACAGGCCCTCGTCCATGGTGAACCGCTCGCGGGACCAGTCCACGCTGTCGCCGAGGCGCCGCATCTGGTCCAGGATCCTGCCGCCGGACTCGGCCTTCCACTGCCAGACCCGCTCCACGAACGCCTCGCGGCCCAGGTCGTGGCGGCTCAGGCCTTCTTTGGCCAGCTCGCGCTCGACCACGTTCTGGGTGGCGATCCCGGCGTGGTCCATGCCCGGCAGCCACAGGGTGTTGTAACCCTGCATGCGGCGCCGCCTGACCAGCGCGTCTATCAGCGTGTGGTCGAGGGCGTGGCCGATGTGCAGGGAGCCGGTGACGTTCGGCGGCGGGATGACGATGCAGTACGCGGGGGCATCGGACGCCGCGTCCGCGGCGAAGTAACCTGCCTTCTCCCAGCGATCGTAGCGCGGCCCCTCCACCTCGGCGGGCGCGTACTGGGATGGCAGCTCGACGGGCGCCTTGGGATCGGGTCTGCTCACGTCAGGTGAGTCTACGGCCTGCGGCGCACTCAGCCTGCATGGTTGGGCCCGACTGGGCTGTCCGGGCCGGTACCAGCCTGGTACCGGCCCGGCGCCGTACTGTCAGGAGGCCGGGACCTCCACCGCGTCGCGTACCCGCCGGGCGAGGCCGGCCGCGCCCGGGTACTTCACCATGGTGTCGCCGTGGGCGAACTGGACCACGCCCAGGGTACCCGGGGTGACCCAGACGCAGGTGCTGGCCGGCGGGCCGTTGGAGGTGTCGTAGCCGCACACCATCCTTCCGCCGTGCGCGCCCGGGGGCACGACGCGCGAGGACTCCAGGTGGGCCCGGATGATCTTGATGGCGCTGGCCGGGTTGAACGTGCCCTGGTAGCCGACGAACACGACGCCCTTGAAGGCGCCTGACGTCATCGACGAGACCGGGCTCAGGTCATAGACGCCGAACACGGTCTTGGTCGCCTTGCCAAGCCCGCCTGCCCCCAGGGCGTTCACGATGCTCCCAGACTGGCCCTTAACGGCGGCAGCCATGCTGGCGACCGCCTTCCGGTTCAGGGGATACGGGCCGACGCTGGAGGCCACCTTGAAGGCGTACCCGGCGGCCGGGGCGCCGTTACTGGCGTTCGCGCTCGGCGTGGCGGACCCGCCGGCGGTGTTGCCCCCGCCGCTCTTGGTGAGGTGGATGACCAGGAACACGATCACGACCACGCCGACGACGGACGCAGCCAGGTACAGCACCATCCGCGTCCCGCCCAGCCGCCGCGGTGCCTGCGGGCCGGAACGCGACCGCGGCGGGCGGTTGCGCTCCGGGCCGCTGCCGCCGCCGTCGTCGTATCCGGGGCCTGGCAACTGCTCGAAACCCTGCTGACCGTCGCCGTCCGGGCCGTACCCGTCCGGGCCGTACGCGCCCTGGCGGTAGCTGTCCTGGCGGTCGCCGTCCGGGCCGTACCCGTCCGGGCCGTACCCGCCCTGGCGGTAGCTGTCCTGGCGGTAGCTGCCCTGCGGGTACGGATCCGGCGGGTAGCCGTCCTGGCCGTAGCCCCGCTGGGTGCCGTAGGCCTGGATGACGTCGGGGTCCAGACCGAACGCGGCCGTCTCATCCGGGGCGGACCCGCCACGGCCGAAGCCGTTCTGCGGGTAGTCGAAGGGTTCGGCGCCCGGCTGGGCGTACGTCCGCTGGGCGAATGCCTGCTGCCCGGGCCTGCCTGCCGGGCCGGGCCGGTCTGCCGGGCCGCCGTAACCGCCTGCCCCTCCTGGGCTGCCCAGGCCTCCTGGGGCGGACGGGCCTGCTGGGGCGGGACCCGGCTGGCCGTAACCGGGCTGGCCGTAACCGGGCTGGCCGTAAGCGGGCTGGCCGTAACCGGGCTGGCCGTAACCGGGCTGGCCGTAACCGGGCTGGCCGTACCCCCGATCGAGACCCGGCTGCCGATCCGCGGCGGCCGGGGAAGCCGGGGAAAAGGCGCCCTGGCCGTAATCCTGACCCAGCGAGGACGGCGAACCATAGACCGGCTGGGCACCGTATCCCGGGCGGTCACCAGCATCAGACCAGCCCGGACGGGCGGGCTCGTCCGCACCGTACTGGCGGTAAGCCCCGCGGGCTCTCTCGCCGTAACCAACCCCCTGCGGCGCCTGCTGAGGCGAGGTGGCTCCGATGGCACGCCGCGGACCGGTGTCGAACGTACCCTGCGGCACGGGGCTCAGCGGGCCCCGCGGGCCGGTGCCCGGCGGTTCTGCCCGACCCGAGCCCGGCGGGTCCTGCGGGCCGGAGCCGAAGGCGCCCCGGGCGGCGGGACCCTGCGGGCCGGAGCCGAACGCGGGCTCGTCCGCGGGCCGCTGCCCGTACCGGACCATCTGGCCGGTCCCGGAGCCGCCCGGCCCTGACGCGTAGCCCGGCTGCGGACTGGCCCCCGGGCCGTAATCAGGCTGCAGCCCGTAACCGGGCTGCTGTCCGTGGCCGGAGCCCGGTCCGCGGCCGGGTTCCGGCCCGTAGCCGGGGCCCTGGTCGTATTCGGCCATCGTCTGGTCGTCGCCTTGCGCTTGATCGTAGCCCGGCAGCCCTCTTCGCCCCGCGCGTCGCCTGCCCTCGCCGCCTCGCGCGGCGTGGTAACCGCCTTCCGGCTCGTCTTGCTGATAGCCCCGCTCGTCAGGGCGGGCCCGGCCATCCGGCTCCTGACGCGAGTCCCAGCTGCCCGTGGGGGCATCCCAACCAGTCATCTGCGCTCAATTCCCTGTCGCTACGGAAGACGGCTGCCTTGTCAGCGTCCGAGATCCTGGCGTGAGCGGGAACCCCGCCAGATATTGCAATGCAGTGAGGCTACATGCGGATAACGATGATCATGGGCAATACGCCCAAAGTCGATAGCACGTCGACTAGACCTTCACTCTACGAATACGCAGGTAGACACACAATTCTGAAACGCATGCACGATACCTGAGCCGGGCCTGCGCGGCCGGACGACGGGAGGCTCAGGCGGACTTCTCGCGCGGGGAGGTGCGCCGCGTGACGTCCCGGGGGACGATCGTCGGGTTGACGTTCTCCAGCACGGCCTCGCGGGTGATCACGACGCGCTCCACGTCCTTGCGGCTCGGCACCTCGTACATCACCGACTGCAGGACCTCTTCCATGATCGCGCGCAGCCCGCGCGCGCCGGTGCCGCGCAGGTTAGCCTGGTCGGCGATGGCCTCCAGCGAGTCTGGGGTGAACTCCAGGTCCACGCCGTCCAGCTCGAACAGCCGCCGGTACTGCTTGACCAGGGCGTTGCGCGGCTCGGTCAGGATCTGGATGAGCGCGTCCCGGTCCAGGTTGTGCACGCTGGTGATGACGGGCAGCCGGCCGACGAATTCCGGGATCATCCCGAACTTGAGCAGGTCCTCGGGCATCACTTCACCGAACTGGTCGGTGTTCGCGGTGTTCCTGACCCGCAGGACGGCGTTGAAGCCCATCCCGTTGTGACCCGAACGCTGCTCGATGATCTTCTCCAGGCCGGCGAACGCCCCGCCGCAGATGAACAGCACGTTGGTCGTGTCGATCTGGATGAACTCCTGATGCGGGTGCTTGCGCCCGCCCTGCGGCGGCACCGAGGCGGTGGTCCCCTCGAGGATCTTCAGCAGCGCCTGCTGTACGCCCTCGCCCGAAACGTCCCGGGTGATCGACGGGTTCTCGCTCTTACGCGCGATCTTGTCGATCTCGTCGATGTAGATGATGCCGGTCTCGGCCTTCTTGACGTCGTAATCGGCCGCCTGGATCAGTTTCAGCAGGATGTTCTCGACGTCCTCGCCGACGTAGCCGGCCTCGGTCAGGGCGGTCGCGTCGGCGATGGCGAACGGCACGTTGAGCAGCCGGGCCAGCGTCTGGGCGAGCAGGGTCTTGCCCGAACCGGTCGGGCCGAGCAGCAAGATGTTGGACTTGGCCAGCTCCACGCCCTCGTCGCCCGGCCGGTCGTCGCCGGACTGGACCCGCTTGTAGTGGTTGTACACGGCCACGGACAGCGCCTTCTTGGCCTTGTCCTGGCCGATCACGTACGCGTCGAGGAACTCGTAGATCTCCCGAGGCTTCGGCAGGCTGTCCCACTTGAACTCGGTGGGCTCGGCCAGTTCCTCCTCGATGATCTCGTTGCAGAGATCAATGCACTCGTCGCATATGTACACGCCTGGGCCGGCGATCAGCTTCTTGACCTGCTTCTGGCTCTTACCGCAGAACGAGCACTTCAGCAGGTCCCCACCGTCACCGATGCGTGCCACCCAGATACTCCTTTACATGGTGCCGCCGCGACGACCGGAGTGGCCGCCTCCAGCGGGCATGTCCGCGAGGGCCGTCAAGCGCTTGCATATCGACGGTACCGCCTACCGGGTCCCGATGGACACCATCAAACCCCTTCAGCGCCCCAGGAGGGAAGAGCTGAATTCTCCCGGTTAAGACGACACTACCTCGACAGCGCGCTCGCTGCCCCTCTTGATCATGGTCAGGACCTCATCGATGATGCCGTATTCCTTGGCCTCTTCGGCGGTGAGGAACTTGTCCCGCTCGATGTCACGGCGGATCTTCTCCTCGTCCTGGCCGGTGTGCCTGGCCAGGATGGTCTCCATGGCCGCGCGCATCCGGAGGATCTCCCTGGCCTGAATCTCCATGTCACTGGACTGGCCGTAGCCGCCCTCTGTGGCCGGCTGGTGGATGAGGATCCTGGCGTTGGGCAGCGCCATCCGCTTGCCCTTGGTCCCCGCGGCCAGCAGCACCGCGGCCGCGGAGGCGGCCTGGCCGATGCAGCAGATCTGGATGTCGGGCTGGACGAACTGCATGGTGTCGTAGATCGCCATCATCGACGTCATCGACCCGCCCGGCGAGTTGATGTATACGGTGATGTCGCGATCGGGGTCGATGGCCTCCAGCGTCAGCAGCTGGGCCATCACGTCGTTGGCGGACGCGTCGTCGATCTGGACGCCAAGGAAGATGATCCGCTCTTCGAAGAGCTTGTTGTACGGGTTCATCTCCTTGACCCCGTACGAGGTTCGCTCCACGAAGGACGGCAGCACGTACCTGGACTGCGGGCTCCGCAAGCTGTGCTCGCTCACGTTCGGCTCCTTCGGGTTGATCATGACACCGGCCCTTCGCTGGGCACCTCGACCGCGCTGCGGATCACCTGGTCCACGAAGCCATACTCCTTGGCCTCCTCGGCGGTGAACCAGCGATCGCGGTCGGCGTCCTCCTCGATCCGCTCGATCGGCTGGCCGGTGTGATAGGCGGTGCGCTCGAACAGCGTCCGCTTGATGTACAGCATCTGCTCCGCCTGGATCCTGATGTCGGACGCGGTGCCGCCGATGCCTCCGGACGGCTGGTGCATCAGGATCTGGGCGTGCGGGAGGGCGTACCGCTTGCCCGCCGCGCCCGCCGTAAGCAGGAACTGTCCCATCGAGGCAGCCATTCCCATGGCGTAGGTCGCCACGTCGTTGGGCACGTACTGCATCATGTCGTAAATGGCCATCCCCGCGTAGACCGAGCCACCCGGGGAGTTGATGTAGATGCTGATGTCCCGCTTCTCGTCTTCGGCCGCGAGCAGGACGAGCTCTGCGCAGATGCGGTTCGCGATATCGTCGTCGACCTGCTGACCGAGGAAGATGACGCGGTGCCGCAGCAGCCGCTGGAACAGCTGGTCCCCGAACGGCACGAGGGGGGGCTCCGCAGCGGCCACGATAGACGGCGCCCCGGAGCGCGTCGGGGTCCACAGGGGCTCAGTCACTCTTATTCACCTGCTCCTTTTGGAGGCATCGTCTGGTGTCGTTGACAGGACGATAACGCCGCCGCGGAACCCGATCGTCCCGCATTCCGCCCTGTTCGCTAATGGCGCACCGAGTTGCCATCCGCTGCCGGTGCACTACCGCTGCCCGGATAGCGTGAGGGCCCCGGCCGCATAACACGCAGCCCGGCAAGGCCCGGCCTCACGATCGAACACCACGGGGACCGTCATGCCCGTCGACGATGTAAGTGCCGGACGAACCAGGTCAGGCCGGCGGCGATCAGGCCGGGGCGTCCCCGCCCGGGGCGTCCCCAGCCGGGGCGTCCCCAGCCGGGGCATCCCCAGCCGGGGCGTCCCCAGCCGGGGCATCCTCGCCCGGGGCGTCCCCGCCCGGGGCGTCCCCCGCCGCGCTCTCGGCGGTTTCGGCTGCCTCCGCGGCCGTGGCGTCCCCAGCCGGGGCGTCTCCGGCCGCGCTCTCGGCGGTTTCGGCTGCCTCCGCGGCCGTGTCGGACTCGGCCAGGGCTTCGTCCCCGGCGTCGTCCGCGGTGACTTCCGCGGACGATAGCGGCCGGTTGAGGGCGGATTCGATGTCGACCTCGTGACCAGACTTGTCGGCCACCTTGACGCGCTCGGCGATCACGTTCATGGCCTTGCCGCGCAGCACCTCGGCAGCCGCAAAACCGAGCTGGTTGTTGTCGGCGAGCTGCTGGGCGAGCCGGTCGGGCGCCACGCCCATCTGCTCGGCCTGCCGGGTCACGTACGCGGACAGGTCGGCCTGGTCGACGCCGAGTTCCTCGGCGCGGGCCACCTGGTCGAGGACCAGGCTAACCTTGACCGCGCGGCGCGCTCGCTGCTCGATGTCCGCCTCGAACTGCTCCTCGGTCTGGTTCGTCATCTCCAGGTAGCCATCCAGGGTGGCGTCGGCCCGGGTGAGCTGATTCGTGATCGACTCCCGGTTGTGCTTGGCCTCCTCCTGGACCACGCTCTCCGGCAGCGGGATGTCGACCTGGTCGAGCACGGCGTCCAGGGCGAGCTCGCGGGCCTGGAGGACCTGCCGCATCACCTTGTCCCGCTCCAGCTGGGTCCTGGTGTCGGCGCGCAGCTCACCGAGCGTGTCGAACTCGCTGGCCATCTGGGCGAACTCGTCATCCAGCTCCGGGGCTTCCTTGGCCTTGACGCTGTGCACAGTCGCCGTTACTGCGGCCTCGCGGCCCGCGAACTCGCCGCCGGCCAGTTCGGAGGAGAAGGTGGCGGACTCCCCCGCCGACATGCCGATCAGTGCCTGATCCAGGCCCTCCAGCAGGGACTGGCTGCCGACGGGGTAGGACAGTCCGCTGGCCTGGGCGTCCTCGACCGGCTCGCCGTCCACTGAGGCCGACAGGTCGATGGAGACGTGGTCGCCCTCCTGGACGGGGCGCTGCACGCCCTTGAGGGAGGCGAACCGATCCTGCAGCATGGCGAGCCGTTCGGCGACCTCGTCCGGGGTAACCAGCGTGTCATCGACGGTGACGGACAGGCTGGACAGGTCGGGCAGCTCGAACTTCGGCCGGACGTCCACCTCGACGGTGAAGGTGAGCTCTTTGCCGTCGTCCAGGCTCGTGATCTCCACCTCAGGCTGGCCCAGGGCGTAGACATCGCCCTCGGCCACCGCCTTCGCGTACAGGTCTGGGATGGCGTCATTGACCGCCTGGCTGACTACCACGTCCCGGCCGACGCGCCTGTCGATCACCGGCGGCGGCACCCGGCCGGGCCGGAAGCCCGGGATGCGGACCTGGCGGCCGACCTCGCGGTAGGCCTTGTCGAGGCTGGGCTTCAGCTCATCGAATGGCACCTCGACGCTGAGCCGGACTCGGGTCGGGCTCAGCTCTTCGACGTCAGTCTTCACGTCCGCGTCACTCCGGGATCGGGGATGGTAACTCAGCGATCGATCGCTGAGAAGTCTAAGCCGCCAGTCTAGGGGCTAACGAACCCTCACCACGCGAACCGGCGGGGGCTCGCCGTCCGGCTGGCGTTTGTCTCCGATCAACAGGTTCAGCACCCAGCTCACCAGGCCCACGATGACGGCGCCCCAGAAGGCCGGCCAGAACCCGGTCACGTGGAACGGCAGATTCAGGTCACCCGCGATGACGCTGGTCAGCCACAGCAGCAGCCCGTTGACGACGAGCGCGACCAAGCCGAACGTGAGCACGTAGAACGCGCAGCCGACGACCTTGATCAGCGGCTTGAGTGTGGCGCTGATGAGGCCGAAGATCAGCGCCACGCCGAGCAGCGTGCCGACCCTCGACCAGCCGCTCGCGGCGGTCAGCTCAATTCCGGGCACCGCCCAGGTCGCGACGCCCAGGGCGGCCGCGGACACGACCACCCGAAGCAGGAACCTCATAGTCCAGATATTACTCGACTCCGGACCCGCAGCCATGGACTCCCGCCGGCGCCCGCCCGGAAGCAGCACCGATGGGACATTGCTGTCGTTAAGCCCGGGCCCCCTAAGCGGGACGATTGCCGCAAGTGCGACAAAATACGAGGACCCTTGGGCGCGGGGGGGGGTCGTACCGCGCTGGGCACCGGGGGCTCGTACCGCGCTGGGCACCGGGTTACGGGCTGACGGGGTCTCCGCGGAACAGGCGGCGGTAGGCGTTGGGCGTGGTGCCGCGCCGGGCGCGGAAGTGGTGGCGCAACGCGGTGGCGTTGCCGAAGCCGGCCCGGTCGGCGATGGTGTCCACGGTCTCGTCGGTTTCCTCGAGCAACTGCTGAGCCAGCAGGATGCGCTGCCCGGTGAGCCAGCGCCGCGGGGTGGTACCGGTGTCGGCGACGAAACGCCGGGCGAAGGTCCGCTCGGACATGTTGGCCCGCGCGGCCAGCTGGCGGACGCTCAGCGGCTGGTCCAGGTGCGCGCGCAGCCACTCGAGCAGGTCCCGCAGCGTGCCGTCGCAGGAGGGGGCGACCGGCTGGTCGACGTACTGCGCCTGGCCGCCGTCGCGGTGCGGCGGCACTACCATGCGCCGGGCGATGCCGTTGGCGACGCGCGAGCCCTGCTCCTTCCTGACCAGGTAGAGGCAGGCGTCGATGCCGGCCGCGGTGCCCGCGCTGGTGATCACCGGGTCGTCGTCGACGTATAGGACATCGGGGTCTACCTTGACCTCCGGATACCGGCGGGCCAGCTCGGCCGCGTGCCGCCAGTGCGTGGTGCAGCGGCGGCCGTCCAGCAGGCCTGCCTCACCGAGGATGAACGCCCCGCTGCACACGCTCAGCACCCGTGCGCCCCGGTTCACGGCCCGGCGCAGCGCCGTCAGCAGGTCACCGGGAAACGCGGGGAACGCGCTCAGCCGACCGTCGCCGACCGCGGGCAGCGCGATCAGGTCCGCCTCCTCCAGCCGCTGCAGGCCGTGAAAAGGCTGGATGGTGAAGTCGTTGTGCGCGCGCAGCGGCGGGGGCTCCCCGGCGACCACGGCGAAATCATACGAAGGCAGCCCGTCATCGGACCGGTCGACTCCGAATACCTCGCAGATGGTGCCGAACTCGAACGGGAGGAAGCCATCGACAACCACGACCGCGACGTTACGCAGCATGGTCACCGGGCCGGCCGGGGCGAACCGTCATGGCCCGAGTATGACAAAGGATCTGGCAGGATGTCACCTAAGATCGGTCCTTCTGCCACTGGCGGGGCACTGCCGGACGAAGCATGCTGGAAATATGGACGCTTACAGTCCTTCCGCTTCCACCCAGCCGGCGTCCTGGATCGTCAGGTTCGCCCGCCAGGCCGGCCACGTGCTCTGCGAGATCCACGCGGCGAATAAACGCGCGAGCAGGCTGCTGCTCTCCTACGGCCTGACCGAATCGGACCGGGCCCCGGACAGCTACGCCGAGTTCCTGCTCCGGTCGAGGGCCAGTATCCTGCACGAGCCGTCGGCGCGCCGCCGGGCGGCCGGGCACCGGGTCAGGTAGGCGCGCCCGCGACGCTGGTACCCGCCGCGAGGTGCTGCCGCCGCAGCGCTCGTACTGGGTGCCGCTGACCGTGGCCATCGTGCCGAAGCCGGGCTACGGTTCGGTATTCGCCCGGGCGTTGCAGCGGGGCTCCGGCACGGTGGTGGGGTCGTACCGTGGCCGATGAGCTGGTAGGCGCACCCGCCGCGGCGCTACGCGCAGGCCGCGGCCTGGTCGGGCTGGCCGGATTCGAACCGGCGACCTCCGCGACCCAAACGCGGCGCGCTAGCCAAACTGCGCTACAGCCCGTACCTGGCCGAGTGTAGCGGCTGACCCGGCATGTCCTCGGCCCGGACAGGACCGGGGCTGGCCTCGGCTGGCAGTAAGGATCGGGGAATCCGGCCCGTCCCGGCGGCGCGGGCCCTACCCTTGGGGGTGCTTCCGGCACGGTGGCCCCGGTCCGGCCGGCATGTCGGACTCCACAGGGCTGATCCGGCCCGGCGGGGCATGTCTTTTCTGCCTATTCCTCGATTAGTCGCGCATCCTGCGGCGTTGCGCCGTGATTTCGGCCGGGACAATCCCTACTTTGCTTGTGGGCGCCAGCGTGACTTCCCCAGAGCGAGGCAGCTACATGAGCAAGCACGGACCGGCGCGGGCGGTGGCTGCGGCCGCCATTGCCCTGGCTGCATGCGCCGTGGCCGGATGCGGTGGCCCGTCGACGCACACTGCGCCCGACGTACCCGGTGAGATGACGGCGGGCACCGCGACCGGCGCGAGCTCGCTGGCTTCCGGCGCGGCCCGGGCCGGCCGCGAACGGCCCAACGCGCGGCCGGGCAGGACCGGCAAGCACCAGGACGCGACCACGGGATCGTTCGTGCAGGCCAACTCGATCCCATTCCCGGTTGCCGTCGGGAACACATGGGTGTACCGGACCAGCGCCGACGGCCAGACCGGCCGGACGACGAACCGGATCGTGGCGGCCGGGGCGGGAGGCAACGGGTACCAGGTCACGATGTCCTCGACCACGGGTATCGCCGGGACGGTCAGCACCGTCGAGCCGGTCTACGTCTTCTACCCGGACGGTTCGGTCGGCTACCCGCTGCCCTCCGTCGACGGCGTTTCGGTCGCCGGCAGCGTCCGCTGGCCGGACGCCGCGGGCCTGGCGTCCGGCCAGGCCTACCACTCGGTGCTGCGCATCCAGTCCGGCCAGGGCGGCCGGTACGAGAACGCGAACGTCACGGTCCGGGGCGCGGGCACCACGTCGGTCACCGTCCCGGCGGGCACCTACCAGGCCAGCGTGGTGGACACGACCAGCGCCACGAACGCGCTTACCCTCGAGGTGAAAACCTGGATCGCGCAGGACGTCGGCACGGTGAAGACCCAGGTGCTGATCCAGGCGGCGGGCGGGACCGACCTCATCACCACGAGCGAGCTGCTGTCCTTCCGCAAGGCGGCCCCGGCGATCGGCAGCTGAACCCGGGTACGCTCGGGCGTGGTGCCGGGGCGGGAAACCCGGCCCGTTCGGGATGAAAATCCCTAGCGGGCTTCCTCCGAGCGGTCCTGCGCCCACCGCGTGTGGAACGTGCCGTCACGATCCGTGCGGCGGTAGGTGTGCGCGCCGAAGAAGTCACGCAGGCCCTGGATCAGGGCGGCGGGCAGGCGTTCGGCCCGCAGCGCGTCGTAGTAGGCCAGCGCGGCGGAGAAGCCGGGGACCGGGATGCCGAGCCGGACGGCGGCGGCTACCACGTTGCGCCAGGCGTCCTGGGCGGCGGCGATCTCCTTGCCGAACTCCTCGTCGGCCAGCAGCGTCGGCAGGTCCGGGTTGTTCGCGCAGGCGGCGCGGATGCGGTCGAGGAACGCCGCCCTGATGATGCAGCCGCCGCGCCAGATGGTCGCCATCTGGCCCAGGTCGATGCCCCAGTCGTACTCGCGGCTGCCGGCGTCCATCATGTTCCAGCCCTGCGCGTAGGAGACCAGCTTGGACGCGTACAGGGCCTGCTCCACCTGGTTGGCGAACTCGGCGGCCTGGTCGGCGGTGGGCTTGGGGCCAGCCAGGTGGCGGGCGGCCTGGCGCAGGTCGGCGTGGCCGGACAGCGAACGGGCGAAGACCGCCTCGGCGATGCCGCTGACCGGGACGCCCAGGTCCAGGGCATCCTGCACGGTCCAGCGGCCGGTCCCCTTCTGTTCGGCCTGGTCGAGCACGATGTCGACGAAGGGCTTGCCGGTTTCGGCGTCGGTGTGCGCGAGGACCTCGGCGGTGATCTCGATCAGGTAGGAGTTCAGCCGGCCTTGGTTCCACGCTTTGAAGGCTTCCGCAGCCTCGGCCGGCGTCCAGCCGATACCGCGCCTGAGCACGTCGTAGGCCTCCGCGATGAGCTGCATGTCGGCGTACTCGATGCCGTTGTGCACCATCTTGACGAAGTGGCCGGCGCCATCCGGGCCGACGTGCGTGCAGCACGGCGTGCCGTCCACGTGCGCGCTGATCGTCTCCAGCATCGGGCCGAGGCTGGCGTAGGACTCCTGGCTCCCGCCCGGCATGATGCTCGGTCCGTTGAGAGCGCCTTCTTCGCCACCGGAGACGCCCATGCCGACGAAGTGCAGGTCTTGCCGCCTCAGCGCGGCCTCGCGGCGGCGGGTGTCCGTGAAGTGCGCGTTGCCGCCGTCTATGATCATGTCGCCGGGTTCGAGCAGCGGGGCGAACCCGTCGATCACGGTGTCGGTGGCGGCGCCGGCGTTGACCATGATGACCAGGCGCCGCGGACGCTCCAGGGCCTGCACGAACTCCTCCGCGGCCGGCGACGGGACGAAATGGCCCTCGTGGCCGAACTGCTCGGTCACGGCCGTGATCCGGCTGGGGGTTCGGTTGTGCAGGGCGACGGTGTATCCGTGCCGGGCGAAGTTGCGGGCCAGGTTCCGGCCCATCACGCCCAGGCCGGTCACGCCGATCTGCGCCGTTGCTCGCGCCATCTGCGGGGTGTCTCCTCTGTTGCCGTGTTGCCGTGTTGCTCTGTTGCTCTGCACCCGTTGTCCAGTAACGGCCACTATGCCACTGCAGGGTGCGCCGACACCTCTCGCGGGGTGCGCCGGCACCTTCCGGGCCGGGGAGACGGTACGCTACCGGTGTCAGCCGCGCCGTTCGGCGGTCACGTCGTCCGGCGGCTGCTGCGGGCGTAGCTCAATGGCAGAGCTCCAGCCTTCCAAGCTGGTCATGCGGGTTCGATTCCCGTCGCCCGCTCTCTTGATGTCTATGCAGCTCACAGGCGTGACCCGCGTCTGCGCTCCGGCTTCCCCGATGTAGTTTTCAACCTTCCGGGCCATTAGCGGGCCATTAGCCCGCTGGCACCAGCACACCCGCCGGGCCATCATCGTCATCGCCTCGGGTGCCCTGCTCGGCTTCGACGTGAGCGTCGATGGTGTCAGTGATCATCTTGTCCGCACCGCGCGCCTCGTGCTGGTAGATCAGCGCAGCCCGCTCGCTGTCATGGCCCATCCGCGCCATCAGGTCCTTGATCCCGGCGCCGCCGGACGCGGCGAAGGTGTTCCCGGTATGGCGGAGATCATGAAAGTGCAGACCTTCGGCCCCTATCGACCGCACCGCGGACGGCCACCCCGACATCTTGTTGAAGTTGCTGCGCCTCCACGGGGCGCCCTGTACGCCGCAGAACAGCAGCGCGCTAGGTTCCGCCCCGACGAACTGCGACATGTGCTGTTCCAGCACCGGGATGATCGCCTTGGGAATGCCGACTACCCGGCGCCCGGCCCTCGACTTGGGCGGCCCGAGGATGATCGCCGAACTGTAGGACCGCCGCTCAGTGAACGCCGCA
>Ga0335081_10012012_pt1 | contig 14026 bp, 15 predicted proteins | sample Lox_Sample_35_FD_206713 | JGI IMG/M metagenome (GOLD analysis project Ga0335081, IMG submission 206713) | Soil microbial communities from Loxahatchee National Wildlife Refuge, Florida, United States - Lox_Sample_3.5 | ecosystem: Environmental > Terrestrial > Soil > Wetlands | place: USA... | reverse complement strand
TCCGCGAGGTGCTTCCGATAGATGCTCGCGGGCAGACTATTGTACGCAATCTTTTCATCTTGCAGTATTTGAAATTTTATCGGGACAGGTGATATTTAAGGCTATATACCGCTTAAGAGTGGCTGAATTAATTCGGCTGAATGTCAAAACTTAATTACCTTAAGGAGGGAGTCAAGATGACAACACCGGTTCAACAAAAGATTCGTGACAAAAAGAGAACGCCCCAGCAGATTTTGGATATGGTCAAGTCCGGAAACTGGATCCAGCCAGGTTCTGTCGGCGGTGATTCAACAGAATGTATGAAGGAGTTGGCAAAAAGAATAGGGCCAAAATTGAAGGACATTGAGCTTTGGAATTATGCTAATTTTTTCCCTCATCCTGAATTTCAGGCGGTTGACCCGAAGCAGGAATTTCACTGCTTCCATGAGTATTTCTTCTTCCCCTGGAACCGTAAGGCGAGAGATACGAACAACGTGACCGACTGGGCTCATTGGGGATGGGCCATGGGCATGTGGTTCTGCCATTATCGATTCACTAACGCGATAAAGGAAAAACGCGGGTTCGACTGGTGGTGGAATGCGGCATCGCCATTTGACGAGCACGGCTTTTGCAACTTTTCCTATGGCACGAACAACGCCAATATCTTCAGCCAGTGCGCAAAGAAGAAAGTAATTGAAGTTCGTTCAGACTATCCCTGGGCCGAAGGTGGCCGCTTTAACACCATAAATATCGATGATATCGACTTCTGGGTCGAAGTGGACTGCGAGAAACACAAATGGCCCCAGATCAATGAAAAGGCCATCAAGGCAAAGCCCGAGGAAGAGGCCATTGCCAAACACGTCATGACCATCATGCGCGACAGGGACATCATTCAGCTCGGAATCGGATCACTTCCCTCCGCCTGCGTCAGCGCTATGGCAGACGCCGGGTTTAAGGACCTCGGTATCCACACGGAGATGCTCAATTTCGGTCTTATCAAGTTAATAGAATCAGGCCAGGTGACCAACGCATACAAGACCCTCCCCGCCGACCGCGGTAAGAGCGTCTATACCTTTGCCTTCCCCGTGGATGTGAAGTGGTACTATGACACGGTCCACAGAAACCAGAACCTTGCTGCCTACGATATCAGCTACACCAATAACCTGCATAACCTAACAAGGCTCGACAACATGATCGCCATCAATAACTGTGTGGCCGTTGACCTCCTCGGCCAGCAGTGTGCCGGTTTCTATGAGAAACGCCCGATCTCGAGCACTGGCGGTTACTTCCATTTTGTGTCCTTCTGCGCCCAGTCGAAGGGCGGACGCGGTGTCGCATCCATGACGGCGCGGAGCAAGCACGGCACATCGAGGATTGTTCCTTTCCTGCCTGAAGGATCGTCGGTGGATGTCCCGGCTCAATTGACGAACTATATCTGCACGGAGTACGGTATCGTGAACCTGCGCGGTCTGTCCGGTTATGAAAGGGCAACAGCGCTGATCTCGATTGCCCACCCCGATGACCGGGAGATGCTGGAAAAGGCGGCAAGAGAGAATGGCCTCCTTGCCCCGAAATTCCCCGTCTCCATGATGCCCGTGGAGGGCAAGACCAGACGGTACCCCTCTTACTCAGACAGACGGAACTACAAGATAGGACTGCATGGCGAGATCTCAGGATTCGATTGGGATCAAGGTTATCAGACAGCAAAATAAGTTCTTTGCCGTAATACGCTTTGAAAAGCCCGGACTGCCCCGGGCTTTTCGAGTTAAGTTGCCAAAGCCAGTCAGTTTAAACTTCCTTACGCGGCTTCGACAGCTGATTAAATAAATCTCAATTTATCAGGAGGTATTTGTGTATGGCGTTAGATTTTAATTTTACGGATGAACAAAAGATGTTGGAGGAAAGCGTTTACAAGTGGGCTGTCAGCTGGCTGGAGCCACAGATGGAGCATCTATATGAAGTCGACGAGATGCCCCCGACTCTTTTCAAGGAGCTGGGAAATCTGGGTGTCAACGGAATCGTTTTTGAGGAAAAGTATGGCGGCACTGCTCTGGGATATGTAGAGACGCTTCTAGTTTATGAGACGATCGCGCGGGTAAGCAACGCCCTGTCCATGACCGTCGGCGCAAGCCAGACCCTCTGTTTCGACAACTTCCGGCGCAATGCGACAGAAAAACAGAAGATGTACGTCCTTCCCAAGTCCTGCACCGGTGAATGGGTTGGATGCCTCGGCATCACCGAACCCAATGCCGGCTCCGACGCGATGAGCATGGCGACAAAGGCGGAGAAGAAGGGCGATAAGTACATCATCAACGGGAGCAAGATATTCATCACCAACGGCCCTGTCGCGGACTTCATGACCTTTTACGCTAAAACCGATCCGGCAGCGGGCCCCAAGGGTATTTCCGCTTTCTTCTTCGAGTTCGATAAGGTCAAGGGTGTTACACGGGAGAAGATCAAGAAATGGGGTATGAGGACGTCCCCCACGGCTCTGATCACCTTCGAAGATGTGGAACTGCCGGCTGAGAATCTCATCGGCGGACTGAACAAAGGAGTCGCCGTTCTCACAAGCGGTCTCTGCACAGAAAGAATCACCCTCTCCGGTTGCTCCCTCGGCAGCCAGCGGAGCTGTCTTGAGCTCAGCCTCAAGTATGCGAAGGAAAGAGTGCAGTTCGGCAAGCCCATCATTTCCTATCAGGCTATCCAGGAGAAGATAGCCAATATGTACACCGGCTACCTCGCCTCCAAGTGGATGGCATACAGCGCGGCCGCATATTGCGACACCCTGCAGAACAAGGTTGGCGGAAAAGGCACGGACCTTGACCGCATGGCAGCGGCGGCGCTTCTGTTCTGCGGCGAGATGGGGACAAAGATCGGTCTGGACGCCGTCCAGGTCTTCGGCGGTTACGGCTACTGCACGGAATACCCAGTCACCAGACATTTCCTGGATCAGAAGCTGTGGGAGATCGGTGCAGGCACGTCGGAGATCAGAAGAATGATCATAGCAAGAGAGCTTATGAGAGACGACTTCAAGAGCGGTAAATAAATCAGAGACAGGTTCTTAACTACAATTCTATCGGCATAGTAAAAAGGGCGCTGCCATTTACGGCAGCGCCCTTTTTTGTTAATCACAGCCCTAGCTTCAACCGTTGTCACGTCATTTCATCGGCGGGACGAATGGAATCCATTGGGCAAAGAGCCAGCACAGGAAGAATACCAGCGGTACGTGTATAAACATCTGGAGCACTGAATAGCCGACAAGGTCCCTGGCCTTCATATGGAGTATTCCCAAAAGAGGGAGCATCCAGAAGGGGTTCAGCAGGTTCGGGAGGGCCTCAGCGGCATTGTAGATGACCACCACCCATCCAAGATTAACCTGATGCTGGATTGCAGCCTGCAGAACGTAAGGCGCTTCGATAACCCACTTGCTTCCCCCGGAAGGGATAAAAACACCCAGGATGGCTGAATAAGCGGCCACGAGAAGCGGGTAGGTTCCCTGAGTCGTGACGCTATAAAAGAGGTCGGCCAACCACTTATTGATTCCCGTACCGACGATCATGCCAAAGATCACGGCGTAGAAGGGGAACTGGATCAGAACGCCACCCGTTGCGGGAACCGCCTGGGCTACGGCCTTGAGGAACCGTCGCGGTCGCCAGTGCAGTAGCATACCGACGGTGATAAAAATCAGGTTGTAGTTATTGAGATCCAGGACCGCGATGGGCCCTCTGGGATCTTTGCCGAAGAGGTCTATCAGGTACCAGCAAATAAGACCTCCCACGAGGATGATAAGCAGAGGGCTGTATTCAAGCCACTCTCCCGGTTTTTGCCGCGCCTCAATGCTCATATCGATCTCGTCAAATTTCAGGTTGAAATACTCCGCCGTCTTGGCGCGCTCGGGTTTCGGAGCCGAGAAGTATGCAATGGGTACGGAAACCGCGATGAGGGCGACGATCATCCAGAAATTCGGCCAGATGAAGAGCGTCTGCGTCAGGGGCAGCAGGCCGCTGATCTCAAAGAGTTTCGGGGGGATCGCCCCTTTTGTGGCCATCATGAGGGGCGCCGAGGAGGAAAGACCGAGGGCCCAGATTGCACCAAGTCCGAGGTACGCAGCAGCTCCCGCCGCCCGGTAGTCCATTCCCTTGACCCTTCTTGTCAATTCACGGACCAGAAGGCCGCTGAAGATGAGGCTTAAACCCCAGGAAATCAGGGAGGTCAACAGAGACAGGAGGGCCACAAATGCTATGGCTCCCCTACCCGTCTTGGGGATTCCAGCCACCTTCTTGATCAGCCAGTAGACGGCGGGGGTAGAGGCAACTACGTATCCGCCGATGATAATGAATGCCATCTGCATGGTAAAGGGTATGAGGATCCAGAAGGCCTTGCCGCCCTCTGTCGCGAGTTTGACCGGGCTTTCGCCGATGAGAAGACCAAACACATAAACGATAACAATGCCCAAGAGGGCAAATACCCACGCGTCAGGGAACCATTTTTCACTCCACCCGGCCAACCCCAGCCCGAAGCGCTCAAGGGTGCCATGCTTTTCAGCATCCGAACTTTTCTTCTCCGCCATTATTTATTCTCCTTTCATAAGATGTAATTTAGAAATTCGTCCGATAGAAGTATCCATCTACTCAAAAAGCCTCCAGCGATGAAATAAGAAAAGAATCGAAAAAGCTAAATCGTGTATTATAGCATCACCTCACTTTATACAGATCGTCCGCTCTTAAAAAACAAAAAACCCCGTCTTCTAAAAAGCGGGGTATACAAAAACGGTCCACTCATAACTCCTCCCTTACGGTTCCCTCGGAACCGCCTACCCGGCAGATATTTCAAGAACTAATACCAAAATAAACGTTAAACTTCAACCCTTTTTGTGTCTTCTGTTAATCAGCCAGCGACTGGTTGCTCGACCATAATATCCCCTGGAGATAGAATACGCTGAACCTATAGAATAGTATTTTTCTCCGGAGGTCGCCTTTCCGGAACGTAGACGTGTGGAATCTTATCTTCGTTCCATTCCTTCGACACATAGAGATTGCAGTAGCAGCTTCCGTATTCTTCCACGTCGGGCGCACGATAGACACAGGGACAGATGATGTCTTTATCCTTTTCCCGGTCTCCCGATGCGAGCCGGCATGGACATGACATATAGCCGTAACGTTCTTTGTTGGTGAGGAGTCCTCTTAAGATATCAAACACCCATTCCTTATGCCTGCTAAAAAGATAGCCCTTGGGCTCCTGCATCTTTCTCAGCATCTCATAAAGCTGTTCGGCTTCCATTAGAGCTCCAGGGCCTTTCTGATCTTCGCCTCTTCAAATCCCACGATGACTTTGTCTCCGATTACTATTGTGGGAAATGTGCATTGCGGATTTAATTTCCGGATATCCTCTATAATGATCTTCTTCTCCTCGTCAGATAGCAAATCCACATCTGTAAATTCGTATTTAACATGGCACTCATCAAGCAACTTCTTCGTCGACTTGCAGTGGCTGCATGTACTTAACGTATACATTTTGACAGGTGGCTGCATATGCGAACTCCTTTCTAACCCTACGATTGTTTAACATTAAACCATCATAACTATCTTGGCAAGCACGTCACTTAGGTGAATTCTGTGCGAATGAGGTTAAGACATATTAATCGCCCCTATCGGGCATTCCCGTGCGCAAAAGCCGCATCCGATGCATGCCTTTTCATTCGCCATATAGGGGCGTCCATCGGACTCATTGTAACTTGCCGCTTCAGACAGATCAAGACAGTGAACGGGACAGGCATCGGTGCAGATCCTGCAGGACATGCAGATCATTTTATCGAAATGCGGCCTCTCCCAGAGAGACCTCTTCACCATCACACAGAAAATCCCAAAGAGGTCCTTCACTGCCTCCTCCGGACAGATGCGTCCACAGGCGCCGCATTGAATGCAGCGATCAGCGACAACGTAATGAAGCGCATTTTTATTCCCCTTTATCGCATCAGCCGGGCATATCCTGCTGCATGCACCACATCCATTGCACTTGTCTGTGATTCTGTACGCCATATTCCCCGCTTCAGAGCCTCAAACGATCAATGATCTCTTCTGAAGGTCTACCCGTCTCGGGATCCCATCCGAACTGCTTATAGTAATCTCGTATCAATTTTGCCATGTCCACCGATCTGCCCCGGTTCGCTCCTTCGGTCTGTGCCGGTTTACCAATAACCCTATCACCAAGCCGAAACGATCTGGGATCTATGCCATGTTTGATATTGAAAGCCTGCTTTAGGGTCTGGATTCGCGCACCGATGTCCAGGTATTCCTCGGGTGTCCTGTTCCATCCTGTTGCCGCATTCAACCAGGAAAATGTCGGCGTCCTTTTGGCGCCCAGGAAGACGCCAAATAGGCATAGACCAGCACAGTTGACGATATTTATAAACTTGCTGCACGTGGCGGCCGTCAGCGCTTTCTCTTCATCCGCTACATATTTCCTGCGCTTGAAATAGAGGGGTTTCACTCGCGGCAGCCCTTTTGCCACCTTCCAAAGTTGGAACATCTCATAATATATCTGGGCGCCTACAGTATGCCTGCCGGGTGCGGCCTCCACGGAGTAATGAACGTTATACCCGGGATCGTTCCTGCCGTCGTGCATGGGGAGTTCCTGGCCGCCTGCATGCATTGCAGATGCCTCTGCTTTCCTGCCGATCTTCCGTGCCGCTACCTTCGAACCATCCGCCAGTATATCCCCGATACCCTCGCGCCTGATCATCTTTTCAATGAGGGCAACGATTGCTTTCGAATTTCCCCAAGTGAGTTCAAGTCCATCTGTATCTTTCTTTGTGAGGATGCCTGACTCATAGCACTCAATGGCGAAGGCCACTGTGCCGCCCGCAGAGATTGTATCCATGCCGGCCCTGTTCAATATCTCATTGAGATAGAAGATGCTGTCTATGTCTGCATTCATGCACAGACCACCCAGGGAAAGGACTGTCTCATACTCCGGCTTGTGTGTCTCGGCGTATTTCCCCTGTGTTACACATATGCCGCCACAGCCTAGAGGGCAGGCATAGCAGTGATACTTCACCCTTTCATACCTTCTGATTGCATCCGGGTTTACGGACAGGGATTTTTTAATTCCCCAGTCCACGTTGCTTCCCTGCCAGTTCTTTATGGGCGCGTCCCCCATCTCCACAGACATTTGATTCATCGCGCCCGTGCCCCACTTTTTAAGCAGCATCTTATAGATCAGCCCGTCCATGGCCATCTGCACGGGCAGGATTCTCGTGAGGACTCCCACATATGCAGCCAAAGACCCGGCACAAATTGGCGGTTGAAACTGCACCCACCTGTTGCATATCTGACTCAGTCTCTTTATTTCATCCTTGTTATGGACATCAATTCTTTTTTTACCATCGAGAACAACAGCCTTAAGCCTTTTTGCGCCCATAACGGCGCCGAGGCCTGACCGCGCCGCCATTCTACCTTTGTCATTACATATGCCAGAGATGAGGGAAAGCCTCTCTCCGGCGGGACCGATGACGGCAATCCGTGCACTGGCACTCGTTTCCGCAATCAGCATTGCCTCTGATTCTACAGCATCTTTGCCCCACAGGTGTGACGCATCACGCAATTCTGCGACGCCGTTATGCACATAAAGGTAGGCAGGCTTTTCGCTTGTTCCCCTAATAAAAATACCGTCATAGCCGCAGCGCTTGATAGCCGGGGAAAAACTGCCGCCACAGTTTGCCTCCCCCCATCCGCCGGTGAGGGGCGACTTCCCCACGACCATCCATCTGCCGGCAAAGAGACTCCCTGTCCCCGTCAAGAGTCCCGACACAAATCCCATGATATTTTCTGGACCGAGGGGATCAGCGGAGGCAGGGACCCTGTTATAGAGGATATAGGCTGCCAGGCCCATTCCGGAGAGATATTGTTCGTAAACATGATCGGGGATGGTCTCTTCCAGGATTTCGTGTGTGGAGAGGTCTGCTGTCAAGATCCCCCCCATATATCCGAACTTCATTCTGGTCTCCTCAATCGTGGAAGATATCTGATTCATCTTCGAAAGGCAAAGCATCTGTTTTCAGTTTAATGAGAACATCACCCATCCTCAAGATATGTCCTTTCTCTGCCGAATTCACCTCTTCCGGTCTTAGACAAATCAAACTCCTCGAAGGAACCCTCATCCAGCAGCAGTTCTAAACGCTCCCGCGCTGTGAGTCTCCCACTTCGATACCGATCTTCTATACGGTCAATACCGCCCGCCTTTCAATGTCTGCTCTTTCATTTGTTCCAGCGCATCTAAGGTATGCTGTGCGGCCTGTACCTTTTCACACCGAATCGTGGATGGTTTCAATCTTTTCTTGCGCGATTCCAACATCGTCATTCTCCCATTGTAATACACCATTCATCCTCTTCTGATCAGAAATGTGTTGAGGGGCTTTCCTTCCCAGGCCGCCTCTAGAACCATGAGAAAATCGTCGTAATCCAGGTCTTCAGGATTGTAAAAGATGGAACCGTCTCTGAGGGCTGTTTCCGCAATATCCGGCAGCTTCTCTTTTGGCACCATTTCTTTCCCTTTCCTGTCCAGCGACTCCCTAAAGAACCGCGCATGTCTTCCACCCGTTGCTTCATAGAGTTCTTGATTCATTCGGCGAATGAGGTCGATAACACTTTGGGCCCTCTCTTCCTTCGGGGTCGCGGCATACACTTCAGCACCTGCTATTGGCAGCAGCAGCTCCGCCGTGAGATTGCCGTTTTTGTGCATGTTATACTCCAGCCCATAGGGAAGGAGAATCGCCATACATGCTCCATGGGGCACACCGCAGACAGAGCCAACAGAATGGCCAAGGGTATGCACCATTCCAACCATGGAGTTCCCGAAGGCAATGCCTGCGAGGGTGGCTGCACTGGCCATGCCCAGACGTCCCTTTCTATCTCCAGGATTCACCGTCACTTTAAGGAGATTATCGCTGATTAGTCTGATAGCGGCTAAAGCATGGGCATCGCTCAGCGGATTCTTTGCTAAACAGGTATATGCTTCCACAGCATGCGAAAGTGCGTCCATACCCGTAGCTGCCGTGATAGCCGGCGGGAGAGTGAGGGTCATACGGGAATCCACGATAGACGCATCGGGCAAAAGAAAATAGCTGACGAAGGCCATCTTCAGATGTTTTTCATGATCCTTGATCACCGCCACCAGGGTAACTTCGGAGCCCGTTCCCGCAGTCGTTGGTATCGCTATCATGGGCCTCAATGCCCGCTTCAGCGCGTTGGCACCGCTGAACAGCATCAGGTTTTCAGCCTTTTCAGAAACTATTATATTAATTCCCTTGGCCGTGTCCATGACAGAGCCGCCGCCTATGGCAATAATGGAATCGCAACCTTTCTCACGATACAACCGTGCCAGGCTGTTTACAATCCTCAAGTCTGAATCAGGAGGCACATCGTCTGCAATCACCCTGATATTAACGCCGTTACTAATGGCATCAACTACGGTGTCAATCAACCCGGCACCCACTACCCCCTTGTCTGTGACGATCATGGGCCGGCCTGCGTTCAATTGAGCAAGAGTGTCTGGTATCTTCTCCAAGGCATCATGACCGGAAATAATTTTAACCCGGCAGCAGAATTCATAGTACCCCGGCATATCCATCGTGGGCTCCTTCTATCTTCTTTCGGTGGCTTCTCTTAGAATTTTTACATAACCGTCCGCGTCGGAGATTACTTCGTTAACGACAGCTCTTTGTGCTATGCCCTGCAAAGTATCTTCCGATATTTGTGCATTTTTCCATCTCCGCGACACGGCGCCACCGCTTACGGCCGATAGATCTTTCAACAAATCATAGAGAATATCGACTGCCCTTCGTGCCCTGAGGTTATCCGTCATACTTGCATATGCGTCGAATCCGGCCAGTGGCAGCAGCAGGTCCGCTATGTTATGACTACCTTCCGACATCTGTTTTTCAAGGACATGGGGGAGCAGCATCCCCATGCACAACCCCGGAGGCATATGACACACCTCGCCCATGGCCTTTCCGAGTTCATGCGCAATACCCGAAGCTACATTGGAAAAGGCGCAGCCTGCCATAGCATGGGCATTGGAAAGGGCAAGCCGTCCGCTTCCGTATTGCTGATCTCTGAGTACTTTTACCAAATGTTCCATGATTAATTGAATTGCAGAATAAGCGTAGGCATCGGCCAGAGGATTCTTGGTAGCGCCCGTATAGGCCTCCACCGCGTGCGCTAGGGCAACCAGAGTAGTAGAGGCAATCGATACCGCGTCCTCCGTGATAGTCATGCGAGGATCGATGACTGCAAGATTGGGCATCAAGAAATGAGAGACGTAAGCTCTGCCACCGAAAAACACATGCTTCGACATTTCATAGCCAGTCCCAGACAAGGTTGGCACAATAATCAGAGGCTTCAGAGGTCTTTTGATCTGATCCTCTCCGGCATATTCCTCGATATCATCCGGTTTGCCGGAGACGGCAATATTAAGCACCTTTGCCGTATCCGCAACGGGTCCGCCGCCGACTGCTATAATCGCATCGTAACCCCTGTCACGATAAATATTGAACAGCTCCCTGATTAATTTCAAATCGGGATCGGGAGGCACACCATCAAAGATACCGATAGCCACCTCAGAATCCTTGAAGGCATCAATGATGACGTCAATTAGTCCCCTTTCACTGTCACCTTTTCTTGAAATCACAAAGGGCTTCCTCGCGTTCAAGACATCCAGTTCGAAAGGGATCTGTTCCAGTGCCCTGTGCCCCGAGTTTATCTTCACGTGGCAGAAGAATTCATAGTGCTCCGGCAAATACATCGGCAACCTCATCAAAAACCAAATATGGTCCGGATATAGATCAATACCCGGCCAAGATATTTTCGCCCGCAAGACCATGCCGGATACCTCTTAACCGCTAACCTGGCAATGATCTTCGGAAGGAGATAGACCTCAACAATATCAAGGATACGTACGATTGCACATGCTTGTGCTACTTCACCGTCGACAATTAAGCGCTCCCTGGCCGTGGCAAGGGCGGTACTCTCTTGAAAGGTAAATAACAGCATGGCGTCTTCGATGTTCTTTATTTTCATTTGCAGGTCTATCATTTTCCCCTCAGGGTCCCATCCTCTGTATCTCACAAGCCCCCTCTGGTCCTTCCCTACAATCATATACGGACCGTTCGGCATAACACAGAGTGCAAACGTAAACCCATCTGGCATGTCCATGAATTCCTTTTTTACCGCCTTGTCTACCGTGGCCGCTGCCTGAATGGCCCTTCCCATAAACCACATCATGATAGCCACATAATCCCTTTTCAGAGATTTTTCCCCTGCTGCAACTTCCCTGAAATTATTCATCGTCGTAACCTGTAAATAATTATTCGAAGCCAAGAGAAACTACACCTGATGTCATTGCAAAGTCAACGTACGCGACGATCTTCTTATTTATCAACTACAAAAAGATTTCTTCTTTCAGTCGGCACGACAGAACGAAACTTTCTTACCGCCCTCAGTTTGTCAGTCCATGCGGAGCACTTTTGCTCCGCGGATCCGTGCTTCCTTGAGTTCGACGAGGGCCTCGTTGGCCTCTTCCAGTGAAAATTCCTGCGCCTCCGGTTTGATCGGAATCTCTGCCGCCAGATGGAGAAACTCACTGATGTCCCTCCGCGCCACATTAGCAACGCTCTTAATTTCCTTCTCCAGCCAGAGGTGAGCCGGGTAATTTATTTTCAGAAGATAACCCTTGTCCGCCTCTTCTTTCCTGATGGCGTTGATAATCAGCCTTCCGCCACTCTCCAGGTTCTTCATGGCCTCGACAATCGGTTTCCATGCAGGCGTGGTATCGATAATGGCATGGAGTTTTTCCGGCGGTTCGTCTTCTGCATTGCCCGCCCATGCTGCTCCCAGTTCCCGGGCGAAGTCCCGCTCTTTCCTGTTCCGGGCAAAAACAGAAACCTTGGAATTCGGATATTTATGGCGGACCATCTTGAGGACGAGGTGTGCTGAGGCGCCGAAGCCCGTAAGTCCCAAGTTCTGCCCGTCCTTCAGGTTGGCAAGCCGCAGAGACCGATAACCGATGGCGCCTGCGCACAGAAGAGGTGCCGCTTCGACATCAGAAAAGATATCAGGGATTGGGTATGCAAAGTCCTGCGACACTGTCATGAACCGGGCATATCCTCCGTTGGCATCCCTGCCAGTAGCTCTGAATTCATTACAGACATTTTCATTCCCTTCGAGACATGCGCTGCAACGGCCACACGCAAAAAAGATCCAGCCCACACCTACCCGCTCTCCCGTTCGGAACCTTGTCGCCTTTTCCCCTGTTGCTGCTACTTTACCCACCACCTGGTGGCCCAAGATAACAGGAAAAGCCCGGGGCGGCGTCCGTCCCTCGATCTCATCCAACTCCGTATGGCAGACACCGCAGGCGGAAACCTCAATCAAGATTTCTTCCTCCGCCGGCTTCGGCTCCGGCATATCCATCAGCATGAGTGGGGTCTTGTTCTCACGGAAACTGAAAATCCCTTTCAAGACCATCGCTTCCATTTTTACTTCTCTCCTTGTTGGCCATTATGCCTCTACATCCTGCCTTAAATCAATATGAAATAATACTTTCATCTTCGTTTGCATCAATAATTTTAATTAGTTGACAATATGGACAATATTCTGCATAGTTGCGATTACTCTTCATTATCAACAGTAACGTAAGACCATAAATCAGCCATAGCTTTCATATTGTTAATCCTTAATTTGTACCAATTCTCTCAGGAGACATGCCATGCTCTCTATAATAAACATAACGCCTTCGGGCACCTAAACCAAGTGAGGAGAACAAATGAGGAGCGGATTAATCTTAATCGATATTCAGAACGATTATTTTCCAGGCGGGAACATGATACTTGTCGGAATGGAACAATCGGCGCAGAATGCAGGTTTAATGCTTAAGGAATGGAGGGATAGGGCATGCCCCGTCTTTCACGTTAAACACATTTCAAGGCGCCCGGGAGCAACATTCTTCCTCCCGAACACAAAGGGCGTTGAAATCCACAAATCCGTGGCCCCTCGGACCGGTGAAGCCATAATTGAAAAATATTTTCCCAATGCATTCAGAGACACTGATCTATTAAATGTCCTCAAGCAATCAGAAGTGGATGAAGTGATAATTTGCGGGGCCATGACTCACATGTGCGTTGATGCGACAATACGCGCAGCATTTGATTTCGGATTCAAGTGCACGGTTATTGAAGATGCTTGTGCGACCCGCAATCTCGAATATAAAGGGACAATCGTAGAAGCAGACAAGGTCCAGGCGGCATTCATGGCCGCCTTGGCTGTTCCTTATGCAAGAGTCATATCTGCGAAAGACTTTGTCGGTAAATTGGCATAACATCGAAGTGATGACCAAGACTTTGATGAGTTCCACCGCATTAAATGGCAGGAATCGTTTGTCCGGAATCATGACATGTTTGGCCGCCCCAAGGGACTTCACATTTACGCAGTCAGAGACATTAAAGGCCCCCACTTTGGAAAAGGGGGCCACCGCGGTGAGGGTATGTATGAATTCAGCGGCTTCATCGTCCGTTTCTTCAGCCGGGACAAGGTGAAACACCTTGCAGAAGGCTTTGAAATATTGCGTATAGATGAATTCGCGGAAGGAGAACTTCCGCGAAAGCTAACCCGGGTGACACTCAAGAAGAAATAGATGTGCCTGTAATCTATACGAGGACTGATTCCCAGCGATTGACCGGCGTCAGCGCAAAGGTAAAAAACTTGAATCTCAAATTAATATTGATCCTTACCTTCGTAAGTCTGTTCATCGTATTCATAACCCAAAATACCACAGTCGTTGATGTTCGACTTCTATTCTGGAACGTCTCCATGTCCCGCGCCCTGTTGATATTTTTTCTCTTGATTATCGGCATTGCTCTCGGGTGGTTTCTGCATAGTTACTTGTCATACCGGAAATCGAAGGATGAGTCAGGAGGAGATGTCTGATCCTCAATTTTCGTAAATGGCATATTTTCTCATTTTATCTTCTTGATTTTTTATGGTAGTTATCAGGC
>Ga0335081_10012010_pt1 | contig 14027 bp, 10 predicted proteins | sample Lox_Sample_35_FD_206713 | JGI IMG/M metagenome (GOLD analysis project Ga0335081, IMG submission 206713) | Soil microbial communities from Loxahatchee National Wildlife Refuge, Florida, United States - Lox_Sample_3.5 | ecosystem: Environmental > Terrestrial > Soil > Wetlands | place: USA... | reverse complement strand
CCTCGATGCGCGTCACGTGCACGCTGGCGTGGAATAGTTTTCGCCTATGTTTTGGTCTCGCCACGAACATCTCCGAATCGGCAATAGACCTCGAATTATAGCCGCAGCGCCATTTCAAGCGCGCCACCTTGTAACGAAACCGGCGAGCGATGGTTCGCCTTTGTCGGCTGGTGGAGCATGACAGAATCGCCTACGCTCGTGGCTCACTGTCATGTTCACGATATTGGACGCAGCGTGCCCGACGCTACCGCCAAACCCATCGACACGCCCGAGACCTGTCCAACCTCCGAGCCGGCGATCCGCACCATCGCCATGCCGGCCGATACCAACCCGCACGGCGACATCTTCGGCGGCTGGCTCCTGTGCCAGATGGACCTCGCGGGCGCGACGGTCGCGACACGGTGCGCCGGCGGCCGTACCGTGACGGTCGCGATCACCGCCATGGCGTTTCATCGCCCGGTCATGGTCGGCGACGAAGTCACCTGCTATTGCGATGTCGTGGCGACCGGCCGTACCTCGGTTACGATCAAGATCCAAAGTTGGGTGCGCCGCAGACTCGGCGACGAGCCGATCAAGGTAACCGAAGGCGTGTTCACCTATGTGCGCGTCGACACGGACGGCAAACCGCAGCCGATCGCAGCAGCGCAGCAGGGCTAAGCCGATTCATTCGGCCGCCGGCGCAATGCCCGCCAACGCCGGACCCGGCGGCGCCCAGGCGACGTGGTGAAAATCGAAACCGGCCACCAGCGTCGGCTTGACGATGGCGAAGAACGGCGAGACATCGAAGTCGCGCGGCGTGTACAGGCCGTGTTTGCGGATGTGGTCGGTTTCGCTCTGGACGAACGGAGCGATCCCGTAGGTCTTGCCCCCGATCGTCACCCGCTCGGGCAGGATCGGGTAATGGATCGATTGGAAGGCCTCCGCGATCAGCGACGAGCAGATCGCCCTGGTGGGATCGCCGGCGCCGATCGCCAGCATGCGGCGGCGGAACCACACCGGCACCGGCGGATAAGGAAATAAATAGCGCGCCAGATCGACGATTCGTTTGGAGTCGTACTGCTTGCCGATGCGCGCCAGCGCGTAATCGATCACCTTCTGCTTTTCGTCCGCGGATAGTCCCACCGGCCGGCAGATGCGGGTGTGAAAGTGCTGGTAATTGGACAGCGGCACGGTAACGACGCCGGCATCGGCATCGGCCTCCAGCAGCACATTGGGCTCGCCGTCCGGCGCGCCATCTCCCCGTCGCTCGCCAATATAGAGGGCGGCATGCGACCAGGTGGATTGGGTCAGGAATTTGATGATCGCAGCCAGCCGCGTGTTGCCCTCGACCAGCAGAATGTCACCGGGCTGCAATGCGGCGCGTAGCACGCTCGGGTCGGGAGCGAAAAACGGCGCATAGCGTACCGTCGGACGCTCCAGATACCGGAGGATTTTATCGCTGAGATAGTGTTCGAGCCTGTCCAACATGAGCCGCAATTGCCCGCTGAAAGAGGTGAGACCGGCGCGCTCCCCAAGCCGGCCAGTGACGCGTGCAGTGCACCCCGACCGCGGCCGGGGCAATACGTCAAAAAGTAACATTTCCTGCGGTAAAACCTATATTCTAAAGGGAATCATCCTGACAGCGCCGAGCCGATCGCTTCGCGCCAGCAAGGGGAAGTCCGATGCCCTCAACCTTCCGTCGGGACTGGATCACCAAGCCGATCTTTCGCCTGGCGCAGCATGCACTGCCGCGCCTGTCCACAACCGAGCGCGAGGCCATCGAGGCCGGCGACGTGTGGTGGGACGCCGACCTGTTCACCGGCAACCCGGACTGGGCCAAGCTTCTGGCCTGCGCGCCCGCCAACCTGTCCCAGGAGGAAGAAGCGTTTCTCGCCGGCCCGGTCGAAGAACTGTGCCGCATGGTCGACGACTGGAAGGTCAACTGGCAATGGCACGACCTGCCGCCGGAGGTCTGGGAGTATCTGAAGGCGAAGAAGTTCTTCGCCATGATTATTCCGAAGCAATATGGCGGCCTCGGATTCTCCGCCTACGCGCATTCGGAAGTGATCCGCAAGCTGTCGTCGCGCTCGATCTGCGCCGCCTGCACCGCCATGGTGCCGAACTCGCTCGGGCCGGGCGAATTACTGATGCAGTTCGGCACCAAGGAGCAGCGCGACTATTGGCTGCCGCGGCTCGCGCGCGGCGAGGAAATTCCCTGTTTCGGCCTCACCAGTCCGGAAGCCGGCTCCGACGCCGCCTCGATGATCGATACCGGCGTCGTCTGTCGCGGCACGTTTGACGGCAGCGAAGTCCTCGGCATCCGGCTCAACTGGCACAAGCGCTACATCACGCTCGGCCCGATCGCGACAGTACTCGGGCTTGCTTTCAAGCTGCGCGATCCAGACCATCTAATCGGCCAACGCGATGACGTCGGTATTACGCTGGCGCTGGTGCCTACGCACCTGCCCGGCATCAGTATCGGCCGCCGTCATCTGCCGGCAATGCACGTTTTTCAGAACGGGCCGAACTGGGGCCACGACGTCTTCATTCCGATGGATCACGTCATCGGCGGTGTCGAACAGGCCGGCAAAGGCTGGAAGATGCTGATGAGCGCGCTGGCAGCTGGCCGTGGCATCTCGCTGCCGTCGCTGTCGGCGGCGGGTGCAGCCTATACCGCACATGTCACCGGCGCCTACGCTCGAATTCGCGAACAGTTCCACGTCTCGATCTCCAAATTCGAAGCGATCCAAGAACGGCTCGGCCGCATGGCGGCGAGCGCCTATCTGCTCGATGCCGCGCGCCGCATGACCTGTGCGGCACTCGATGATGGACATCATCCGGCGGTCGTCACCGCGATCATGAAAGCGCAGGCCACCGAGCACATGCGCGTCTGCGTCAATGACGCCATGGACGTGCATGGCGGCAAGGCCATCATCGAGGGCCCGCTCAATTATCTCGGCAGCCTCTATCGCGGCGTGCCGATCGGCATCACGGTCGAAGGCGCCAACATCGTCACGCGCGCGCTCATCCAGTTCGGCCAAGGCGCGATCCGCTGCCATCCGTATCTTCTGAAAGAAATGATGGCGCTGGAAGACGCCGACCGCGCCCGCGGCCTCGACGCGTTCGACCAGGCTTTCTGGGGCCATGTCGGCCACAGCCTTGCCAACACGGCGCGCGCCATCGCCCGTGCCTGGACCGGCGGCCTGTTTGCGCCGGCGCCCGATGCGGGCGGAGCGATACGCTACTACAGGCAGCTTGGCCGCTACGCGGCAGCCTTTGCGCTCACGGTCGACATGGCACTGCTTACGCTTGGCGGCGCGCTTAAGCGCAAGGAAATGCTGTCGGCGCGGTTCGGCGACATTCTCTCCGAGCTTTATCTGTCGAGCGCCGCGCTCAAACGCTGGAACGACGAAGGCCGGCTCGACGACGACTTGCCGCTGCTCGAATGGTGCCTGCAGTCGAGCCTCTGCACCATCGCAACGCGCTTCGATGAACTCCTGGCCAATTTCCCGGTCCGTCCGGTGGCATGGTTCCTACGCCTGTGCATTCTGCCGTTCGGCCGGCGCCATCGCGGCCCATCCGATCGGGTCACCGATATCTGCGCCGACATCATCACCACGCCGTCCGCGACACGCGATCGCCTCACCGTCGATCTGTTTCATCCACCCGAAAGCGAACGCGACCATGGACTGGCGCTGCTTGAGCGCGCCTTCGCCCTGACGGTTGCGGTGCAGCCGATCCGCGACCGCATGCATGCGGCGCGCGTGCGCGGTATCGACCAGGCGGTAGAGCAGCGCACGATCACGACGGACGAGGCGGCACAACTCAAAGCCGCCGCGGAAGCCGTCGCTGCGGCTGTCGCGGTCGACGATTTCGCTCCGGAAGAACTCACCGCACGGGGCGCCAACAAGGAAGACGTGTCATCACAACCGATCTCGCAAGCGGCGCCACAGCCGCACCCGCAGGCGGCCGAGTAGAGCGGCCCGTCTACATCGTCGACGGCAGCCGCACGCCATTCATCAAGGCGCGTGGCCGGCCCGGCCCATTCACGCCGGTCGATCTCGCCGTGCAATGCGGCCGACCGCTGCTGTTGCGCCAGCCATTTCCGCCGGATGCCTTCGACCAAGTGATCCTCGGCTGCGTCAACGTTCTTGCTGACGAGATGAACCCGGCGCGCGTTGCCGCGCTTCGTCTCGGCATGGGCGAAGCGATGACGGCCTTCACGGTGCAGATCAATTGCGGCTCCGGCATGCAATCGATCGACACCGCGTTTCGGTACATTCGTGAAGGGTCGGCAAATCTCATCCTCGCCGGCGGCGCGGAATCGCTGAGCCACGCGCCACTGGTCTATAGCCGCAGCGCGGTCAACTGGTATGCGAAGCTGTTTGGTGCGCGCGGCCTTGGCGCGCGCCTTGCCGCGCTGCTCGCTGTCCGCCCGGCGTTTTTCAAGCCGGTCATTGGCCTCGAACGCGGGCTGACCGATCCCATCACCGATCTCAACATGGGACAGACCGCCGAGCTCGTCGCGCATCTGTTTCACATCACCCGCCGCCAGGCCGATGAATACGCGGCCGAGAGCCAGCTGCGGTTGGCCGCAGCGCAGAAGGACGGACATTTCGCCGGAGAATTGGAGCCGGCCTTCGGCCGCGACGGCACGGTGTTCGATTATGACGACGGTGTGCGGCCCGACTCCAGCGCGGATTCGCTTGCCAAGCTCAAGCCGGCGTTCGAACGGCCGTGGGGCAAGGTAACCGCCGGCAACAGTTCGCAGATTACCGACGGCGCGTCCTGGGTCATTCTCGCCTCAGAAGACGCCGTGCGCGAGCATAAGCTCACGCCCAAGGCAATCATCGTCGACAGCGAGTGGTCGGCGCTCGATCCTTCCGTCATGGGTCTCGGCCCGGTCTATTGTTCGACCGCGCTCCTCAAGCGCCATCAGCTCGCCCTCGGCGATATCGAATTGTGGGAGCTGAACGAAGCATTCGCCGCGCAGGTTTTGGGCTGCCTCGCCGCCTGGGAGGACGCTGAATTCTGCCGCGACGCGCTCGGTCTGCCCGGCCGGGCCGGCCGCATTCCGCGCGATCAGCTTAATGTCGACGGTGGCGCGATCGGCACCGGTCACCCGGTCGGCGCCAGCGGCAATCGCATCGTGCTGCATCTCGTCAATGCCATGAAACGGCTCGGCAAAAAGCGCGGCATCGCCACCGAATGCATCGGCGGCGGCCAGGGCGGCGCCATGCTGATCGAAGCAATCTGAAGCGCCATGACAAGTCCACACCCGTCCAAACCGACCCTCGCCATTCTCGGCAAACGCAATCTCGAACTCGGCCCGTTTGCGATCGACGAGGCGCAGCAAGAGTCCAGCCCGTTCGCGAACTGGCGAATGCGTGCCGACGCGGACGGCATCGTCTGGCTGCTGCTCGACAAGAAAGACTCCAGCGCCAACACGCTGTCCACCGACGTGCTCACCGAATTCGATGCGATCCTGCAGCGGCTCGAAACTAATCCGCCGCGCGGCCTGGTGATCCGCTCCGCCAAGCGCAGCGGTTTCATCGCCGGCGCCGACATCGCCGAGTTTCGCGGCGTCAACGACGTAGCCCGGATCGAAGCGCTGATCGCGCGCGGCCACGCGGTGCTCGACCGTCTCGACCGGCTACACACTGTGACAATCGCCGTCATCCACGGCTATTGCCTGGGCGGCGGGCTCGAACTCGCGCTCGCCTGCGACTACCGCATTGCCATCGATGACGCGAGCTTCGGCTTTCCCGAGGTCCTGCTTGGGCTTCATCCTGGTCTCGGCGGCACGGTGCGGCTGCCGCGCCTGATCAATCCGACACAGGCAATGACCATGATGCTGACCGGGCGGAGCGAACGCGCCCGCCGCGCGCGCCGCCTCGGCCTGGTCGATGCGGTCACGCAGGAGCGCCATGTGCGCGCCGCCGTACAGGGCGCAGTCAACGGCGAACTGAAAAAGACCAGGCAGAGCTTCGCCGCCTCGCTCCTGAACCTCAAGCCCGCAAGACAGATGCTAGCGTCGCGCATGGCGAGCGAGGCCGCAAAGCGAGCGCCGCGCGCGCATTATCCGGCGCCCTATGCGTTGATCGACCTGTGGGTCGAGCACGGCGGCGACGCTGCGGCGGCCCAGCGAGCGGAAATCTCGTCCTTTGCCAAGCTCCTGGTCGGCGACACCGCACAAAATCTGGTGCGCGTGTTCTTCCTGCGCGACAAGCTGAAAAGCCTCGCCGGCGGCAAGTGGGACGGCAAGCGCGTTCATGTCATCGGCGCCGGCACCATGGGCGGCGACATCGCCGCGTGGTGCGCCTGGAATGGCTTTGCCGTCACGCTTGGCGATACCAGCGCAAAGGCGATCGGCGGCGCCGTGAAGCGCGCCGCCGAGCTTTACGGCAAGATCGGCCGCGACGACGGCCGGCGCGTGCGCGACGCGCTCGACCGCCTCATTCCTGATCTGAAAGGCGACGGCGTCGCCGGCGCCGACCTGATCATCGAGGCGGTGCCGGAAAATCTCGAGCTCAAGCGCAAGATCTTCGCCGGCATCGAACCGAAGATGAAACCCGACGCGATCCTCGCCAGCAACACGTCGAGCATTCCGCTTGAACAATTGCGCGAGGGGCTGCCGCGGCCGGAGCGGCTCGTCGGCATTCATTTCTTCAACCCGGTATCGCGCATGCAGCTCGTGGAGATCGTGAGCCACAACCAGGCCGCGCCTGACGTCCTGGCCGACGCCCGCGCCTTCCTCGGCCGCATCGATCGGCTGCCGGCGCCGGTGAAAAGCGCCCCTGGCTTTCTGGTCAACCGCGCCCTCACACCTTATCTGCTCGAAGCGCTGCTCATGCTCGATGCCGGCATGAAGAAGGAAACGATCGACAAGGCCGCGGTCGATTTCGGCATGCCGATGGGCCCGATCGAACTGGCCGACGAAGTCGGCCTCGACATCTGCCTGCACGTCGCCGAAATGTTGCGCAGCAGTCTTAGCCGCGACATGCCCGACGCGCCGCAATGGCTCAAGGACAAGGTGGCGAAGGGCGAACTCGGCAAGAAAACCGGCAAGGGCCTGTACGATTGGAAGGACGGCTACGCGGTCAAGGCGCACGAAGACACGACGCCCTCACCCGACACCGCCGACCGGCTGATCCTGCCGATGCTCGACGCCTGCATGACCTGCTGGCGCGAAGGTGTGGTGACGGACGACGAAGTGCTCGATGGCGCCATGATCTTCGCCACCGGCTTTGCGCCGTTCCGCGGCGGGCCGATGCACTATGCGCGCATGCGGGGCTTCGCCAACGTGCGCGATACGCTGCAGCGCCTCGCCGCACAATACGGGCCGCGCTTCCAGCCCGATCCGGGCTGGGACTCCAAGCAATGATCCATCCGGACGCGGGGGCGGCGCCGGCGTTATTCAACGATCCAACGCGGATCGCCGACGCCATCGTCGAAAAGGTCGGCAAGAGGATCGTACTTGCTTTGCCGCTCGGACTCGGCAAGGCCAATCACATCGTCAACGCGCTGTACGCCAAGGCCGTGGCCGATCCCACGATCCGGCTCACCATCTTCACCGCGCTGACACTCACTACCCCGCGCGCCAAGAGCGAGCTTGAACATCGCTTTCTCGACCCGATTACGCAGCGGCTGTTTGCCGGATATCCCGAGCTCGATTACGCCACTGCGATCCGCGCCGGCAAGGTGCCGCCCAACATCGAGATCAATGAATTCTTCTTCGAGGCCGGCCAGTGGCTCGGCTCGCCTTATGCGCAGCAGCAATACATCTCAGCCAACTATACGCATGCGCTGCACTACGTGCTCGACCGGGGCGTCAACGTGGTCGGCCAGCTGGTGGCGCACCGCGCCGAGGAGACCGCGCGGCCGTACAGTCTGAGCTGCAATCCGGACTTGACGCTCGATCTGTTGACGCTGCGCCACCAACGCCGCGTCGATTTCCTGTTTGCCGGCCAAGTCAATTCCGAGCTGCCGTTCATCCCCGGCGATGCCGCGATCGACGCCGGCGAATTCGACATGTTGCTCGATAGCCCGACGACCGATTTCCCGTTATTCGCACCGCCACGCGAGCCAGTATCACTTGCCGATTACGCGGCGGGACTGCACGCCGCCAGTCTCGTGCTGGACGGCGGCACGCTGCAGATCGGCATCGGCTCGCTGGGCGACGCGGTGGCGCAGGCGCTGATCCTGCGGCAGCGGCACAATGCCGAGTTCTGCCGATTGCTGACGCGGCTCGGCTATGATCCGGGGCGCGACAGCGCCGTGCAGCACGAGCCGTTTACGACCGGGCTTTATGGCTGTTCAGAACTGTTCGTCGAGGGCCTGCTCGACCTGTTTCAAGCTGGCATTCTCAAGCGCGAGGTGAACGGTGTCGTGCTGCACGCCGGCTTCTTCGTCGGCTCGCGCGCATTTTACCGAACCTTGCGTGAGATGCCGCGCGACGTCGTCCAGAAATTTGGCATGACGTCGATCTCGTTCGTCAATGAGCTGTACGGCGACGAAGCCAAGAAGCGCCGCGCGCGGACCAATGCGCGTTTTCTCAACGATGCGATGATGGCGACGCTGCTCGGCGACGTGATTTCGGACGGTCTCGAAGACGGCCGCATCGTCAGCGGCGTCGGCGGCCAATATAATTTCATCGCCCAGGGTTTCGCACTCGAAGGCGCGCGCTCGGCGATCCTGTTACACGCGACGCGTACCGGGGCCGGCAAAACGCAATCCAACATCCGCTGGCGCTACGGCCACACGACGATCCCGCGGCACCTGCGCGACATTATCGTAACGGAATATGGCGTCGCCGACATTCGTGGCAAAAGCGACAGCGAAACGATCGCCGCCATGCTGGCGATTACCGATGCGCGCTTTCAGGACGAGTTGCTGCGGCAGGCCAAAGATGCGGGGAAGATTGCGCGCTCATTCGAGCTGCCGGCATCGCTGCGCAACAACACGCCGGAGGCGATAGAACGCGACTTACACGACGCCACCAACGCGGGCCTGCTGCCGGCCTTTCCGTTCGGCACTGATTTCACCGACGTCGAGCAGCGGCTCATACCGGCGCTGCAAGCCTTGAAGTCGGCCTCACCCGCCGGTCTCGCCGCCATGTTCGCGCGCGGACTCACATCGGCTTCTGCCGCCGAGGAATGTCTCGTCCGGCTTGGCTTGGCCCGGCCACGGAAAGCCTCGGAATGGTTTTACGCGGCTTTGGTGCGAGGCGCGCTGCGGTGAGGCGCGGCGTCGTTTATCGCATTGCAGAAAACAGAAAATCGCGATCGAATTCAATGATGTGATGGTCATCAGCACAGCAGCGGCCTAAGAAAAAAAGCCTGTCGCACAAAATATCAACAGTGGTTGTCAGTTCATTAAGGCTCGTTATCCCGCTGTCACATTCGACCCGAGGCGGTCTTGCATATCGGCGCGGTTGCCGCTAAATACTGCGCATCGAGTTTTTCGGCCGAATGACTTGGCCACGCAGCGACGATAAGCGCGCCTGACTGACGATCCTTCACCAAAATCTCGAGCGAACCGGGCTGGGCATTATCGCCCGGTCCATTTTGACGTGTCTATGGAAAGAGGTGGCCCGTGAATAACGGTACCGTGAAATGGTTCAACACGCAGAAAGGCTATGGATTTATCCAGCCCGAGGGCGGCGGTAAGGACGTGTTCGTTCACATTAGCGCGGTGGAGCGTGCCGGATTGCGCGAGCTCCGGGAAGGTCAGCGCGTGACGTTCGAGATCGTGACCGACCGCAAGACCGGCAAGTCGGCGGCCGAGAATCTGAAGACGGTCGGCTGACGGCGCGGCCGGTTTCGGCCGCACCATCAAAGAGACGAGTTCTGTAGCCCGGATTGCGTGTCCCGCAATCCGGGTTTGGTGATTCGTGCGATGGTGACGACGACTATCCGGCGGCGGGCAGCCCGGGAATTGCGATCCCGCAGAACTGCACAATCAAGATCATATTGAGCGCCAGTACGACGGTGGCGCCGATCACTGCCGCGACTTGAGTAAGCCGGTTGTTGGCGAATTGACCCATGATGTCGGTACGCCCGGTAAAGATCAGCAGCGAGATCATCGGCAGCGGCAGCGCGATTGATAGCACGACCTGACTGATGACGAGCGCGCTGGTCGGATTGACGCCAACCGCGACTACCGCGAAGGCCGGCACCATGGTGACGACCCGACGCAGCCAGACCGGGATGCGGAAGCCGACAAAGCCCTGCATGATCATCTGGCCGGCCATGGTTCCCACCGTGGACGATGAGATACCCGAAGCGATGAGCGAAAGCAGGAAAACGCCGGCCGCGCCGATGCCAAGAAGCGGCGTCAAGGTGTGATAAGCGGTTTCGATCTGAGAGACTTCGGGATGACCGGCGTGGAACGCGCTCGCCGCCATCATTACCATGGCCATGTTGACGAGGCCGGCGACGGCAAGCGCGATGATCACTTCCTGGTTGGAGAAGCGCAGCACCTTGCGACGCTGTCCGTCGTGTCGCACCGGCATGCGCGATTGTGTCAAGCCGGAATGCAGATAAACAGCATGCGGCATGACGGTGGCGCCGATAATGCCGACCGAGAGCAACAGAGCCTGGCCGTCGGCGAGCTGTGGCACGACGCTATGCAGGCCGGCGGCGGCCCAATCGACCGGAGCAATGAACATCTCGACGAGGTAACAGAGTCCGATCAGGCACACCATGCTGCCAATAATCAGCTCCAACGGCCGGAAGCCGTATTTTTCGCACATCAACAGGCCGTAGGTCAGGATGGCGGTGACGCCCATGCCTGCCAGCAACGGCATCTGGAACAGCAATGAAAGACCGATAGCGCCGCCGAGAAACTCGGCAACGTCGGTGGCCATGGCGGCGATCTCGCTCACCACCCACATTCCGAGCACGACCGGCCGTGGGAACTGGTCGCGGCACATTTCGGCGAGGTTGCGGCCAGTCACAATGCCGAGCTTGGCAGACAGCGCCTGGAACAGCATGGCGATCAGATTGGCGAGCAGCACGACCCACAGCAGACCGTAGCCGTAGCGTGCGCCGGCCTGGATGTTGGTGGCAAAATTTCCCGGGTCCATGTAGGCGATGGAAGCGATGACGGCCGGACCGACAAAGGCCAGATAGCCGCGCCAGCCACCGTTTCCCCCAGCCAGCACCGTCTGAGCGGCGGCGACGGTGCGGCTGCTCAGGGAGCCTGGCCGGCTCGCGAGTTCCGTCACCTCAAGCCTGTCATCGGCACCGGCTCGCAGCATAGTAATGCAGTACCCTCACAAAATGTAGCCAAGGTTACTATAGGATGCCGATGCTGATCCGTCAATGGCTATACTATGTAGCTTAAGCTACATTTTGACACAATACCCCAAATGTGGTCTCGCCTGCCACGGAGGGCGGCGACGGATCATTCAACGATGAGCAAGCTCCCCGCAGAAGGCACCCAGGCGCGCCGCTTCGAGAAAATGCGGTCGGCGCAGTCGACGGCATTGCTGGAGGACTACGCCGAACTGATCGCCGATCTCCTCGCCAGCGAAGGCGAGGCGCGCCCGACCGACATCGCGCGGCGGCTCGGCGTCTCGCATGCTACCGCGATCAAGTCCATTTCACGGCTGAAGCGAGCAGGCCTTGCCACCGCCCGCCCCTACCGCGGCGTCTTTCTCACCGAAAAGGGCCATGCGCTGGCCGAGCGCGTGCGCGTGCGCCACCGGCTGGTCGTCGACCTGCTGCGCGCGCTCGGCGTGCCCAGCGAAGCGGCCGAAGCCGACGCCGAGGGCATCGAGCACTACGTGTCCGAGATCACGCTGAAAGCATTCGCGCAGTTTCTGCGGTCGCGGGGATAGTTTCCGAGGATTACACCGCATGCGCGGTGAGCGCATCGACGATGCCGTCGACGATCTCCTCGATCATCGCCTTGTCATCGCCCTCGCCCATGACCCGGATCACCGGCTCGGTGCCCGACGGCCGCACCAACAGCCGGCCGTGGCCGTTCAGCCGCTTTTCCGCGCTCTGAATCGCCGAACGGACTTTGGCGTGCTCCAGCGGCTTGCCGCTCTTGTAACGCACGTTCTTGAGCACCTGGGGCAGCGCATCGAAGCGGTGGCACACCTGCGACACCGGCTTGTCCTGCTTCTGGACCACGGCGAGCACCTGCAGCGCAGCGACGAAGCCGTCGCCGGTCGTGGTGTAGTCCGACAGGATGATGTGGCCGGATTGCTCGCCGCCGACGTTGTAACCGTGCTCGCGCATATGTTCGAGCACGTAGCGGTCACCGACCGGCGTGCGCACGAGTTCAAGGCCGAGCGCGTGCAAATGGCGCTCCAGCCCGAGATTCGACATGACCGTGGCAACGATGCCCGGCTGGGTGAGCAGGCCATCGTCGCGCCAGCTCTCGCCGATCACGGCGAGCAACTGATCGCCATCGATCAGGTGGCCATACTCATCGGCGATCAGCACGCGATCGGCGTCGCCATCAAGCGCGATGCCGATATCGGCACGCATCTCGCGCACCTTGCGGCAGAACGCTTCCGGCGCGGTCGAGCCGCAATTGTGATTGATGTTGAAACCGTCGGGTTCAACGCCGATCGGCACCACGTCGGCGCCAAGCTCCCACAGCGCGTCCGGCGCGACACGGTAGGCGGCCCCGTTGGCGCAGTCGATGACGATGCGCAGCCCCTCAAGCGACAGATTGCGCGGCAGCGTACGCTTGGCGAATTCGATGTAGCGGTCGTGCACGCCGTCGATGCGTTTGGCGCGACCAAGATCGCGGCTGCCGGCGAGCCGGTTGGTGAGATCGATCGCCATGAGCTGCTCGATCTCAAGCTCGGCCTCGTCAGACAACTTGTAGCCGTCCGGCCCGAACAGCTTGATGCCGTTGTCATCGAACGGGTTATGCGACGCCGAGATCATGACCCCGAGATCGGCGCGCATGGAGCGGGTCAGCATGGCGACCGACGGGGTCGGCATCGGACCGAGCAGCAGCACGTCCATGCCGACCGACGTGAAGCCCGCCACCAGCGCGGTCTCGATCATGTAGCCGGACAGCCGGGTATCCTTGCCGATCACCACGCGATGGCGGTGCTCACCGCGCCGAAACACCAGCCCCGTCGCCTGCCCCACCTTTAGGGCCAGCTCAGGCGTAATCACGCCATTCGCGCGGCCGCGAATGCCGTCGGTGCCGAAATGCTTACGAACCATCGTCTGGTTGCCCCGCCGCAATACCTCTCGCACAAAGCAATATTAGCCGCTCCGTGCCCCCGGCCGCCTCAAAAATGATGGAGTATTGTTACCACTCTTTGTGGCAGCATCGAGAGTGAAACGATACTAACCTCAATATCTTAGCACCCGGTTCCGGCCCCGCGGGGCAGCCGGATACCTCGTCACTGCCCCTTGTTGTCGCAGGCGCTTGGCGACGGCTGGGTGATCGAAACCGGGTCCGATGCAGGGAAAGTATCTTCGAGACCGTCGTCCAGGACCCTGTCGAGGATCCGGCGTCGTTCCGCGTTGTCCCGCCCGCTCCGTTCCCCCGCTTCGGCGCGGCCGCCTTTGTGCGAACGTTCCACCGCTCACCTCGTCGAAATGGCAGGGGCTGCCCCGTGCCGTATGCCGGCGCGGTCCGCAGAGTCTGAAGGTAACGAACATCCGCCGTGCGCGTTCCGTTGAGCCCGGCCCTTCGGCAACCCGGCGACGCCCCGGTTGTGCTATCCAAAGCGGCGCCTGTGAGCCGGGGAGCGCGACCATGAGCACTTTCACCTGCATCGACGATATGCGGCAGACCGCCCGCCGCAAGGTGCCGCGGGCGTTCTTCGAATATGCCGATGGCGGCTCCTATGCGGAGGAGACGCTGCGCGCCAACCGCACCGATCTCGAACGCATCAAGCTGCGCCAGCGCATTCTGGTCGATGTCGGCGGCCGCACCACGGCGACCACGATCCTCGGCGAGCCGGTCGCGCTGCCGCTGGCGCTGGCGCCCATCGGGCTGTGCGGCATGCAGCATGGCGACGGTGAGATTCTCGCCTGCCGCGCCGCGCAGGCGGCGGGCATTCCGTT
>Ga0335081_10012009_pt1 | contig 14028 bp, 9 predicted proteins | sample Lox_Sample_35_FD_206713 | JGI IMG/M metagenome (GOLD analysis project Ga0335081, IMG submission 206713) | Soil microbial communities from Loxahatchee National Wildlife Refuge, Florida, United States - Lox_Sample_3.5 | ecosystem: Environmental > Terrestrial > Soil > Wetlands | place: USA: Florida... | reverse complement strand
CGATCTCGCACAACTCGATACCGTCTGCCCGAATAACCACAACTTGACATTGAATCATCGACGCGCACCTCAAGCGCACAGTCATCGGCGGCAATTGCCTGAATATCTCCGAACTCTGGTCGGCCATGGTTCGTGCCATTCGCAACCTCGGACGGCCGGGCATCTGCTCGATGGCGATTTCTGCAGTTGACAATGCCCTATGGGATCTCAAGGCACGTCTGCTCGGTATCAGCGTCGCCGATCTCCTCGGTCGCGCGCACCAATCAATCGCCGCCTATGGCAGCGGCGGTTTCACGTCCTATTCAGATCCAGAACTGAAACGGCAATTGACGGGCTGGACCGATGACGGCTTGACCAAGGTAAAGATGAAAATCGGCAGCGATCCGAAATCGGATGTAGCGCGCGTGAAGTCGGCTCGCGACGCCATTGGTCCGGACGCCGAATTGTTCGTTGATGCCAACGGAGCTTACGATCGCAAGCAGGCCCTCGCGAAAGCCGCCGCATTCGCCGACCTCGGCGTGAGCTGGTTTGAGGAACCGGTTTCCTCCGACGATCTCGCAGGCTTACGGCTCATTCGGGAGCGGGCGGCAGCAGGCATGCGTATAGCGGCCGGGGAATACGGTTACGATTCGTTCTATTTTCGGCGAATGCTCGAAGCAAATGCGGTGGACGTGCTCCAGGCAGACGCCACCCGCTGTGCGGGCATTACGGGTTTCCTCGCGGCAGGTAATTTGTGCGCATCCTTTTCAACGCCATTCTCCGCGCACACCGCGCCTTCCCTACACGCGCACGCTGCTTGCGCCCTTCCCTCCGCAATTAACGTCGAGTATTTTTTCGACCATTACCGGATCGAGCAGATGTTCTTCGACGGCGCTCTTGTTCCATCGGGCGGAATGCTGCGCCCGGATTCAACGCGTCCCGGCTTCGGTCTGGAATGCAAATTGCCGGATATGGAGAAGTATCGGGTTTATGGCAACGCTACTGCATGAGTCACAGATCGTTTGGGCACGACCGCGTTTGGAATATCCTTCGACCGAGGCGAAGGCGCTTGAAGGCGAACTCAGGAAACGAATCGACGGAGAGGTCCGGTTCGACGACGGGAGCCGGGCTCTCTATGCGACCGACGGCTCTAACTACCGGCAGGTGCCGATCGGTGTCGTCGTACCGAGGACGGTCGAGGATGTCCCGATCGCAGTGGAACAGTGCCGGCGTTTCGGCGCGCCGTTGCTCGCGCGCGGCGGTGGAACCAGCCTGGCGGGGCAATGTTGCAATGTCGCGGTTGTTCTCGATTTCACGAAGTATCTGAACAAGCTCATCGACCTCGATCCGCAAGCCAGAACAGCACACGTACAACCCGGCATCGTTCTGGACCGGTTGCGCAAGGAAGCGGAGCACCATCATCTAACGTTCGGCCCCGACCCCGCCACGCACAACCACAATACACTCGGCGGCATGATCGGCAATAATTCCTGCGGCACGCATTCCGTCATGGCCGGCAAGACCGAAGAGAACATCCTTGAGCTCGACATACTGACCTACGACGGGCTGCGCATGAGGGTCGGGGCGACATCGGAGGAGGAATACCAGCGGATCGTAAGCGGCGGCGGCCGGCGCGGGGAAATCTACGCGGGCTTGAAAAAGATCGTAGAACGCTACGGAGATGAGATTCGGCGGCGATTTCCGAACATCCCCCGCCGTGTGTCCGGTTACAACCTGCCGGACCTCCTTCCCGAGAACGGATTTGACGTCGCACGCGCCATCGTCGGCACTGAGTGCACCTGTGCTGTAACCCTCGACACAAGGGAACAACGGCGCTGGCAGGGGCCACCGTATTCGGCGTACTCGCCTTCGCGCTCAAGAGACGAGCATCGTAAAGAAGGGAAATGAGAGGCAAAGAGAATGGCAAAAACGACTGCGGATTTGCTGGTGGAACGTTTGATCGAATGGGGTATCGATACGATTTTTGGTTTCCCTGGGGACGGCGTCAATGGAATTTTCGAAGCCCTGCGCGCGAATCAGGAAAAAATCCGGTTCATCCAGGTCCGGCACGAAGAGGCGGCAGCCTTCGCCGCCTGCGGCTACGCGAAGTACACGGGCCGCCTCGGGGTGTGCCTTGCCACATCCGGTCCCGGCGGCATTCACCTGCTCAACGGTCTCTACGATGCCAAGTGCGACGGTCAGCCAGTCCTGGCGATCACCGGGCATACATTCCACGATCTGATCGGCACGCACTATCAACAGGATGTTGATTTAGACAAGCTATATATGGACGTCGCCGCCTACAACCAGCGCGTGACGGGACCGGATCACGTAGTCAACGTGCTTGACGAGGCGATTAAAACCGCGCTCAGCTACCGCACCGTGGCGCACGTTACCATTCCCAAAGACGTACAGGACTGGAACTCCGAGAGCAAGCGCTCGCCCGCCAACGTCCCCGCACATAGCGCCGATCTTTTCGCCGCCGCGATTCCCGTTCCCTCTCAGGAACTGCTCACGCAGGCGGCCGCGGTGATCAATGAGGGGTCGAAGGTCGCCATCCTCGCGGGCCGTGGCTGCCTCAATGCCGGCGCCGAGATTCTTCAAATAGCGCAGGCGGTTGGCGGTCCAATTATTAAGGCCCTGCTCGGCAAGGCAGTAGTGCCGGACCGTGACCCCTACACAACCGGGGGTATCGGATTGCTCGGCACCGCGCCCTCGCAAGATGCCATGCAGGAATGCGACACACTGATCATCGCCGGATCAAGCTTTCCCTATCTGGACTTCTATCCAAAACCGGGCAAGGCTAAGGCCGTGCAGATCGATGTCAGCCCGACGCGGATCGGGCTGCGCTATCCGGCTGAGGTGGGACTTGTGGGCGATTGCAGGGCTGTCCTTCGCGCTCTGTTCCCGCTCATCAAGAAGAAGTCCGACCAAAGTTTTATCGAGACCTGCCAGAAGCGCATGAAGAGCTGGAACGAATTGACCGAGGAACGGGGACGGCGGACAGACATGCCGATGAAGCCGCAGGCCGTCACTTACATCTCAACAAACTTCTGCAGCCAGACGCTATCGTGTCGGCCGACAGCGGCACGATCGCAACCTGGGCCGCCCGCTATATCGAGATCCGCGATCGCATGCAATTCTCCCTCTCGGGATCGCTCGCGACCATGGGCAACGGCCTTCCTTACAGCATCGGGGCGGCTGTCGCATATCCGAACCGGCAGGTCGTTTGCATTGTCGGCGATGGAGGCCTGACGATGCTCATGGGTGAGCTCGCGACGTTGGTCAAGTACAAGCTCAATGTCAAAGTCATCGTGGTCAAGAACAACACTCTAGGCCAAATCAAATGGGAGCAAATGGTATTCGAAGGCAACCCGGAATTCGGCGTGGAGCTGCAGCCCATTGATTTTGCGGGAATCGCCATGAGCTGCGGAGCCGCCGGCTTCACGATTGAGAACCCGGACGAAGCCGAAGAGACCCTGCGCCGCGCTCTCGCGCACGATGGCCCCGCGGTCGTTCAAGCCGTGGTCGATCCTAACGAGCCGCCTTCGCCGGGCAACATCAGCACGGACCAGTTCATAAAATTCAGTGAAGCCTTGCTTAAGGGCCAGAAGGACGGTTTGAAGATTCTCAAGACGGTCATGAAGGATAAGATCCGGGAGGTGGTGTAGGTCAAGCGGGGGTCCGGGCCAGACAAGCTAGCGAGGCGCGGCTTCCTGAATCAACTCCCAAGCCCGGGCCACGTGCTCTGGCCGGGTACCCATGTTTCCGATCGCCAGCCGCAAGGTGAACGTGCCATTTAGGTTCGTCCCGGAGATCAGAATTTCGCCGGATTGGTTGACGTGGTCCTGGATGCGGCGGTTGTCGTCGTCGGTGCCTTTGTAGCGGAAACAGATGGTGGAGAGGCGGCCGGGCGCGGTGCGCTCGAAGCGCGGATCGGCTTCCATTGCGCGCGCGAATTCCTGCGCCATGCGGACGTGTTCGCGAATCATGGCGGCCAAACCTTCGTGTCCGTAGGAGCGCATGATGAACCATAGCTTCAGGGCGCGGAAGCGGCGGCCGAGCGGCACGCCGTAATCCATCATGTTGACGGCGCGCGGATCGTCCTGGGTATAGAGGATGTCGGGCACCAGGGAAAAGGCGCTCTTCAGCACGTCGGGCCGGCGCGTGTAGAACACGCTGCAATCCATGGGCGTGAGCAGCCATTTGTGCGGGTTGGTGATAAACGAATCGGCGCGCTCGCAGCCCTCCAGAAGCCAGCGGAATTCCGGCGCCACGGCGGCCGAGCCGGCGTAGGCGGCATCCACGTGAAGCCAGATGTGGTGGCGTTCGCACAGCTCCGCGATGGCGGGAACGGGGTCGACGGCGGTGGTTCCGGTGGTGCCCACCGTAGCGCCCACGGCACAAGGATGCAAGCCGGCGGCGAGGTCGCGCTCGATCATTGCGGAGAGCGCATCCATGCGCATGGAAAACGCGGCGTCCACGGGCACGCGGCGCACATACTCCTGACCCATGCCGATAGCGATGGCGCCCTTTTCCATGCAGGTGTGGGCCTGCTCGGAGACGTAGACCGTGAGGCCCGGCTTGGCTCCGCGAGTGCGCGCGTCCGGATCGGCGGCGGCGCGCGCGGCTGCCATGGCGTGCATGGCGCCGGTGGAAGCGGTGTCGTGAATCATGCCGAACCAGCCGGCCGGCAGGCCGGTCCATTGCCGCAGCCAGCCGAGCACTACCTGTTCCAGCTCGGTGACCGCGGGAGAAGTCTTCCAGAGCATACCGTTGCCATTCAAGGCGGCGCAGAGCAACTCACCGAGGATGCCTTCGGGCGGCGACGAATTGGCGAAATAGGCCATGAAGCCGGGATGGTTCCAGTGGGTCATGGCGGGAACAATCAGCCGCTCGAAATCGCCCAGGATGCGGTCCATGGGCTCGCCCTGCCCGGGGCCGCAGGCAGGCAGCGAGGCGGTGAGCGCGCCGGGCTGGACGCGTGCCTGGACCGGGTAACGGCCGGTATTGGCGAGGTAATCGGCGATCCATTCGATCGCCTGGTGGCCATGTTGGCGAAACTGTTCGGGAGTCATCGTATGGCAACGGTTCCGGTGGCGGACATGCGGGCGGCCGCTTCCGCCGGAACCTTCCAGTCCCGGTCGAACCGGCCTTCGGCGACCACATGGGCCAGCGAACCCCTGAAAAGAATATAATCGCCGAACGTGCGCAGCAACGCCAGCGGCTGGGCGGCGAAGCCATAGACGCCCCGATTGGCATCGTCCGCACCGGTCCACCACGGCAAGCCGGAACTGACCAGCGCGTAGTGCTTTCCCAGTGGAGCGACGAACAGCAGGCCGTAATCGGCGGCGCCCGGGTCGAGCGCGAGCGGGAAACTGCCGGCTACACGCGCCAGCACGGAGTTGGTGGCGGCGGTACCCAACAGGACCAGGTCGGAATTGGCCAGCTCAGCGTCGGTCAGTTCGGAATCGGCCCGCACCGGCGGGGCGAAATCCACGCGCGCGCGAGTGCTGGACCAGTTGGCGGCGGCTTCGGCGAGCTTGCGGCGCTCATCCAGTTCGGCGGCCGTACGGGTGCCCAGCGTCCCATAGACATAAATCGGGCGGCCGGCCACGGCTTCGAAAACGGGGCCTTCCAAGCCGGGCTTTTTTTCGGTTGGCTGGTAATGCCCGGGCCGCCACACGCCGGCGGTTTTGACGAACGAAAGCGATGCCGACGGACGGACACGGAGCGCGGCGCCGTCTATGGTTATGGAGAGAGGCGGCTGTGTCGAACGCTTGGCAGGCGGGGCGCCCCCTGGGCCGGCCTGTGCAACCTGTTCAAGCGTCAAGGTGAAACCGTCGACATTTTTGGTTTCCACCGTCACATTGGCTTCCTTGCGTTGCGCGTCGATCTCCGCCGGCGTGCCGGGTGTGAGGCCATCGATGCGCACCCAGTACGCCGCAGAGTAGCGATAGGAGCGGCTGACGAAGCGCACGCGGCCGGGGTAGCGGTTGCGCCGAAACCCGGCCAGCCAGTCGAACAGCGCACCGGGCTTATACGCCAGGTCCCACGCATTGTGGCGCAGGCTGGGATATTCCACATAAGAGACCGGCACGCCGATATCGAGCAGCCGCCGCTGCCAGGCACGCGAGGCTTCGGCGGGCACGATGGTGTCCTGCTCGCCGTGATAGAAGCGCACCGGCAGGTTGCCGAGATTGGCGGCGAGTTCTTCGCTTCCGGGAACGATTGCGGGGCAGAGCGGCGCTACCGCGGCCCAGCGATCGGGACGCGTCAGCGCGAGCCAGAGCGCGCCGCCGCCGCCCATGGACGCGCCGGTGAGGTAAACACGATCGGCGTCGATGGAGTAGCGGCGCTCGACGTCGGCGATCATATCGTAGACGTCCTGCTCGGCGATGCCCTGGTAACCCAGGGAGCCGCGGGCGTAGGGAAAGGCCAGAATGAAGCGGGCGTCGGAGTGCTCCGGCCGGCCCAGGCGATTGGGCGGACCGAGCACCTGGCGCAGATTCAATCGATGATTCGAATCTTCGGTGTGCAGGCTGACCAACAGGGCGTACCTCTGCGCCGGGTTGAAATTATCAGGAAGATAAATGGTGTACGGCTGCTGAGTGCCATCGATGGTTGAGGGGAAGGTGAGGAACTGCGGCTGGGCGAATAGTGCGAAAGGAACGAGGAGAGCAGAAAAAAGGCGGGGATGGGGAACGGGGGATGGGGGATGGGGATCGGTGCGCGCCTGCGGCGCGGACATATTACTCACTTCCAATCCCCGGACTTGAACCATTCCCGGAACTCATCCATCTTTTGCTGTTTGTCCGGGGGCATGGGCATGGCGGGCGGACCGGTTTTGATTCCCCGCAGGCCCGTAGCTATGCGGAACAACGCGAAGGGAGGAAAGCAATCGGCCCAGGCGAGGAAATCGTGCAGGCGCGCGTTCAGGCGGCAGGCTTCCTCGCCGCGGTTCGCGGTCAGGGAAGAATCCAGGGCAACCACCAATTCCGGAATCGCGCAGGCTGCCGCGGAGACTACCGGCTGGCCCGCACAGCGCGCTTCCAGGAAACGGCGGTCATCGGCAACCAGCGCTCCGGAGTGCTCTCGGGTGGTATCGACGATGCCCGCAAAACGTCCGCTGGAAATCAACTCACGCGCGGTTTCGGCCGCGATGCCCGTGGTAAACATCGGCAGGTGTTCCAGGTAGATGGGGCAGCCGCCCAGGTGGGCGCTGAAGTGAAAGTAAAATTCGCGGACTTCGTCCTGCCGGTATGGGTAAAAATAAGGCGGTGGAAGCACCAGCGCCTCCGCGCCGGCATCGCGGGCTTCCCGTGCCAGCTTGAGCGATAGATCGAGCGTGGCGCTGCCGACACCGGCAAGCACGGGCACGCGGCTGCGCTTCACCGCCAGGCGCAGTACTCGGGAACGGTCGTCCGGGTGGAGCGCCGGATACTCGCCGGCGGCATCGAACAGCACAATCGCTCCGGCATGCCCCTTAAGCGGCTTGCACAGGTAATCGATCAATTCGAAAACCGCCCCGGCGTCGATCTCGCCCTGACCGCCACGAGGCGTGATCGCGGCGATATAAACCATTTGGCTCACTCTATCACACTCACCCCGGGTAAACTCCTGATAACCGTTCCTCGGTACCAGTTCAGTACATGACGGACTCGCCAGAAGCCCCAACTTGGATTCCAATGGAACCTGTAGAGACTAAAGCGATGTTACTCAATCCAAACGTCGATCCGGCGCGCGTGATTCTCGGGTTTGGGATCTGTCTGTTCCTGGCGCTGGTCTGCCTGCTCAAGTGGCAGTATAGGAAACAAATTGTACAGCGCGAACGCATAGAACGTGGGCTGCGTGTCTACGTGGCCAGCCATAATACGGATGATACGCAGGAAGCGGCATAACCCGCGCTAAAGCGGAGCAGCAGAGATAACAAAATTCGTCGCAGTCCGCCGCCTCCGCGGCTCTGTGCCCCCACAATTACCTTTCCGGCCGCTGTCGTTCCCTTAGCTCGCGCTCCGCCCGGAACCAATCCTCCCACGGCGACCCGTCCCGTGCGCCGCGGGCCTCCCAGTAGGAATAAGCCAGCGCAGCGACTTGTCCATGCGCAGGCGCCACTAATTCATCGGCGGCCCTTTCCGGTGCGGCGCCTGAAGCCGCCGCGGCTTCACCCTCGAACAACCGGGTGATCGCCAGGGGACCACCTCCGTTCGTCATGGTAGGCGAAGGTTCGCGCCGGCGGGTGTGTCGTTTTCCACAAAGATGGGTCATCGTGTTCCAAAAATGACTATATAGCAAACTTGGGAGCCAAATGGGAATGCGGCGTGCATCGCAGGGGAGGGCGCGCCGCCGATGCCGAAGAAAGTTCCGCTCGATCATGATCCGCTCTGGTATAAGGATGCCATTATCTATGAGGTTCACGTGCGCGCTTATTACGACCAGTCGGGCGACGGCATGGGCGATTTCGCGGGCCTCACGGAAAAGCTCGATTACCTGGCCGACCTGGGCGTCAACGCGATATGGGTACTGCCGTTCTGCCCTTCCCCCTGGCGTGACGACGGCTACGACATCTCCGATTACAGCAACGTGCATCCGGCCTACGGCAGCCTGCGCGATTTCCAGAACTTCCTGCGCGCGGCGCACGAGCGCGGTCTGCGCGTGATCACCGAACTGGTTCTGAACCACACTTCCGACCAGCACGTCTGGTTCCAGCGGTCGCGGCGCGCACCGCCCGGTTCGCGCTGGCGAAACTATTACGTTTGGAGCGATTCGCCCGAGCGTTACAAGGAGGCTCGCATCATCTTCAAGGATTTCGAATCGTCGAACTGGACCTGGGACCCGGTGGCCAAATCCTATTTCTGGCACCGCTTCTACTCCCACCAGCCGGATTTGAACTATGACAATCCAGAGGTGCGCAGCGCCATGTTGGAAGCGGTGGATTTCTGGCTGGGAATGGGCGTGGACGGGCTGCGCCTGGACGCGGTGCCGTATCTGTACGAGCGCGAGGGCACCAACTGCGAAAACCTGCCGGAGACGCACGCCTTCCTGCGCGAGTTGCGGGCGCATGTGGACGCGCGCTACCAGGGCCGCCTGCTGCTGGCCGAAGCCAACCAGTGGCCGGAAGACGCCATTGCCTATTTCGGCGGGGGTGACGAATGCCACATGGCCTTTCACTTTCCCTTGATGCCGCGGCTGTTTATGGCTTTGCGGCTGGAAGACCGGTACCCGGTGACCGATATCCTGGAGCTGACGCCCGCCATTCCGGAAAGCTGCCAGTGGGCGCTGTTCCTGCGCAACCACGACGAGCTAACGCTCGAAATGGTGACCGATGAAGAGCGCGACTACATGTACAAAGTCTATGCGCAGGATTCGCACATGCGCATTAACCTGGGCATCCGCCGGCGCCTGGCGCCGCTGCTCGAAAACGACCGCCGGCGGATCGAGCTGATGAACGCGCTGCTGTTCTCGCTGCCTGGCACGCCGGTGCTGTACTACGGCGATGAAATCGGCATGGGCGACAACTTCTACCTCGGCGACCGCAACGGCGTGCGTACGCCGATGCAATGGAGCAGCGACCGCAACGCCGGCTTCTCGCGCGCTAATCCGCAGCGGCTGTACCTGCCCGCCATCATCGATCCGGAATATCACTATGAAGCCATCAACGTGGAAACGCAGCTCAACAACACGCATTCGCTGCTGTGGTGGACCAAGCGGCTGCTGGCGCTGCGCAAACAGTCGAAGGCGCTGGGGCGCGGCACGCTGGAATTCCTTTACCCGGAGAACCGGCGCATCCTGGCATTCGTGCGGACGTGGGACGACGAGCGCGTGCTGGTAGTGGCCAACCTGTCCCGCTTCGCACAATGTTTCGAGCTGGATCTGGCCAAGTATCAGGGCATGACGCCGCGCGAGTCTTTCGGGAAATCGGTTTTTCCGGCGATCACCGAGAGGCCGTATTTCCTCTCGCTCGGCCCGCACGCGTTTTACTGGTTCGCGCTGGAAGCCAGGAGCGCCAGCGACGAGGGACTGACGGCGCGCACGGGCGAGCCTCCCACGCTGGCCGTGGAATCGCTGGAAAACGTCTTCTCGACGCGAGTGCGAATGACGCTGAACGGAATGCTGCCGGCATTTCTGCGCGTGCGGCGGTGGTTTCGCGCCCAGGCGCGCACCATCCGGGCCGCGGAAATTCACGACGTAGTGGCTTTCACGAAATCGCGGTCATATCTGCTGCTGATCCGCGTGGATTACACCGAGGGAGAGCCGGAGGTCTACACCCTGCCACTGGCGGTTGCCGAGCCCTCGGAGCATTCCCCGGCGGGAAGCTACGTGCTGGCGCGGCTGCAGTCCGCCGACGGCCGCCGCGCACTTTTGGTAAGCGCCCTGCACCATCGCGAGTTCTGTGACGACGTGATGGTTTCGATTCTGCGCCGCCGGCGGCAGAAGGGCGAGGGCGGCGAGATAATTGCAGCGCACTCGCGCGCGTTCCGGCCGTTGTGGGCGGAAGAACGGGCGGGCGGAGCCGATGGGTTGGCGCCTTCCGTATCCAAAGCGGACCAGGACAACACCACGGTTTTCTTCGGCGATCGTTTCGCCCTCAAATTTCTGCGCCGCGTGGAAGAGGGGCCGGCGCCGGAGCTGGAAATCGGAGCGATGCTCACCGCCAGCGGATTTCCCAATACGCCGCCGCTGGCGGGCTGGCTCGAATACCGCACCCCCGACGGAGATCCCATGGTGCTGGCGGTTCTCCATGGCTTCGTGCGCGACGCCACCGAGGCTTGGGATTACACCGTGAACCACCTGGGCCTGTTCTTCGAGCACGCCCTGGCGCGGGGCGCCCAGGGTCCGCCGGTGGAAGAGAACGGGGCGTTGCCGCGCCCCGAACTGGCGGCCGAGCTGATCGGATCGTACGTTGAATTCATCCGCTTGCTGGGTGTCCGCACGGCCGAACTGCACCTCGCGCTGGCCGCTCCGGCGGAGAATCCGGTGTTTTCACCCGAGCCATTCACCGACTTCTATCGCCATGGCCTGTACCATGGTCTGCTGGCGCGGCTCAGCCGCACCATGGACCTGCTGAAGCGGCGCGTGAATCGCCTGCCGGACAGCGTGCGGCCCGACGTCCAGCAACTGCTGGAGCGGCAGGGCGCCATCCGCGATCGCTACCGCGTTTTGCGCGACCAGCGCATCTACGCCCACCGCATTCGCATTCACGGCGATTACCACCTGGGACAGGCGCTCTACACCGGCCGCGATTTCGCCATCATCGATTTCGAAGGCGACCCTGCCCGTCCGCAGAGCGAGCGCCGCATCAAGCGCTCACCGCTGGAAGACGTGGCGGGGATGCTCGATTCCGTTTACTACGCGGCGCACTCCGTGCTGTTCGGCGAGGCCCCGGGCGTGATTCCCAAACCGGAGACCCTCAACGCGCTGGAAGCCTGGGCCAAATTCTGGTATCGCTTCGTGGGCGCGGAGTTTCTGAATTCTTATCTGACCACCCCCGGCATCTCCGTCCTGCTGCCCGAAGACCTGGAACAGGTGCGTTCGCTGCTGCGCATTTACCTGCTGGACCTGGCGCTGCGCAAACTGTCGTTCGAGCTGGTGCACGCACCGGAGCGCGTCCGCATTCCCGCGCACGGCGTGGTGGAGCTGGTGGAGGGGTGATGAATAGATATCACTTAATCGCGGAGACGCGGAGGAGCGGAGGCCGCGGAGAAAAGCAGTTTTACTCCATGATCTCCGCTCCTCGGCGCCTCCGCGCTGAGATTTTATCCAGGAGGCCCGCATGAATCCGCCCGCAGCCACTTATCGCCTGCAATTCAATCCCGCCTTCCGCTTCGTGGACGGGCGTGACCTGGTGCCCTACTTGAGCGACCTCGGCATCACCGACCTTTACTCTTCACCGCGCTACAAAGCGCGCCGCGGCAGTTCCCATGGCTACGATATCGCCAATCCGCTGCGCATCAACTCCGAGCTGGGAACGGAAGAAGATTTCAACGAAATGGCGGAGAAGCTGCGCCATTATGGCATGGGGTTGCTGCTCGACACGGTGCCCAACCACATGGCTGCAAGCTACGAGAACCCGTGGTGGATGGACGTACTCGAAAACGGGCAGGCGTCGGCTTTTGCCGGCTATTTCGATATCGACTGGCACCCCGCTACCACCAAGGCGGCTTTCCTGCAGGAGAACCGCGTGCTCTTTCCGATACTCGGCGACCTTTACGGCAACGTGCTGGCCAATGGAGAACTCACCCTGAAAATAGAGGACACCGGCATCTCGGTACGCTATTACGACACGCGGCTGCCGCTCGACCCAAAATCGTACGCGGTGATCCTCGAGCGCGCGCTGGATTTCGCACCCGCACTGGCGGAGCTACAGGAAATCGCGGCGGAACTGGGGCGGCTGCCGGGGCGTGACGAGCCGGCCACGGAGCGAATCATGGAGCGCCGCCGCGGAAAGGAGCGGGTTAAGGAGGCACTATGGCGCGCGTATCAGGGCGACGCCGCTACCAAGAGCGCCATAGACGAAGCGCTGCAATCCATCGCCGGATCGGTGGACGATCTCGACCGGCTGCTCTCCGGGCAGGCGTACCGGCTAGCGTACTGGAAGATCGGCTATGAGGAGATCAACTACCGCCGATTTTTCGATATTAATGAGCTGGTGGCGCTGCGCATCGAGCGGCCCGAGGTTTTCGAAAACCGCAGCCAGAGCACGCTCGACCTGGTGCGCCAGGGAAGTGTGACCGGCCTGCGCGTCGATCATATCGACGGGCTATGGGATCCGCTCTGCTTCCTACGCCGGGTGCGCTCCAAACCCGCGGGACCGGGACTCTACCTGGTGGTGGAAAAGATCCTGGGGCGGGATGAGGCGCTGCCGCCCGATTGGCCGGTTCAGGGCACCACCGGCTACGAGTTCCTCAATGCGGTGAACGGCGTCTTCATTCAACCGGAAGGGTTGGCGCGGCTGGAAGAAATCTATTCGCGCCGCACCGGCAGCTATCTGCCCTTCGCCGAGCTGGTTTACCAATCGACCAAGCTGGTGATCGAGCGCCTCTTCACCGGCGACTTAAACGCGCTGGCGCACCACCTGGGCGCATTGGCGGCACGCCATCGGCAGGCACGCGATATTCGCATGCGCGAGTTGATGGAGGCGCTGGTGGAAGTCACCGCCTGCCTGCCGGTCTACCGCACCTATATTCACGATTTCGAGATCTCGCCGGAAGACCGCCGCATCATCGAACAGACCATCGGCCTGGCGCGACGCCGCACCTCAACCGAACAGGTGAGCGACGCGGCCTTCGCGTTTCTGCAATCGGTGCTGCTGCTGGACGCGCCGTATTACCTGGAAGAGCACAAGCAGGAGTGGCTGGAATTCGTGATGCGCTGGCAGCAGTTCACCGGACCCGTGATGGCCAAGGGCGACGAAGACACCGCCTGCTACCGGCACAACAGCCTGATCTCGATGAATGAAGTGGGCGGCGATCCCATGCGCGAGCGTCCGCCTGCCAGCCTAGAGGAATTTCATCGCTTCAACCGCCTGCGCCGCGAAGAGTGGCCGGACACGATGAATGCCACTTCCACGCACGATACGAAGCGGGGCGAAGACGCGCGCGCGCGCCTTAACGTGTTGAGCGAAATTCCCGACGAATGGGACCGGCGGCTGGGGCAGTGGATGGAATGGAATGCCGCCAGTAAAGTCAGCGTAAACGGCGCGCTCGCGCCCAGCGCGGACGAGGAGATCCTGCTCTACCAGACCATTCTGGGCGCATGGCCCGGCCGAACCGAAGAGGAGGCTGGATTCCACGAGCGGTTGAAGGAATTTGTGGTGAAGGCGCTGCGCGAGGCCAAACAGTCGAGCAGTTGGATAGCTCCTCACGAGGAGTACGAGCGCGCGGTGCAGACGTTTACCCAGCGAATTCTGGAGCAGGAATCGCCTTTTCTGGCTGATTTCCACGAATTCCAGAGCCGGCTCGCGGCCGCCGGCGCGCGCAACGGCCTGAGCCAACTGGTGCTGAAAATCGCGTCTCCGGGCGTGCCCGATTTTTACCAGGGAACGGAATT
>Ga0335081_10012008_pt1 | contig 14029 bp, 16 predicted proteins | sample Lox_Sample_35_FD_206713 | JGI IMG/M metagenome (GOLD analysis project Ga0335081, IMG submission 206713) | Soil microbial communities from Loxahatchee National Wildlife Refuge, Florida, United States - Lox_Sample_3.5 | ecosystem: Environmental > Terrestrial > Soil > Wetlands | place: USA... | reverse complement strand
GGCTGCTGACCATCTCGTGGGTGGTCCTCGCCGTGACCACGGTCGGGGCCGCCGTGCTCGGCTGGTTCGCCGCCGGCCGCGTCCTGCGGCCATTGCGCGCGATCACTTCGACCGCGCAGACGATCTCTGCCGGCAACCTGCATGAGCGCCTCGCGCTGAAGGGTCCGAACGACGAGTTCAAGCGGCTGGGCGACACGCTCGACGACCTGCTCGCCCGCCTCGAAGGCTCATTCGAGTCGCAACGCCGGTTCGTGGCCAACGCGTCGCACGAGCTCCGGACGCCGCTCACGCTTGAGCGCACGCTGCTCCAGGTAGCGCTCGCCGACCCGAACGCGTCCGAGCAAACGCTGCGGGCGGTGTGCGAGGAGCTGCTCGCGTCGCAGGCCGACCAGGAGCGACTGCTCGAGGCGCTGCTCACGCTCGCCAGCAGTGAGCGCGGGCTCGAGGGCCGGGAACCCGTTGATCTCGCCGTCCTGGCTCAGGCCGCCGTCCGGCCACTAGGGACGAAGATCGAGCAGCGCAAGCTCGCGCTGGACACCCGACTCGACACCGCGATTACCACAGGCGATCCGGCACTCATCCGGCGCCTGATCGCAAACCTGGTCGACAACGCGATCGATCACAACATCGAGGGCGGCCGGGTCGAGATCCGGACCCAGGCCTCGGACGGATACGCACTCGTCGTCGTGACCAACACCGGACCGACGATCGCAGCCCACCAGATCGATCGACTGTTCGAGCCCTTCCAGCGACTCGGCGGAACACGCGCCGCCGACGATGGCCACCATGGGCTCGGTCTGTCGATCGTCCGCGCGATCGCGGTCGCGCACAACGCGGAGCTCACCGCGGCGCCGCACGCGGGCGGCGGGCTATCGGTCAGGGTCCGGTTCAGCCGCAGCGGCTGACGAGCACCAAAGCTCCGGGCGAATCCCAACGTTCGTCCACGGCTCTGCCTGAGCCGGAAAGGTTCACGGATGCGGTGCCGAGCTCTGGGGAGATACCGGCAGTTATGTAGAGCAAATCTCCCTCGGGCGGTCAACGCTTGTTGTTAGACGGATCCACGCTGCGCGCAACCGCCGTGGTGTCCTCGCCGTGGGTGTCGGTGGCGCTGACGGTCGGACTGTCGCTCACCGCCTCATACGTCAGGAGCGCGTATTGGCGCAACCGCGGCGGCGAGGGGGAGCTGCTCTTCAGCGAGTTGCTCATATGGGGATGGATTCGCCGGTGGCGCCAACAGCGCGAGATCGCCAACGCCACCGGACTGCTCGACCTGGGCCTCGCGGGCCGGCGGGATCGCCCGGCGACGCTCAGCACCGAGCGCCGGGAGGAGCTGCTGAGGCAACTCGCCAAAGCGCTCGAGGGCCAGGACGTGTACCTGAACGGCCACTCGCGTCGCGTGGCCCGTCACGCGACGATGATCGCCCGCGGGCTCGGCCTGCCGAACGACGACGTCGTTCGCATCCGCGCGGCCGCGGCCGTTCACGACGTGGGCAAGCTGCTTACGCCGAAGACGATCCTCAACAAGCCCGGCCGGCTCACCGACGCCGAGTTCGATGTGGTCAAGCGACACCCCGTCGACGGCGCGGAGATGGTGGCTCCGCTCGGCGATCACGAGCTCACCCGCATCGTCAGGCACCACCACGAGCGGCTCGACGGCGCCGGCTACCCGGATGGCATGGCCGGCGAGCAGATCCCGCTCGGCGAGCGCATCATCGCGGTCGCCGACACGTTCGACGCGATCACGTCGTCACGCCCCTACCGATCGGCGGCGCGCCATGAGCGGGCGATTCACGTTCTGCAAGCGGAGGCCGGCTCGCAGCTCGACCCGGCCGCCGTGCGCGCCTTCCTCGCCTACTACTCGGGCAATCGCCCCACCGCCCTGTGGGCGCTCGCGACCGAGACCGTACGGCGCGTGGTTTCGTGGCTGACCGGCGATCCGGCGGCGGCCGCGACGGTCTCGACGGGCAAGCTTGCCGCCGTCACGGCCGCGACGGTTGCGATCGGAGCCACCGCCGGCGGCGTTCCCGTTCCCGTCGGCCACACGTCGGCGCCCCGGAACGCCGCGCGCGTCACCGCGTCCGCACAGCCGCGCCGCATCACCACGACCCGGAGTCACTCACTGCCGCTCGCAACGCCACGACTGCCGATGGGCGCGACGCGGACCACGAGCGCCCGTCCGAACCACGCTCCCTCGCGCGATGCACACATGGCGACTAAGCACACCAGGGCCCGACCTCATTCCGCAACCGGGTCGGCGCACCTCACACCCCACGCCACGGTCAACCCCTCGGCGCCGCCAACCACCGCGGCGGCCTCAGGCCAGGCGAAGTCTTCGACCGTGATCGCCACGGCCACGGCGCCGACGACCACGAATGCGACTCCCGCCCCGGTCACGCGCGCCGCCCCACCCGCGGTTCAGGAGACCCCGACGAACGGCCAAGGGCACAGCGGCAATGGCAAGGGCAACGGCAACGCCCACTCGGGCGACCAGGGCAACGGCAACGGTCAGGGCAACGGCTAGGAAACGGCGACGAGCGTCCCCGTCAGCGCGGGCGCTCCGGCAAGCGTCTGGTACACGACGCAGTAACGCTCGGTGAGCTTCTTCAAGGTCGCGAGCTGCTCCTCGTCGGCGTCGGTCTCGAGCTCGAACGACAGCCGTATCGCCTTGAAGCCGACGGGTGCGTCGCGGTCGACCCCGAGCGTGCCGCGGAAGTCCAGATCACCTTCGGCGCGCACCCTGCCCTCCACCAGCATCCCGAGCGAGGTCGCGACCGCGCGCAGTGTCACGCCCGCACACGCCACCAGGGCCTCGAGCAGCATGTCACCCGAGCACAGCAACGAGCCGTCGCCACCGGTCGCCGGATGAAGACCGGCCTCGGCGAACGCCCGCGCCGTCTGCACCGAGCAGGACACGCCCTCGCCCAACTCTCCAGTCGCAGAGAGCGTGACCACGGCGGCCTCGGGTTCGTCTCGGTAGCGCTCCTTGAGCGGCGTCTGCACCGCTCGCAGCTGATCGCGATCCATGAACGCAGACACTAGACGGTCGGGCCGGCCGGCACCGGGACCATCGGAACGGTCGGAACCGCCGGCGGCGTGCCGTTGTCGCCCGGATCGTCGGGCGCCCGAATCCACTCGACGATCCGCCCTCCGGCGATCACGAAGTTCGTCCGGGCGGTCTGGCCCGCTCCGCTGCCGCAGTCGCTGCCTCCGACCCCGGGGCGGCCGGTGAGACGGAACAGCGCGTTCACGTACCGGCCCCGCTGGTCAGCCGACAGGAGCCGCGCCCCACAGGGGAGCGACGCGTTGGCCTGCACCGCTTCGGCCGACGTGCCGATCGGGATCACGAGCGCGCCGCCACCGGCGTCGGTGCCGTTGATCATCACGCTCGGGATCGCGAAGTACCTCGCCGCGCCGCTGACGTCCCCGCGCCGCAGCGCGTCCGACCACTCCCGGATCACGGCAACCGCCGCGGCCCGGGGCCGGATCCCCGTCGGACCGGGCGTTGGAACCTCCGCCTGACCGGCGCCATTCTCCGGGAGCGCCGGCAAGGACTGTTCCGGCGCCTGCTGGGCGTGGCGCGTGGTGGCGCTCGAGCCGCCGAGCACGCTGATGGTCGACCCACACCCGGCCGCAGCCCCGATCGCCATAGCGACGATGACCGAAGCCCAGTGAACGCGGGCGATCACATAACAATCGTAGGCCCCGAGCCGATCGGGGCTTAAGCGCCTAGTCCTCCTCGGGATGCTCGAGGCTCGTCTCGCCCGGAGAACTGCTCGCGTACGACGTCTCGAGCGGTCCGTGGTTCTGCTCGATCGCGCGCGCCAACCGCTCGAGCGCATCGGTCACGTCATCCCGATCGGGTTTGCGTTCGAGTGTGAGCCGGATCCCGGCGATCTCACGGGCCAGGTACTCGGTATCTGCGAGCGAACGGGCGTTGATTTCACGGTCGCGTTCGACCTCGGCCCGATCCCGATCCGCCTGGCGGTTCTGCGCGAGCAGGATCAGCGGCGCCGCGTAAGCGGCCTGGGTCGAGAAGGCGAGGTTGAGCAGGATGAACGGGTACGGATCCCACGCGTTCGTGAACGCGATCCCGTTGAGGATGATCCACAGCACGACGAGGATCGTCTGAGCGGCCAGATACCGTCCGGTCCCGAGGAAGCGGGCCATCTTCTCCGCGAACTGGGCGAACGCGTCCGGGTCGTACGACGGGCCGCCGGGGGTCCCCCGAGGAGTGCTGAGGTCGTCGTTGCGGGCCATCAGCGACCTGCGCGCGCGAGGCGCCAATCCGCGGGGAGCATCCGGTCGAGCACGTCGTCGATCGTAACCGCGCCGACGAGGCGTTTGGCGGCATCGGTCACCGGGATAGCGACCACGTCGTAGGCGGCGAGCCGCTCGGCCACCTCCCGTTCGCTCGCGTCGGCCGAGATCGGGTCCCACTCCTCGTCGAGACAGCGAGCGAGAGGCTTGCTGGGCGCCTCACGCAGCAGGCGTTGGACGCCGACCACGCCCTGGAAGCGGCCCGTCGGGGTCTCGAGCGGTGGATGGCAGACGAACACTTGAGTGGCAAGCGGCACGGGCAGGTCGGGATCGCGGATCCGCGCGAGCGCCTCGGCGACGGTCGCCTGACCGTCGAGGATCACGGGCTCGGGCGTCATCAGTCCGCCGGCAGTGTCGGGCTTGTAGATCAGCAGGCGACGGACGGGCTCGGCCTCCTCCGGGTCCATGGCGCGGAGCAGCTCGGCCTGGCGCGACTCCGAGAACTCGCCGAGCAGATCGGCGGCGTCGTCGGCCTCCATCTCGTCGAGCACGCGTGCCAGACGCTCCTGATCGAGCCCCTCGACGATCCGGACCTGCTCATCCTCGTCCATCTCCTCGAGCAGGTCGGCGAGCCGGTCATCCTCGAGCTCGGACGCGAGCACGCGCCGCCGGCTCAGCGGCAGGCCGCGAATCACCGCAGCCATCTCGACCGGGTGGAGTCCGCCGAGGGCCGCCGCCTGACGATCGATCGGGCGCTCGTCGGCGAACAGCTCGCCGGCCTCGCTCCAGTCGATCACCTCCGGCCCGCGCCGCCGCCCGGTAAGCGCCCGGCCGCTGGCGAGCGCGATCGTGGCCACCTCCCACGCGAACGGTTCGGGCGCGGGCGCCAGCCCGACGTCGACCACGCGCTCGCCGCGGACACGCCGGCCGATCAGCTCTCCAACGACCAGCCGCTCGCCGGCGCGCAGCTCGAACTGGCGCATGTTGACCGAGCCGCGGCGTAACCGCATGCCGTCCTCGGTGATCTCGCCGACGCGTCCGACACCCACGAACACGCGCCTGCGACCGACGGCCACGACGAACCCGTTGACGCGCGGCGGGCGTCCGCCGAGATCGAGGACCACGTCCACGACCCGCCCGACATCGGCGCCGTCGGCACCCACCAGCGGGAGCCGGGTCACTCGCGTCACATAGACGATTCGCTCCGCCACACGCTTAGGTTAGAGAGCGGCGGCGTTGCTTGCGTCGGCCCAATCAGACGCCGGACATCTCCCTGACCTGGGTCAGGCGAAAGCTGTTGCCCGACGGGTCGCGGAAACCCGAGTCGACGCCGTAGGGCCGCTCCTCGGGCGCCTCGGAGAACTCGACGCCGCGGTTCTTGAGCGCCTCATAGTCGGCATAGACGTCGTCGGTGGTGAAGAACACGGTGCCCGCGAACCCCTTCGCCATCAGCGACTTGACCTGCTCGGTCGTCTCGGCGTCCATCACCGGCGGGCCGGGAACCGCCATCAGCACGATCGAGATGTCGGGCTGGCCCGGGGGGCCGACGGTGAGCCAGCGGAAGTCGCCCATCTCTGCGAGCGTCACGTCGGAGCGAACCTCCATCCCCAGCTTCTTGGTGTAGAACTCGAGCGCCTCGTCCTGGTCGTGGACCCACAACTGCGCGGTCGAGAGCTTGATCATCGTGGCCTCCTCAGGCGGTGGTGTTTACGACGCCGCCCACACTAGATCCGCCCCCGACCCTTGTCTTCTCGAAACGTGCTGCGCTGGGGACGTGCGTAGGCGCGGACCACGCACGTCGGGACGAGCGCCCAATCGGACGCCGGCGGGAACTTCGCGCGGTAGGCCGTGGGCGAGACACCGAACGTGCGCGTGAAGCTGGTCGTGAACGACCCGAGGCTTTGGAGCCCGACTGAGAAGCAGATGTCCGCGACCAAGCGGTCGGTCATGCGGAGCAGCGCGGCGGCGCGCTCGAGGCGGCGCGTGAGCAGGTAAGCGTGTGGAGACTCGCCGAACGCGCGGCGGAACTCGCGACTGAAGTGCGCACGTGACAGGCCCGCCGCCCGGGCGAGGTCGTCGACGTCGAGTCGCTCGAAGTAGCGCGCATCGGCGAGATCCTTGGCGCGCATCAGATGTCTTTCGGTCGGGACGAAGGTCACGAGCACCACCCTACTCGGGTACTACAGACGTACCGCAGGGGACTCACGCTGCGGCCGCGAAATGCCGTTAACGTGTTGAAGCAGACAGCGTGGACGGCAAGGGAATGTTTCATCGATACAAGCTCGCGCGTGCGGCACTCGCGGTGGCGGTGGTGATTGTCGGGGTGGTGCTGATGGTCGCTGGGTGCGGCGGTAGCGCAGTCGGCGGCAGCAGCAGTAGCGGTACCACCGCGCCGGCGGCGGCCACGGTTCCCCAGGCCCATCCCCAGGCGATCGAGCCTTCGGCGGGCGCCCAGGCGGCGGCGGTGACGCCCAGCGACCCGGTCGGCGATCCCAACGCGCACGCCATGCCGATCAGCGAGGTTCAGCACCTGCTCGCGCTCGAGAAGGTGGCAGCGAAAAAGACGAGCGCGACGTATATCGACCCGCTCCAGTACGTCAACCACTGGGAGCGCACCGATCAGGGCGTCGACGCCACGATGCCCGTCGGCGCGCCGATCCTCGCGCCGGGCCCGATCAAGATCCTCGCGGTCATCCCGGACTGGTACGCGGGTCAGCCGCTCGTCTACTTCGAGCTCCTGAACGGTCCGCAGGCGGGACAGATCCAGTACGTGGCCGAGGAGATCACCGACATCGCCAAGCCCGGCCTGTACTTGCAGCAGGGTCAGGTGATCGCCCGCTACGCTGCGTCCGGAACCGCCATCGAGTACGGGTGGTCGACGCCGGATGGCGTCACCCTCGCTCGGGCGACCACCGGCTACGAAGAGGGCCAGGTCACGCCCGCGGGTGTGTACATGCGCAACTGGCTGAACGCCCTCGGCGCGAACGCCGGCCCCAGCTGATCAGCGCCGTATCAATCGCGGCAACGACGTGACGAGCCGCGGGATGTCCGAGCGAGCGTGCGCGAACGCGTCGTCGAGCGCAGTCGCGGCGTCGGCTTCGATCGGCGCGCCGTGTCCGACGAGCAGCATTGACGGCCTGTACGGAGCGAACTGGGCGCGAGGCGGCGTGAGCCGGAGCATCGGATGGACGCCCGCGCGGCGTCCGAGCGCGAACGGCGGGGCCGTGCCGACGGCCTCGGCCACGATCAGGGCCCGCTCGCGCTCCCACCACAGCGCGACCTCGTGCCAACCGGGGCGCGACAGCACTTTCACTGTCTCGAACGGCACCTCAGGCGCCCGGTCGGGTAGCCGCAGCAGCGGGACGCCGAGCCGGGCGGCTATCGCCTCGCAGTCACGGTTGTGCCGATCGAGCAGCTGAAGCACGCCGGCCGCGGTGCCGAGCGACTCGACCTCGCGCAGCGCCGGTCCGTCGTCGAACGGGTCCACCAGCCACACCTGGCCGTCGGTGCGCAGGGCGTGAGCCGTGCGGACCATGAATCCGGGCTCCGTCCAGGTCAGTCCGACGGCGTGGCGGGTGATCGTCGCGCTCATTGGCTCTCTGAACCGCAGTCCGCATTCACGTAGCCCGAGCGGAACGGGCTCGGCACGCCGGTTTGCTCGTCGAAGGTGTGGCGCCACACACAGCCGGTGTCGTTCGCGAGGAGGTGGATCGACACCGACGTCTCCGCGGACGTGGTCCGAACGCGGTGGACGTCGTCGCGCGGAGGCAGCAGGGCGTAGAAGTCGCCGGGGTTGACCGGGCGGCGGCGGACGGGCTCAAGCCGTCCGTCTCCCGGCCGGTAGAACTCCTCGTCCTGCACGCCGCGGTATACGCCCACGAGGCCCCACGCGAGATGATCGTGGACCGGAGTCATCGCTCCCGGGGGCACGACCAGGCTGAACAGCGCGAGCGATCGATCGGCGGCGCGGAACACGAGCCACTGCCCGATGCCACCGCCCATGCCGCTGCCGGTGGCCGGCTCTTGGTAGTCCGCGGGCAGCCACTCGCGATCGGCGAGCAAGTCCGCGAACAATGGGCTGATCAACTCGCATGCCTGCGCAGAGACTCGGCCTGGACGATCAGGTCCCGCACGTCCGCAATGAATCCCCGCACGCGCGCGGTGTCGATCCGGTACTCGTCGGCCTCGAGCGGCGGGAGCGTCCCGAAGTCACACATCGAACGGAAGCCTAGTCCGGTTCGGGCGGCTTCCAGGAACGACCGGCACCACCTTCGAAGAACGCCGCCACGTCCTGTGTAGAGCGACCCGCAGCGCCGGGAGGTTTCCATGGATGTCGGCGAGCGCGGCCACGCGCACGCGCACGGTAGCGACCCTGGCGACGCCGCGAGCCGTCGCCCGGCCCCCTACCATTCCGGGTCGAGGCTCACCAATTGTCGACCGAACCTGACAGCACCCCTTCGTTCCGCGCAGCGCTCCAGCCCGAAGCGCTGCGGGAGGCGATGGTCGTCCGCCGGCCGGTGTTCGCGAATCCCTGGGATTCGACCGAGGACATGGGGGCTTGCTATCTCGCGATCGCGGTCATCGATCCGTTCCTGCTGTGGGTCGGCGGCAAGCTCATGGGGGCGATCTTCGGCTTCAGCTCACACTGGCCGCTCGGCGTGTTCATGGTGGCCGCGCTCGTCGGCGCCGCCGGCTTCATGACGATCGTCGGGCGCAAGCGCACCAACCTCACCGTCGACATCCTCACGATCACGGCGTGGGTCGTGCTCGGCCTGATCGTCGCACCGATCATCGGCCTCGCACTGTCACCGCTGCCCGCGATCATCGTCTACGCGCTCATGCTCGCCGGAATCTTCGTGTACGTCCTGCGCTTCGGGCAGTTCGATGTGTCGTTCCTGCGCACGGTCAGCTGGCCGATCACCTGGAGCCTGGTGGCGCTGTTCTTCGCCTTCTGCGCCCACCAGCTCGTTCTCTACCAGTAGCCGATCCTCGCGCTTGCGCAACCCCTTCTGGCGCCGGCTCACGCGGTCCGGCACGGTGACCTCGGCGACGAGCAGCTCGCGCTCGCGGGACCTGGGCGCGCCGTATGCCGGCCGGAGCCGGTCTTCGGGCTCCTCGACGGTGAGCCGTCCCTCGCCCATCGCCTCGCGCAGCGTGTCGGCCGTCAGCGAACGGGGTGGCAGGCGGTGCGCAGGAAGGAGCAGCGCACGACCGTCCCGATCATCCACGCACCCGGCACCGGTCCCCAGAAGCGGCTGTCGTCAGACACGCCGCGGTTGTCGCCGAGCACGTAGTAGTCGCCCGCGGGCACCTTGACCGGGTCCGGGAAGCTGCATGTGGTCGCATCGCCCGTGCACGGATCGATGTCCGGCTCGCTCGAGGCGACGCCGTCGACCACCGTGCGCCCATTGACGATCGCGACGGTATCGCCGGGTCCGGCCACCACGCGCTTGACGAACGTGGCGTTCGACTCCTGCGCCAGCGGGACGCCGCAGGGCTGGGTGTAGCCTTGGCCCTGACCACTCGCGCCGCACTGCGGATTCTTCGGCCGCGCACCCGCTGGCGGATGGAAGAGCACGATGTCGCCCACCTGTAGGGAATGGGTGCTCTCGGCCGCGACGCGCTGACCGATCTGCAACGTCGGCTCCATCGAACCGGACGTGACCTTGTAGTAGCTGACGTTCTTATGCGCGACGAACCACAGCGCCGCGAGGGCAAGGGGTGCAATCGCGAGCGCTCGGCGGCCGATCCGCCGCCGGACCGGCCTCCCCAGCGGCAGGGACGACGCTTCCATTCTTGTCTGATCGGCATGGCGCGAACGAGCCTTGACCAAGTGCCGCGATGACGCAGCGCCGCATCCGGACCGCGCGACATATTGGAGCCCGCCCATGATCGACGCACCGGCCGTCCCGAAGCTGAGCCTCGCGAGCGCCCGGCGGATCGCGCTCGCGGCTCAGGGGTTCTGCCGACCCCGGCCCGCGAAGCCGCCCAGCGCCGGCCGGATCGCGGCGCTCGTCGAGCAGCTTGGGGTGCTCCAGCTCGACTCCGTCAACGTCTTCAGCCGGGCACATTACATGCCGGCGTTCTCGCGGCTCGGGCCGTACGACCGCGCGCGCCTGGACCGCATCGCCGGCCATGGCCTCGGGCGGATCGACCGCCGCCTGGTCGAATACTGGGCGCACGAAGCCTCGCTCATCCCGATCGAGCTTCATCCCCTGTTTCGGTGGCGGATGGCGGACGTCGACCGCGAAGCCTGGAGGTCGATCTCACGGATCGCGCGCAACCAGCCCGAGCTCGTGGCCGAGACGCTCGAGCTCGTCGCCGAGAAGGGGCCGATCCGCGCGCGCGACACCGGCGCGGTCCGGCCACCGTCCCGGCCCGGGCACATGTGGAACTGGCACGAGGGCAAGGTGGCGCTCGAGCACCTGTTCTTCACCGGCCGGGTGGGCGCCGCCCGGCGGGTCAACTTCGAGCGGCTGTACGACACGATCGAACGCGTCGTCCCCGCTGCGATTCTCGCGGTGCCGACGCCGGACCCGGAGGATGCGCAGCGCGAGCTCGTGCGGATCGCCGCCCGGGCGCTCGGTGTCGCGACCGAGCCTGACCTCGGCGACTACTTCCGTCTGCCGCGGGCGGCGTCGAAGGCGCGCGTTGCCGAACTCGTCGCGTCCGGCGAGTTGCTTCCGGTGGAGGTCAAGGGGTGGACCGCGCCGGCGTACCTATGGCCCGATGCCCGCCGGCCACGCCGGCTCCACGCTCGCGCGCTGTTGTCGCCGTTCGACTCGCTCATCTGGTTTCGCCAACGCACCGAGCGGCTGTTCGACTTCCACTACCGGATCGAGATCTACACCCCGGCACTCAAGCGCGTGTACGGCTACTACGTACTGCCATTCCTACTAGGCGAGACGCTCGTTGCTCGGGTTGATCTCAAATCCGATCGGCAACGGGACGCGCTCCTCGTCCAGGGCGCATTCGCCGAGGACGGCGTCGACCAGGCGCACGTGGCCCGCGAGCTCGCCGCCGAGTTGAATCTGGTGGCGACCTGGCTGGGCCTCAAGCGGGTCGCGATCGCGCGGCGGGGAGACCTCGCGGGCGCACTCGCTGCGATCATCGGATGACGTCCGGCGTCGATCACCTCGACTAAGGCCTAGAAATGGGCATCTGCCCGATGGCAGCCTCGAGGCCAGCCGCTACCTTGGACAAAGGGTCATGTTTGCGCTGTTACAGAACCACGCCACCGGAATGCCGGTATTGGACGCCGAGGCCGATTTCCGCCGCGCCCGGCGTGCCCACGCCGTCGCGCGATTCGGCCGGTGGCTGAGAGGGACGCGGGATTGCCGGCACCCGCGGGCGCTGGGCGACGTCGCCGTATCGGTCGGAGGCTGGCCCCGCGAACAGGTCGTGCCCCTCGATGCGATCGTCGGCACGCTCGAGCCCACGCCCCACTTCGACGCCCGCTTCCGGCCGGCGTCGGAGGTCGTGCGCGGACGCTGGCAGCGGGTCGCGCTGGCCCACCGACGGGGCGACGCCCTCCCGCCGATCGACTTGGTCAAGCGGCCGGACGGCTATTACGTCCTCGACGGGCGCCACCGCGTGTCCGTGGCGCGAGCGCTCGGTCATCCCGACATCGACGCACGCGTGACCGGAGTTCTTCGCCGGCACTGACGACTCAGGCCGCAGCGCTCAGTCGCCCCGCGACCGTCCGCGCCACCTCGGCCAGCTCCGGCGGGTCGAGAACCACGAGCGGCTCGTCGAGCGTCGCCATCCACACCAGGAAGCCGTGGGTCCACGCACCGCGACTGGTCACCACACAGGCGTCCTCGCCGTCAGGCTCGACCGTCGCGTAACGCGCCGGAATGCGTGGACGGATACGAGCCGCGGGCGCACCCAAGCGCACCCGACCCCGTACGGCATCGGGCTCGCCCTCCCTGATCCCACGGAGACGCTCCTTGACGAATGCGGCCGGGTCCCCGCCGGGCACGGTCCGGCGCGAGCAGCGCTCACCCGGACGCAGGCGGCCGCGGATCCGGTCGATCCGGAACGTGCGCCAGTCGTCGCGCTCCACGTCGAACGCCACCAGGTACCACCGGTAGCCGCTGTAGACGACGGCGTGGGGCTCGGTGTTGCGCTGAGATGCCTTCTCGTCCCTGGCGATGTAGGCGAACCGCAGCCGCATACGATCGCGGCAGGCGCCGGCAAGCGTCGCCAGCACGTCGGGGTCGATCTGTGGGCCCTCGACGCCGAACGTCGATGTCGCGTCGCTGAGCGCGCTGACGCGCCGCCGCAGTCGATTGGGCAGAACCTGCTCGAGCTTGGTCAACGCTCGCACCGACGTTTCCTCGATCCCGGCGATCCCACCGGCGGCCGCGGTTCGCAGGCCGACGGCCACGGCCACGGCCTCCGCGTCGTCGAGCAGGAGCGGCGGCAGCTCGCCGCTGTTGCCAAGTCGGTAGCCGCCGGCGACACCGGGGGCGGCCTCAACGGGGTAGCCGAGCGAGCGCAGCTTGTCAACGTCACGGCGGATCGTGCGGGGGCCGACCTCGAGTCTGTCGGCGAGCTCCTGGCCGGTCCATTCCCGGCGCATTTGCAGGAGCGAGAGCAGGGCGAGTAGGCGAGCGGATGTCTGGACCATGATGCGCGGCATGGTTCCACACATTGCGGACTGTAGCTGTCCGCAATGAGCCGGTCGGTCGCCTATTGCGGCCCGTTATTGACCTCGTTTGCCGAAAGGCTTCGGACCATGTCAACCATCACCTTCTCCACCTCATCCGAGGCCGTCACCGCGGCGCGGCCTTCCAGCCGGACGATTTGGCTGGGCTTCCTCGTGGTCCTCGCCGCCTCGGTCATGGACCTGCTGGACTCGACGATCGCGCAGACCGCCGCGCCGGCAATCCGGCGGGATCTCGGAGGCTCCTACGCGGCGCTTGAGTGGATCTCCGCCGCCTACACGCTCGCGATGGCGGTGACGCTGCTGCTCGGGAGCCGGCTCGGCGACCTGTTCGGCCGTCGCCGGGTTCTGCTCTGCGGGATCGGCGGGTTCGTGGCCGCCTCGGTGCTGTGCTCGCTCGCGCCCTCGCCGGGTGCGCTGATCGCCGGGCGCGCGGTGCAGGGTGCGGTGGCCGCGGTCATGGTCCCTCAGGGTTTCGGCCTGATCCGCGAACTGTTCGGCGACGAGGGGCAGCAGAAGGCGTTCGGCGTGTTCGGACCGGTCATGGGCCTGGCCGCGATCGCGGGGCCGCTGGTCGGCGGCGCGCTGGTCAACCTCAACGTGCTCGGGACCGGCTGGCGCGCGATCTTCCTGGTGAATGTGCCGATCGGGTTGCTGGCGATCGCCGCCGGCCGGCGTTTCCTGCCGCGGACCGCGCCGTCGGCGCCGGGTGCACGCCTCGACGCGCCGAGCGTCACGCTCGCGATCGTCGGTGGGGTCGCGCTCGTGTATCCGCTGATCGAGGGTCGCGAGCACGGTTGGCCGGCCTGGTCGTTCGGTCTGCTCGGTATCGGCCTGCTCACCCTCGCGGCTTTCGGTCTGTTGCAGGCACGCCGCGCCCGCCAGGGCCGCGCCCCGTTGGTCGAGCCCTCGATCCTCCGCCGGCGCGCCTACGTCGCCGGGCTGGCGGTCGTGCTCGGCTTCATCGGCGCGATGGGCGGGATGATGATCGCGCTCAACGTGATGTTCCAGACCGGCCTGGGCCTGACCCCGCTGGCCTGCGCAGTCGCGACTGTTGCAATCCCGGTGGCGGCGATCGGCGGCTCGATCACTTCCTCCGCGCTC
>Ga0335081_10012006_pt1 | contig 14032 bp, 16 predicted proteins | sample Lox_Sample_35_FD_206713 | JGI IMG/M metagenome (GOLD analysis project Ga0335081, IMG submission 206713) | Soil microbial communities from Loxahatchee National Wildlife Refuge, Florida, United States - Lox_Sample_3.5 | ecosystem: Environmental > Terrestrial > Soil > Wetlands | place: USA... | reverse complement strand
GCGACCCGGATCGGCCGAGCTGCTACTTCAGGTGATGCCGCTGCAACAGCTCGAGCAGGTGCGAGCGGTTCATCTGCGCCTCGCGCGCCGCGCGCGACACGTTGCCCCGCGCGCGCTCGAGCAGCGCGGTCAGGTAGCGCCGCTCGAACTCGTGGAGCAAGGTCTCGCGCGCGATCCGGTAGCTCTGGCCGAGCAGCGGCGCGATCACGTCGCCCGGCGCGGCCGGATCGACCGCGACCAGCGGCGGCGGCTCGCCCATCGCGAGCGTGGCCTCGATCAGGTTGCGCAGCTCGCGCACGTTGCCCGGCCAGTGGTGGCTGGTGAGCGAGCGCATCGTCGCCGGCGAGATCAGCCGGTCGACCGGACCGTCGTGACCGGCCTCGCGCAGGAAGTGCTCGACCAGCAGCTCGATGTCCTGCGTGCGATCGCGCAGCGGCGGCAGCCGCAGCGTCACCACCGCGAGCCGGTAGTAGAGGTCGAGCCGGAACGCGCCCGAGTTGACGTCGCCGCGCACGTCGCGGTTGGTCGCGCTCACCACGCGGACGTCGAACGCGATGTCGGCCTTGCCGCCGAGCCGGCGCAGCTTGCGGCGCTCGAGCGCGCCGAGCAGGCTGACCTGCAGCGCGAGCGGCAGCTCGCCGATCTCGTCGAGGAACAGCGTGCCGCCGTGCGCGCGCTCGAACGCGCCGACGTGCTGGGCCTCGGCGCCGGTGAACGCGCCGCGCTCGTGGCCGAACAGCTCGCTCGCGACCAGCGACGGCGCGAGCGCGCCGCAATCGACCGCGACGAACGGCCCGGCGGCGCGCGGCCCGAGATCGTGCAGCGCGCGCGCGACCAGCTCCTTGCCGGTGCCCGACTCGCCGACCACCAGCACCGAGACCTCGCTGCGCGCGGCGCGCTCGATCTCCGACATCAGCCGGCGCATCGCCGACGATCGCCCGACCATGCCGGCGAGCTGATTCTCGCGATGCAGCTCGAGCGTCACCTCGTCGCCGTCCGTGACCCTGAGCTTGCTGCGGCCGAGCTGCAGCATGCAGCCCGCCGGCGCCTCGCCCGCCGCGACCGTCACGCCGTTCACGATCGTGCCGTTGGTCGAGCCGCAATCGATGATCCGCACGCCGACCCGGCCGCGCGACAGCTCGACGTGGTAGCGCGACACGCTGTCGTCGGCGAGCACGAGGTCGTTGCCGTCGGCCGTGCCGATCGCGAGCGTGTCGCCGGCCGCGCGATGGGCCTTGCCGGTGTCGGGGCCCTCGAGCACCTGCACGCACAGCGTGCGGATCGGGATGCCGGGCGCGCCGTGCGGCGTGGTGACCAGCGGCCCGGTCATGCCTTGTCGACGGCGGGGGCGCGTGCAGCGCCGCCCGGCGGCGGCGCGGTCAGATCGAGTCCGAACGCGCGCAGGTGATCGCGCAGGTGCAGCAGGTGCAGCGCCGCGTACTCGTCCTTGCTGCACGCGCCGTACGCCAGGTGCGGCGCGAGCGCGCCCTGGTGCGCGGCGAACGCGCGGATCGCCGCGTCGGCGCGATCGCACGCGGCGCCGAGCGTGACGTCGGCCGGGATGTCCGGCGCGCCCGCGATCGGCGCGGTGCAGTCGTGCGACATCGCGCCGGCGCGCAGGAACTTGCGCTTGACGATCGGCCCGATCGTCGCGCGGAACAGCCCCGAGCGCAGCTTCGGGTAGCCCGTGATCGAGCACTCGATGCTCTGCGCGCAGTGCGCGACCGCCTGGGCGAGCGTCCAGCCGCGCGGCTCGACTGCCGCCGCGTCGCGAAGCGCGGCCACGGTGCGCGCGAGGTCGTCGGTCATGGCCGCATGCTACACCTTGTGCCGTGCGAATCCTCGTCGAGGTCGCCAACGATCGGCTGTGCCGCGAGGTGATCGACCTGCTGTCCCGCGCGGGCCACGCGATCGAGCGCGGCTCGCCCGCGCCGGGCCGCGAGTTCGACCTCGCGCTGGTCGGTAGCCCCGAGGCCGCGGCGCGGCTGCGCCGCGCGCGCCCGACCGTCGCGATCATCGTGGTCACCAGGATCGGCGACGTGCCGGCGCGCGTGCGCGCGCTCGAGGCCGGCGCGGACGACGCGCTCGACGCCGGGTTTGCCACCTCGCAGATCGCGGCGCGGGTCGGCGCGGCCGGCCGGCGCGCCGCGCTGACCCCGCCCGCCGCCGAGCGGCTCGCGATCGACGGCTGCACGATCGATCTTTCGGCCGCGATCGCGACCCGCGACGGCCGCGCCGCGCCGCTCACCGCCCGCGAGGTCGAGCTGGTGCGCTGGCTGGCCCGCCACGCCGGCCGCGTGGTCACGCGCGGCGAGCTGCTCCAGCACGTGTGGCGGGTCGCCGCGGCGAGCGAGACCCGCGCGGTCGACGTCGCGATCGCCGGGCTGCGCGCCAAGCTCGAGCGCGATCCGCGCGCGCCGGCGATCATCCTCTCGGTGCGCGGCGCCGGCTATCGCTGGGGCGCGTGATCCTTACAATCGGCTAACACGGCGCTGGCTAGCGTTCAGGCATGCAGCCTCGCAGCCCCGCCGCCCTCACCGCCTACCTCCGCGAACACGGCAGCTCCGCCGCGCCCGAGCTCGATCGGTTGTGCGCGCAGATCCACGCGCACACCACGCTGCTGTACTGGCACACCGAGCTTCCCGCCGCGCGTGCCGAGGCGGGGCGCGCGGGCCGGCCGATCCTGTCGCTGCGCCTGCTCGGCCGGCTCGACCAGGAGCTGTCGTGCGCGAACAGCCGGTTCTTCCGCCGCCTGCTCTACCCCGAGCCGCGGATCAACCAGCTGCTGCGCGATCACTTCGTGCTGCACTGGCAGTCGCTGCGCCCGGTGCCACGCGTCACGATCGATCTCGGCGACGGCCGCCGGCTCGAGCGCACGATCACCGGCAACAGCGTGCACGTCGTGCTCGACCCGCACGGCCGCCCGGTCGACGCCCTGCCCGGCCTGCTCGCGCCCGACGTGTTCCGCGCGCTGCTCGTGCGCGCGCACGGGATGGCGAGCCGCGATCGCGCCGGGCTCGCGCTGGCCCACGAGCGCGCCGCGCGCCAGCCGATCGCCTGGCCCGAGCCGCCGCCGTCGCGCGCGGTCGCGGCCAGCCGGATCGCGCCGACCAAGCACGTCGTCGAGGCGCCGCTGCTCCGCGCGCTCGCGTACGACGTGGACGCCGACACCCGCCAGAACCTCGAGCTGCACGCCCGCATCCACCGGGCGTTCGCCGCCGGCGCGGCGTGGACCGCCGACGAGCTGGTCGCGTGGATCTACCGCGATCTGTTCCTCATGCCGCCCGACGATCCCGCGCTCGGGCTCGACCTGCCCGAGCCGTTCGTCGCGTGACCGGCAGGTCGAATGGCCGCGGCGGCCAGCGCGGTCGCCAGCGCGCGTGCGCATCGCGTGCAGCGACCGCCGGATTTCGTGTCCTGCGGTAGGCAATGCGCGGCGCGCCATGTCGACTGCGGGTTTCGGAAACGGCGCGGCGCGCGCTGGCACCGCGGCTGCAAAACGTCCTCGCATGACCAGACCCGACACTCTCCTCGAGGACTCGTTCGAGACGATCGACCGCGGCGCACTCGATCGCGTGGCCGGCGGTTACTCCGACGCCCTGTTTTCGGCGATGCAGCACGCCGTCGGCATGGGTCTGACGATCAACTCGACGACCACCGGCGGCCACGCGCCGAACTCCATGCACTACAAGGGCCGCGCGTTCGACGCGATCGGCACCGAGAACCAGATGCAGGGCTTCTACAACTGGGCCGCCGCGAACACCCATCCGCACGAGCTCATCCATCGCAACCACTTCCTGAAGGATGGCAGGCCGCACGCCCCGATCGGCGGACACGACGGCCACGTCCACTTCTCGATCTGAGCCGAGCCGGAAAGGACCACGACCATGACCACGCTCGAAACCATCTCGCTCGCCGCGCTCGACGACGTCACCGGCGGGATCTCGCAGTCGGCGCAGGCCAAGCAGGTCTGCAATCGCCAACAGTACGACTGGATGGCTGCTCACATGGTGCCGGATCGCGGGCTCAAGCCGGGCGTGCAGCGCCACGTCGTCCTCCACGACGCCCAGATGTGCGGCTTCCCGCTGCCGAAGTGACCTAGCGGTCCCGGTAGTAGCGGCGGGTCAGCGACACCATCGCCTGGTGAACGAGATCGCGTGCGGCGTCGCGGCCGTCGAGCGCGAGATCGTGCGCCACCTGATCGAGGCTCTCGCCCTGGACGTAGCGCGCGAGCGCGTCGCTGTAGCCGCCGTGCGCCGTGCACACGTCGCTGTGGACCAGCTGGTGATCGGCGAACACCCGCGCGACCGCGTCCTGGCGCGGATCGTCGGGCACGACGTACTCGACCGCGCCGGCCTGGAAGTGCGCGCCGGCGTCGTCGTGCGCGCCGAGCACGAGCCCGCTCGGCGCGGCCGCGCCGCCGACCGAGGCGCTGCGCGCGTGGACGTCGAGCTGGTTGCCGCGGAGCACGAGCGCGGTGGTCGCGCACTCGTACTCCACGGGGAGGGTCGGAGCCGCCGGGCGGGCCGCGCACGCCGCGGTGGCGACGAAACTGAACAGGATGAGCTTGCGCATGCCGCCGCGTAAGAGCACGGGCCGCGCCAAGCCGACCGCAACGATTCCAGCGCGTTGTGACGCCCGTCGGAGTGTCCCGGGACGCGGTCGTGTCCCGCGCGAGAATTCGCGCGACCACGGCCGTACAAGGGGCTCCATCCGACATGGTCCCCATGCAACGCTGCACCCGCTGCCAGGTCGAGTTCTACCCGCTGCGCGACAACGCCCGCCGCTGCCCGGCGTGCACGTCGCGCGGGCGCCTGCCGTGGATCGCCGGCGGCGCGACCCTGGTGATCGCCGCGGGGATCGTGGTGGCGACCCGCATCGCCGCGGCCTCGGAGAGCGCCGCACCCGCGGCCGCCAAGCCGGCCGCCCAGAGCCACGAGGCCGCGCCGTCGCCGGCCGAGCTCGACGCGATCAAGGCGTGCGACTCCGTGAAGATCGACGAGGTCGTCAAGGCCTACAACCGCGAGCGCCTGTTCGCGGCCGCGATCCGCGCCGGCGCGACCTACCAGACATCGTGCAAGCGCTCGCCCGAGCTCGACTGGGCGATCCTCTACGCGCACGAGGCGCTCGACCACTGGCTCGAGGCCAGCGCGATCTCGGACCGCCTGGTCCACGAGACCCCGACCGACGCCGACTTCTGGTGGTGGCGCGGCAAGGACCGCGGCCACCTCGGCCAGCACGAGCGCGCGGTGGTCGACATCCGCCAGTCGCTCGCGCACGCCGACAGCTCGTCCAACGGCGTGCAGATCGATCCGCTCGAGATCTCGGCGAACGCGTCGAACCAGCCGTGCGAGACCGCGTTCGCGCTGCGCTGGCTGGTCAGCGCGGGCGTCGAGCTCAACGACACCGCGAAGAGCCAGTACGACGGCGCCTACCTCGGCAACAAGTGCGCGCAGCTCGACGGCAAGGGCTCGCTGAGCTGGCGCGACGGGATCAAGCACCCGAAGATGGCGGGCGAGCTCGCCGGCCATCACGTCGTCGCGATCATCGACCGCGGGCTCGGCACGACCCTGGTCCGCCGCGAGGTCGCGGCGGCGATCGGGCTCGGCGGCGGCGCGGAGGTCGACGTCATGACCCCCACCGGGCTCGGCACGGGCACGATCGCCCGCGCGAACCTCGCGATCGGCCAGGCGAGCGCGCCGGCCGTGCCGGTCGCCGTGGTCGACGAGCTGCCCGGCGGCGTCGACGTCGTGGTCGGTACCAGCTTCCTGTGGCGGTTCGAGCTGACCGCGAACGGCGATCAGCTCGCGGCGGTCGAGCCGAGCGACGACTGATCGCGCGAGAGCGCGTGGTATAGGTAGACGTGATGTCGCCGACGACGACGAGCCTCGCGTTCGGCTGGATCGCGATCGCGTCCTGCGCCCGAACGGAGTACGCCAGGGGACAGGAGCCGTGCGACCCGCAGGTGATCGCGAAGGCGGAGACCGGGTACGCCTGTGTCGTGCAGACCGCGAGCGGCCCGGTCTCGTGGCGGGTCGAAGCGGTGCTGGCCGGAAGCCGCACGTTCCGCGTGGTCAAGGACCTCAAGAGCGGTCTCTACGTCAGCGACGACCTGGGCAAGCACCCCCACGACCCGACCGTGAAGCAGAAGTTGTGCGAGTCCCCGGCGTACTCGAATCAGAGAGGCAACCTGACGTCGGTGACCTGGCGGATGCCGTCCGGATATCCGCGCGCGCTCAACGGCAAGAACGGGTTTCCGGATCGCGACAGTGACTTCGTCGTCCTGGAACAGGACGGGATCCGCGAGGTGGTTCCCGGGCTCGCCAACAAGGTGTTCATGTCCTCGTCCGAGTCATCGGACCCGACGGAAGACGGAGCCGGAGCCTACAGCTACGACGGCGATTTCGGTGGACTCGACACGAGCTGCGGTTTCAACGGCAATATCTCGCTGCGCTGCGTGGGCCAGTAACACCAGCTCGACCCGAGATCGCCTAGTGCGCCGCGCGCAGCGCGAGCACGGCGGCCATGCCCTCGTCGCAGGTCGGCTTGATCTGATCGGGCGGCAGCACGAACCCGGCGCGCCTGGGGCGCAGCTCGATCGCGTAGGAGTGCACGCCGGCCTCGCCGTACATCCAGTCCATGACCGTCCCCGCCGCGGGGTAGAGCTCGACCGCCTGGAGCAGCCGGTAGCGCGTCTCGTGCTGCGCGAACATCGCCGACGCCATGCGATCGCCGACCGCCGCGAGCCGCGCGCGATCGCGCGCCGGCGCCGCGCTGTACGACCACGGGTACATCACGAGCTGGCCGTAGGCGTGGAAGTCGACGTGGAGCACGAAGCCGACCCGCCGCGCGAGGTCGCGCACCGCCTGCGACTCGTTCTCCGAGAACGCGTACGGCCCGCGATAGACCTCGGACCGCGGGTTGTCGCTCGAGCCATCGCCGCCGAACGCGACGCCGAAGTTGCGGTTGAGGTCGACGCCCGCGCCGTTGCGGTTCTTGCGCCAGTAGCGATCGGTCGACCACGTGTACTGGTAGCCGTCGGGGTTGCCGACCGGAATGACCCACAGGGTCGTGGTGTCGACGAACGCGCGGATCGCCGGGTCGCGGTCGTAGTCGCGCACCATGCGATCGGCGACGCAGGTCGCGGTCATCGCCGCGATCCACTCGCGCGCGTGCTGCGTGCCCTCGACCAGCATCGGCGTGCCGCCGTGGCCGATCCGCACCGCCCAGATCGGCCGGCTCTGGATCGTGCTGCCGATCGCCTGCAGCGCCACGCGGTCGGGCGCGAGCTCGGCGTCCTCGTGCAGCCGCGCAGTGATCGCGGTGTAGTCGCGATACTCGCCGAACCAGTCGGCCGGGCGCGCGCTGCGGATGCGCGCCGCCTCGGCCGCGGCCGCCGCGTCGACATCGGGAACCAGCACGTCGTAGCGCACGCCCGCGCGATCGAGCCGGTCGAGCACGCGATCGCTGACCACGAGGTCGAGCGGCACGCTCGGGCCCCGGTCCTCGCTCCAGACGTCCACCGCCAGCGACTCGGCGAGCGCGCACGCGCCCGGATCGCACGCGACCCGGATCGCGACCCGCTTCGCCGCGGGCGCGGGCCACAATGCCACGCACAGGGTCGCGGCGGCGGCGAGCGCCGCGAGCCAGCCCAGCCGTACGACCTCGCGCATCCACCGAGCATGCGGCAAGGCTTGCCGGCCGGGCAAGACCTGCCGGCCCCCCGACCCGGCTCCCGGCAAGGCTTGCCGCGAATCGCGCCCCGGCGCGTGGCCCGGGTCGTGCTTCGTGCGCCTGCGACTCACATCGCAAGGAGCGATTCAATGTCTCGATTCTCGATCATCGTGGGCGCGCTCGGGCTGGGTGCGCTGGTGTCGTGCGCCATCGATAACGCGACCGCGCAGCCCGCGGAGCGCACGACCGAGCAGGACATCTCCGCGAGCGCCTGCCCGCCGAACACGCCGGCCGCGCTCGCGCCCGCCGCCGATCAGGACCTCGCGTTCGTGCTCGACGCGCAGGGCACGCAGCGCTACCAGTGCGTGCAGTCGACCACCGGCTACGCCTGGGTGTTCATCGCGCCCGACGCCGACCTGTTCGACCACGATCGCCGCGCCGCCCATCACTTCGCCGGTCCGACCTGGCTGTACCGCGACTCGAGCAGCGTGCTCGGCGCCAAGACCGCGAGCGCGACGGTCGATCCGACCGCGATCCCGTGGCTCCTGCTCACCGTGTCGAGCCACGGCGGCGACACCGGCCGGCTGTCCGACATCACGTCGATCCAGCGGCTCGCGACCACGGGCGGCAACGCGCCGGCGACCGGCTGCGACGCCGATCACGTCGGCACCGAGGCCGACGTGCTGTACACCGCGCGCTACTTCTTCTATCGCACGCGCGATCGGCTCGACAACGTACGCTGCGGTGGTTGATGCTCGCGGGATGCGCAGCTGGCTCTATGCGGTGATGGTGGTCGGCGGGGTCGCGCGCGCGACTCCGGTGTCCGACCTCGAGGCGCAGTTCCGCGCCGCGGCCGAGAACCCGTACGGCCACGACATGCCGGATCCGCGGTTCGCGCTCGGCAACCTCGACGTGCGCGCCGGCGACGATCTGTCCAGCGCGCACACCGATCTCGCGGGCGGCGACGAGGTGGTCGATCGCGTGACGATCGGCCTGGCCGGCGACGGCAAGTCGGCCTGGCTCGCGGCCGACCTGCGCTACGTCGGCGACTGCGGCGGCGATGGCCCGAGCTGCGGCAAGACGCTCGCGACCGGTCACGTCGGGGCGGTGTTCGAGCGCGGCACGCCGTGGCAGCCGGTGGTGTGGAACGTGTCGAACACCACCACCGCCAAGCGCCAGGCCGAGATGATCGCCGACGGCAAGCAGCTCGCCGCGATCCCGGACCAGATCGAGGGCGCCGACGCCGCGGTCGGGGTGTTCAAGGCCTCGATCGGCGATCCGAAGGCGCTCGCCGCGTCGGTCTCCGAGCGCAAGGACACGCTGCTCTATGGCAGCGCGGACGGCGAGCGCTACACCGGCGCGCAGGTCAAGGCCAAGCTCGCGGCGTGGAAGCTCGCGTTCAAGGTCCACGACGGCATCCGCGCCGGGCTCGCCGCGGGGGGCACGGTCGCGTGGGTCGCGGCGAACCTCGACGCGACCGCGGCGGGCAAGCCGGGCAAGCCGACCCCGTATCGCGCGCTGTTCGTCTACGAGCACGAGGGCACGCGCTGGGCGCTGGTCCAGGCGCAGTTCTCGTTCGGTGGCTGGTAACCGGCGCGGCGTGCGTGAAGATTTCGTGGCCGGGGCGCGCCGCGATGCGTTTTGCCAGCAACGTTTCGCGGCGTCGTGCGTGTCCAACCGGCATGCGGATCATGCTGGCGATCGTGGGGGTCGCCGCGCTCGCCGGTGCCGCGTCGGCGCAGCGCGTCGAGTACGCGGGCAAGGTCACGGCGGCCGAGTCGCCGTACGCCCTGCACCAGGCCGGCGACGCGCGCTACCTCGCGCTGACCCCGCTGCTGTGCCCGAACGACTGCTTCGCCGACGTGCTCGACCTCGCCACGCGCACGGTCCATCGCGTCACCACGCCGGTCGCGACGCTCGAGCACCGGTTCGGTCACCGGGTGGGCCCGGCGTTCTGGCTCGACGGCCAGGTCGCGAGCTACACGCCGGAGCGCACCGGGCTGTTCCTGTCCGACGACAAGGACGGCACGACGCGCTACTCGTACGCCGAGCTCGACACCGCGACCGGGCGGCTGGTACGCGACGTCGAGCTCGGCACGTTCAAGGGCGATGCCGACCAGTACTTCGCCGGCACCGACTCCGAGCGCGGCGTCGCGTGGTTCTACCTCGAGCAGTACCGCGGGCCGCGCCGCCCCGATCACGGCTACCGCCGCGAGCGGTCGGCGAGCTCGATCGCGTTCCGCAAGCTCGACCTGCGCACGCTCGCGCTGTCCGATGTCATCGAGGTCGACCTGCCCGAGCGCGTGCAGTCCGGCCCGCTCGAGATCCAGCTGTTCGTCCATCCCGCAGATGACTTCTCGCACTTCGCGGTGGTCGAGTACTGGGAGAACCCGCACCCGATCACGCCCGCGGCCGGCGTCTACATCGTCGATCCGGTCGCGCGTACGTCGTTCGCGGTCGCGGCGCCGCCGGTGGCCTACGGTGCGGCGTTCTCGCGCGACGGCAAGTACCTGTACATGGCGAGCGACGACGACGGCTCGCTGTCGCGCGTCGATCTCGCGAAGCGGGCGATCGATCGCGTGGTCACCGGCCCGAAGGTCGCGCGCATCGCGGTCGCGCCCGGCGATCGCGGGCTCGTCATGTTCGGCACGTCGAAGCGCTACGTCACGTTCGCGCTGCCCGGCCTGACCGCGCCGCGCGAGCTGCGCCACGTCCCCGAGCTCGCGCCGGCGTTCGACGAGTTGTTCGACGCCGGCGTGATCTCGCGCGACGGCCGCTACATCGTGATCCCGCAGCGGCGTGGCGAGACGCTCGGCGACACCGACGACTACGTGATCGGCCGCATCACCGAGTAGGCGTGGTACGAGTGGCGGGTGAGGCTCGCGCTCGCCGCCCTGCTCGTCGCGTGCTCCGCACCGAGCCGCAGCGAGCAGCCGCGCACGTCGAGCGCGGCGTATCGCGATCCGGCGATGTGGCTGTGCCGTCCGGATCTGCCCGGCGATGCCTGCCGCGGCGACCTCGCGACCACCGAGCTTCTGCCCGACGGCGGCAAGCTCGTGCGCGCGCACGCGCCGGCGACCGACGCGCCGGTCGACTGCTTCTACATCTATCCGACGATCGACCTGAACCTGATCCCGGGCAACCACGTCGACTTCTCGAACCTCGCGAGCTTTCGCAAGACTGCCGGCGCGCAGATCGCGCGGCTGTCCGAGGTGTGCAACATCTACGCGCCGCTGTATCGCCAGGCGACGATCGCGACCTACGTGTCGTCGCGCGGCGACCAGCAGCACTTCTTCGACGTCGCGTACTCCGACGTCGCGGCGGCGTTTCACGCCTACCTCCTGCACTTCGATCGCGGCAAGCCGATCGTGATCGTCGGCCACTCGCAGGGCGCGCAGCACGCGGCGCACCTCCTGCGCGACACGTTCGATCAGAGCGACGCGCTGCGGCCGCGCCTGCTGGTCGCGCTGCCGATCGGGTTCACGGTCGACCTCCCCGACGGCGCGACCACCGGCGGCACGTTCGAGCACCTCGCGCCGTGCACCCGGCCCGACGAGACCGCGTGCTTCGTCGCGTACATGTCGCTGCGCGCCGGCGATCCGCCGAGCGTGTTCGCGGCCAAGCTGCCGCCCGGCCATCACGCCGCGTGCGTCGATCCGGCGACCGGGCCGACCCTGCGCGAGAGCGTGTTCCCGACCGGCGACCGGGCCGGCAAGCTCGGCGTGACCACGCCGTACGTCTCGGTATCGGGCTTCTACCGCGCGGCGTGCGAGACCTTCCGCGACGGCCGCGCGTTCCTCGCGATCGCGGAGGCGCGCGAGCCCGGCGATCGGCGGCCGAGCCTGATCGATCTCGGCAACCCGATCGGCGGGCTCCACATCTACGACATGCAGCTCGCACAGGGCGATCTGATCGAGCTCGTGCGCGTCAAGACCGCGGCGTACCTCGCGGCTCACCGGCGCAGCATGTAGACCAGCTCGTCGCCCTTGTCGAGCGGATGCATCGTGCGGGATCGGCGGTCGGCGGGTCCCCGGTGCGGCACCGGCCGTGCGCGGTCACGTGCCCGACCACAACGCGCCGCCGCGGCGCTATCATTCCCGATGATGACGAGGCTCGTCGCGATCGCGATCGCCCTCGCGGGGTGCGGCCGGCTCGACTTCGATCTGATCGGCGGCGGCTCGGGCTCCGGGGCGAGCGACGCGCGTCGCGGCGATGGCAAGGCCAGCCCGCCGGGCGACGGCACCCGGCCGGCCGACGCGGCGAGCACGGCGTGCGACCACGCGATCCCGGTGACCGCGGGCACGCCGCTCACCGAGAGCACGTGCACCGGGCGCGACCAGGTCGAGGGCTGCGGGCCGGCCGGCACGCAAGAGGTCGTGTTCGCGTTCACCGCGCCCGATGACAACGGCTACACCTTCCGCGCGTTCGATCCCGGCACGATGAACGTGTCGAACTCGACCGGCGTGCTCGACGCGACCTGCACGACGGTGCAGAGCTGCTCGGGCATCTACGGCGACTCGCCGGGCCAGGGCAACACGATCTACCTCGTGGTCGAGGCGAGCTCGGGCGGCTGCGCGACGATCGAGTTCTCGGTGATGTGAGGCTCAGTCGTCGTAGCAGTCGACGGTGTAGCCGTCGTCGCCGCAGTAGTCGCCGAACTGGCTGCAGTCGAGGATCCACCACTGGCCCTGATCGCAGAACGCGATGTCGAAGTCGTCGTCGCACCACGCCAGGCCCTCGGTCGAGCCGTCGCACGTGACGCCCTCGTAGGTGTCGCCCTGACTCGAGCCCTGCGACATCATGCTCATCGCGGTGCCGCCGGTCATCTGCCCGGTGCCCATCGCTGCAGAACCCTTCTGGCCGCCGCCCTTCTTGGGGCTACTGCCTCCACACGCGGCGACCAGCACGACGGACACGAGAGTGGTTTTCAACATGCCTAGTAGACGCGAGGCGCGCACGGCGTTGCGCGCTTTCTCGCGACAACTGGCGTTCACTTCGCGCGCGCGAGGTAGCTGCGAACATCTGCGAGCACTTCCGGATCCGGATCGTGCTCGAGCAGCTTCAGCGCACGTTGCAGCTGTGCAACACCGTCGCGTTTGTGACCGGTCATCACCAGCACCGCGCCGGACGTGCGCAGCGTCTCGATCGTCCACGAGCTGTCGGGGCCGTACAGCTCCTCGGTGATCGCGAGCGCGCGCGTCGCGTAGGGCAGCGCCTCGTCGGCCTTGTCGGCGCGCAGCAGGGTGTACGCCGCCTGGTCGAGCGCGAGGCTGACCAGCGGCTTGTTCGACGGATCGGCATCGGCGATCGCGATCGCGTCGCGCGCGGTGCGCTCGGCGTCGGCGGTGCGGTGGAGCTCGAGCTGCAGGTGCGCGAGCGCGGCGAGGATGCGCACGCTGCCCTCGCTATCGTGCTGCTCGTGATAGATGTCGCGCGCGCGCACCGCGTAATCGGCCGCCAGCTCGTAGTGCTTGGACGCGGCCTCGATCAGCGACAGGTCGGCGAGCGCGTCGGCGTACTCGCGGCTGTGCTCGCCGAGCGAGGCTCCGTCGATCTTCTGCACGCGCAGCGCGACCTTGCGCGCCTCGTCGAGCTTGTCGAGGAACAGCAGCGCGCCCGACACCTCGTGCAGCGTGGTCGCGGTCTCGGGGTGATCGGGGCCGAGCGCGTTCTCCGAGACGTGCACCGCGCGCCATCCGGCCTCGACCGCGTCCTTGCCATCGCCCTTCTCCATGTAGGCCGACGAGATGTCGACCAGCACGTGGATGACCTCGATCGCGTTGCCGCCGAGCTCGCGGGTGTAGCGATCGCGCGCGGTCTCGAACTGCGCGAGCGCCTCGTCGAACTTGCCGTGCTGGAGCGCGACCGCGCCACGGTTGGTCGCGAGCCCGGCCTCGAGGTAGTTGCTCGGCACGCGCACGAGCAGCGCCTCGGCCTGGCGGATCGCGTCGTCGACCGCCTCGGGGTGGAGCTCGAGCGCGACGTCGACCAGCCGCACCGCGGCGTCGGCGCGCACCTCGTCGTCGTGGCCGCGCTCGGCCGCGAGCACCGCCTCGTGCAGCGACGCCTCGCCGTCCTGGGCGTGGTGGAGCTCGAGCTGCGCGCCGGCCAGGGCGAGCAGCGCCTTGGCCTGGCTCGCCGGATCGCCCGAGCGCTTGGCGGCGGCGACCGCGTCGGTCAGCGCCTGGAGCGCGCGGCTCTTGGCGCCGATCGCGAGCAGCGCCTTGCCCTCGGCGAGCAGGTTGTTGGTCGCCGGATCGATCGGCACGACGCGCGCGGGGTCATCGCAGTGCTCGGGCCCGACCAGCTCGCTCGCCGCGCGCACCGCGTGCTGCACGGTCGACGCGTCGGCCGCCGC
>Ga0335081_10012005_pt1 | contig 14032 bp, 12 predicted proteins | sample Lox_Sample_35_FD_206713 | JGI IMG/M metagenome (GOLD analysis project Ga0335081, IMG submission 206713) | Soil microbial communities from Loxahatchee National Wildlife Refuge, Florida, United States - Lox_Sample_3.5 | ecosystem: Environmental > Terrestrial > Soil > Wetlands | place: USA... | reverse complement strand
CCGCGGTCGCGTAGGCCGCGTAGACCGAGAACGATTCGCCGGCGTCGCGCCGGTCCGCGCCCCAGATCGCGACGAGCCTTCCGCCGCCCTCGTGCACGAGCCGCGCGCCCTCGGTCCACTGCGCGGGCGTGACGCGCGCGTACGATGCGGGCGCTTCGCCGGCGAGCGGCCTCGAGATCGGCATGCCCTCGACGGTCATGTCAGCCGAGGAGCTTCGCCGCCTGCTGGTACCACGCGGCGAGGTAGGGCGGGATGTAGAGGCCGAGCATGAGTCCGAGCCCCAGGTGGATGAACACGGGCGCGAGCGCCGGCTGGTAGGGCAGGCGCCGCAGCGTGGTCTCGCCGAACACCATCGGCTGGACGCGGCGCAGGATCGCCGCGAACGCCACGCCGAGCGCGAGGAGGAGGAGCGGCGTCGCCCACGCGTGCTCGCGCATCGCCGTGGTGAGGATCAGGAACTCGCTCGCGAAGACGCCGAAGGGCGGCATGCCGAGGATCGCGAGCGTGCCGATCATGAGGCCCCAGCCGACGCGCGGGCTCACGCGCAGCAGTCCGCGGATGTCCTCCATCACCTGCGTGCCGGCCTTCTGCGCGGCGTGGCCCACGGCGAAGAAGATCGCGCTCTTCACGAGCGAGTGCACGGTCATGTGCAGGAGGCCCGCGAAGTTCGCGATCGGGCCGCCCATGCCGAAGGCGAACGTCATGAGCCCCATGTGCTCGATCGAGGAGTAGGCGAACATGCGCTTGATGTCGCGCTGGCGCGACAGGAAGAAGGCGGCGGCCAGCGTCGAGACGAGGCCGAACCCCATCATCATGTTGCCGGCGAAGCGCGAGTCGAGCGCGCCCTCGGCGAGCACCTTGCAGCGGATCACGCTGTAGAGCGCCACGTTGAGGAGCAGGCCCGAGAGCACCGCCGAGATCGGCGTCGGGCCCTCGGCGTGCGCGTCCGGAAGCCAGTTGTGCAGCGGCACGAGGCCCACCTTCGTGCCGTAGCCCACCAGCAGGAAGACGAACGAGAGCGACATGATGGCGGGCTCGAGCTGGTGCTTCACCACGTCGAGGTGCGTCCAGAGGAGGGCGTCGCCCTGCGGCCCCAGCACGCGCTCGGCGGCGAAGTAGAGGAGGATCGTGCCGAACAGCGCCTGCGCGATGCCCACCCCGCACAGGATGAAGTACTTCCACGCCGCCTCGAGGCTCGCCGCGGTCCGGTACACCGACACCAGGAGGACGGTGGTGAGCGTCGCCGCCTCCATCGCCACCCACAGGATCCCCATGTTGTTGGTGGTGAGCGCGAGCAGCATCGTGAACGTGAAGAGCTGGTACATGCTGTGGTAGAGGCGCAGCCTTGCCGGCGTCATGCGGCCGTGCTCGCGCTCGGTGCGCATGTACGGCCGCGAGAAGAGCGCGGTGGTGAAGGCCACGAACGCGGTGAGCGCGACCAGGAAGACGTTGAGCGGATCGACGAAGAACTGCTCGTGGAACGCCGTGATCGGGCCGGTCGAGATCACATCCTCGGTGAGCCACGCGGCGGCCATGAACGTCGCGAAGCTGAACGCGGCGTTGATCTCGGGCGCGCTGTCGCGCTCGCCCAGCGCCCAGAGGCTGAAGCCCCCGGCGAGCGGGACGGCGAGGAGGATCGCGAGCGGGTCCATCAGTCTTCCTTCAGCTTCTCCAGGTGGTGTATGTCGAGGGAGTCGAACTGCTCGCGGATCTGGAACAGGAACACGCCCAGGATCACCATGCCGACGAGCACGTCGAGCGCGATGCCGAGCTCGACCACCATCGGCATGCCGTAGGTGGCGCTCGTCGCCGCGAAGAAGAGGCCGTTCTCCATCGAGAGGAAGCCGATCACCTGCGGCACGGCCTTGGAGCGCGTGATCATCATCAGGAAGGAGAGGAGCACGCAGGCGAGCGCGATGCCGAGCGTGCCGCGCGCGATCGAGCGCGAGAACTCCGAGATCGGCAGCGCCAGGTTGAACGAGAACACGACGAGGACGATGCCCACCAGCATCATCGTCGGGATGTTGATGAGCGTCTCCACGTCCCACTTGACGCTCAGCCGCCGGATGAGGCGGTGCAGGATCCACGGCAGCAAGAGGACCTTCAGCGTGAAGGTGATCGCGGCCGAGTAGTAGAGGTGGTCCTGCCCGGTCGCCCAGGCGACCGTGACCGTCGAGGCGCTGAGCGCGAGCCCCTGCAGCGCGTAGAGGTGGATGAGCGCGAGGATGCGCCGCTGCGAGAGCATCGCGAAGGCGAGCAGCAGCATTGCCGCAGCGAAGAGGTTCACGAGCTGCACGGCGAACGGGCTCATCACGCCCCCAGGAGCAGGTGCACGAGCAGCGCCAGCACGCCGAGCAGGAAGGCGGTCGCGAGGAACTCGGGCACGCGGAAGATGCGCATCTTGGCGAGGATCGTCTCGATCACCGCGAGCGCGATGCCGCCCGCGGCGAGCTTCGCGACCAGCACGGGGAGCGCGAGGGCGAGCGCGGTGCGGTCGTTCGCTTCCGCCACCCCCCAGGGGAAGAAGAGCGCGAGCCCGGCGCAGGAATAGGCGAAGAGCTTGAGCGAGGCCGCCCATTCGAGCAGCGCCAGGTGCCGTCCCGAGTACTCGAGGACGAGCGCCTCGTGGATCATCGTGAGCTCGAGGTGCGTCGCCGGGTTGTCCACCGGGACGCGCGCGTTCTCCGCGAGGGACACCATGGTGAAGGCGACCCCGGCGAAGGCGAGGCTCGGCAGGATCGCGAGGCTGCGGTGCGAGAGGCTCGAGACGATGGTCGCGAGCGACGTCGAGTCGGTGATGAGCGAGGCGGTGAAGACCACCATCAGGAACGCCGGCTCGGCGAGGAAGCCGACCAGCATCTCGCGCCGCGCGCCCAGCGAGCCGAACGCGGTGCCGACGTCCATCGCCGCGAGCGAGATGAAGAGCCGCGCGAGCGCGAAGAGCCCCACCAGGGCGATCGCGTCGGCGGCGGGGGCGAGGGGAAGGTTGGTCGAGAGCGTCGGGATGATCATCGAGGCGAGCAGCATGCAGCTGAACACGACGTAGGGCGCGAGGCGGTAGAGCGCGCTCGCCTCGTGCGCCATCACCGACTCCTTCCAGAAGAGCTTGTGGAGCGTGCGGAACGGCTGCGTGAGCGGCGGCGCCGTGCGGTTCTGCAGCCATGCGCGCCACTGGTTCACCCAGCCGGTGAGCAGCGGCCCCAGCACGAGCGCCACCACGGCGGCGGTGAGTTGGGCGAAGACGCCTTCGACGTTCATGCCTGCGCGAGGAAGAGGAGCGCCACGAGCGTGAGGAAGCTGTAGAGCAGGTAGATCGCGATCCGCCCGCGCTGCAGGTAGCCGACGATGCGCGAGAAGGCCTCGGTCGCGCGCGCGATCGGCTCGTAGATGCCGTGCCACATCGGGTCCTCGATCGTCACCTTGTAGCGCGGCGCCGTGTCGAAGGCCGTGGGGAGCTCGCGCTTCATGCGGAACAGCGGCTCGAAGATCTGGCGGATCGGCTGCCCGAAGCCTTCGGCCGTGTCCTGCATGCGCGCGGTCTGCAGCGGGTAGCCGCAATCCCAGGGCGGCGCGCGGCGCACCCGGCCGTGGTAGACGCGGCGCACGAGCACGAACACCAGCCCCACGACGGCGAGCGCCACCGCGAGCATCGCGAACGGGCTGTACGAGGCGCGCTCGGCGCTCACCGGCGCGAGGACCAGCCAGTCGCCGATGCGTCCGCCCTGCGCGAGGCCGTGGCCGAGGAGCAGCGTCGCCCCGGGATCGACGATCTCCATCACCGCGACCGGGAAGACGCCGAGGAGGACGCACCCCGCGGTGAGCCAGGCGAGGCCGAGCCGCTCCAGGAATCCCGCGTCGTGCGCTTCGGCGAGCTTCTCCTCGCGCGGACGGCCGAGGAAGATCACGCCGAAGAACTTCACCATCACGTAGCCGGCGAGCGCCGAGACCAGCACGACGCCCGCGGCGAAGATCGGCACCAGCATGCGCAGGTACGGGTTGGGCAGGCCGCCCGTGAAGAGGAAGCCCTGCAGCAGCAGCCACTCCGAGACGAAGCCGTTCGACGGCGGCAGCGCCGCCGCCGCGATCACGCCCACGAGCGCGGTCCACGCGACCCACGGCATGCGCCGCAGCAGCCCGCCGAGCTTGCCGAGGCTGCGCTCCTGCGTCGCGTGGAGCACCGAGCCGGTGCCGAGGAAGAGCAGGCTCTTGAAGACCGCGTGGTTGAGGCAGTGATAGAGCATCGCCATCAACGCGAGCGCCGCGAGCGCCGGCATCCCGTACGCGCGGAACACGATCGCGAGACCGAAAGCGACCACCACGAGCCCCATGTTCTCGATCGACGAGTAGGCGAGGAGACGCTTCATGTCGACCTGCGCCGCGGCGAACACCGCGCCGAAGAGCGCCGTGGCGAGCCCGAGCGCGAGCGCGACGACGCCCCACCACCAGAGCGGCGAGCCGAGCAGGTCGAAGGTGACGCGCGCGAGGCCGTAGATGGCGGTCTTGAGCATCACGCCGCTCATGAGCGCCGAGACCGGCGAGGGCGCGGCCGGATGCGCCTCCGGGAGCCACACGTGCAGCGGCAGGATGCCCGCCTTCGCCCCGAAGCCGAACAGCGCGAGCAGGAACGCCGCCGAGGCGCGCAACGCCGGGAGGTGCTGCGCGCGCATGTTGGCGAAGGTGTAGTCGCCGGTGTTCGCCTGCAGCACGCCGAAGCACAGCAGGATGCCGATCGCGCCGATGTGGGCGATCAGGAGGTACAGGAATCCGGCGCGCTGGATCTCCGGGATGCGATGGTTGGTGGTGACCAGGAAGAACGAGGCGAGCGCCATCAGCTCCCAGCTCACCATGAAGGCGTAGGCGTCGTCGGCGAGGAGCACCATCGCCATGCCGGCGAGGAACACGTGGTACTGCAGGCACATGAGGCCCGGCGCGGTGCCCTCGCCGGCGCGGAAATATCCCCCGGCGAAGATCGAGACGCCCGCGCCGGCGAGCCCGAGCACGGCGAGGAAGAAGGCGCTGAGCGCATCGAGGCGCTCGTGGAACGGCAGGCCCGGCAGGCCGATCGGGAGGATGGCCGACTGCGCGGCGCCGGGAAGCGCGGCGAGCGCGAAGCCGGCGAGGACGATGCCGAGGAGGGCGGAAAGCGGGAAGAGGAAGAGGGCGACGAACCGCAAGCTGCGCGGAACCGCGATGCCCGCGACTCCGATCGCGAACCAGGCCGCGACGACGGCAAGGACGCCGTCGAGCGCGGGAAACGTCGTCGTCACATCGTCTCGACCGTGGAGTTGAGGAAGTACCCGGCCCCGCGCTCGGTGCGGATGAGCGACGGCTGGTTCGGGCTGTCCTCGATCTTGCGGCGCAGCCTCAGGATCTGCACGTCGATCGAGCGGTCGTAGATGTCGTCGTGCAGCCGGCTCGACTCGAGCAGCTGGTCGCGGCTCAGGATGCGCTGGGGCGCGCGCAGGAACGCGACGAGCAGCGCGTACTCGCTGTTGGTGAGCTCGACGTTGCGCCCGTCCGGGCTCTTGAGCTTGCGCGTGCCGGTGTTGAGCTCCCAGCCCGAGAAGCGGAACGCGCGCACCTGCTCGCCGCGGCGCGAGGCGCGCTTCGATTCCGTGCGGCGCAGGACGGCCCGCACGCGCGCGAGGAGCTCGCGGTTGCTGAAGGGCTTGGTGACGTAGTCGTCGGCGCCGAGCTCCAGGCCCATCACGCGGTCGACCTCCTCCTTGCGCCCGGTGAGGATGATGATCGGCAGGTCGAGGGACTCGCGCAGCCGCCGGGCGATGGCGAGGCCGTCCTCGTCCGGGAGCTTGAGGTCCAGGATCACCAGGTCGACGTGCTCGGCGCCGAGGACCTTGTCCATGTCGGCGCCACTCTCCGCGACCGACACCTTGAAATCGTTCTCCGTGAGGTACTCGCGGATCACGTCTCGTATGGCGGCGTCGTCGTCTACGACGAGGATATGGGCTTCCACCAGTCCGGGGATGCGTGGTTGTTTGGCGCATTCTAGCGCGGGAACCCGTAGAATCCTAAGAGGATGTCCGACGAGCCCCTCCCGCCGGGGGTGCCGCAGTGAGCGCCCATACGCCGGCGATCCTCGCTTCGCCCCGGTCCGCCTCGGTCCGGCAGACGCTCGCCTTCGTGGCCTTCGGGGCCGTCTATTACCTGCTCGCGGCGTACGCGGCCCACCTGCCGTTCCATGCCCGGCTGCCGTTGTTCGTCTGGCCGGCCCACGGCCTCGCCCTGGGCGTGCTCCTGGTGGTGGCCCCGCGCCGCTGGTGGGGCTACCTGGTGATCGTCTTCGCGGCGAGCGTAGCGGCGGGACTGGACCGCGGCGATGCCTGGTCCTCGAACCTCGCCGCGGCCGCGCTCAACTGCGCCCAGCCGCTCGCCGTGGCCGCGGGCCTGATGCGGCTCGCCGGTCCGCGTGTGCGCATCGACACCGTGCGCGGCGTCTCCGCCTTCCTCGTGGGCATGCTGCCCCTCGTCGCCGCGATGGCGCTCCTCGACGCCGCGCTCGGCTACGCGCGGCTGAACATGAGCTTCCGCAACCAATGGTCGGTGACGTTCGTCTCGACCATGCTCGGAATGCTGCTCACGGCGCCGTTGATCCTGGCGTGGAGCCGCACCGGCGCCCGGGACGCGGCCGAAGTGGTACGGCGCCGCTGGCCGGAGCTGGTCGCCCTCTATGCCGGGCTCGTCGTCACCACGACGTACGTCTTCGGCGCCACCACTCGCGCCGAAGGATACATCCCGTCCCTCGCCTACCTGTGCGCCCCGTTCCTCATCTGGGCGGCGCTCTCCTTCGGCCTGCGCGCGGCGACCCTCGGCCTCGCCGTGTTCGGGCTCATCGTGTACTGGCACACGGGGCAGGCGCTCGGAGCCTTGTCGACGCAGGGCGTGCCCGACGTGCGCGCCCTCCTGCACCTGCAGGGCTACCTCGCCACCCTCATCGTCACCACGCTCTTCGCCGCCGCGCTCCTCGTCGAGCGCCAGGAAGCGGCGCGCGAGACCGAGGCATGGCGCAACCGCCACGAGGCCGTGATCCGCGCGAGCGGCAGCCTGCTCTACGAGTTCGACCCGGCGCAGGGCGGCGTGCTCTGGGATGGCGACACCGTGGCGGTGCTGGGCACGCGGCGCGATCACATCGACAGCATCCAGAAGTGGGTCGAGCGCGTGCATCCCGACGACCGCATGCGGCTCAAGGGCCTGCGGCGCATGCTCGCCACGGGCGACCTCGCGCACGTCGCCCTGGAGTACCGCTTCAAGCGCGACGACGGCGAGTACACGACGGTGGGCGTGAACGCCTACCGGATCGGGCCGATCGCCGGCGCCCCGGGCTCCGCGCGCCGCGTGATCGGCTTCGTGAAGGACGTCTCGGACAAGGTCCGCGCGGAGGAGGAGCGACAGCGCCTCGCCGCGCAGCTGCGCCAGGCGGAAAAGATGCAGGCGGTGGGCCACCTCGCCGGGGGCATCGCCCACGACTTCAACAACATCCTCGGCGCGATCCTCGGCTACGGCGAGCTCGCGCAGATGAAGGCCGAGGGCGATATGCGCCGCTACCTCGACACCATCATGAACGCGGGCAACCGCGGCAAGGCGCTCGTCGCGCAGATCCTCTCCTACAGCCGCGCGGAAGGCGGCGAGCGCATCCCGGTGATCGTGGCGCCGATCACGCAGGAGGTGTGCGACCTCATCCGCGGCTCCTCTCCGCAGACGATCGAGGTGCGCTTCGAGGGCGAGGGCAGCGAGGCGGCGGTGATGGGCGATCCGACGCGCATGCACCAGCTGCTGATGAACCTCTGCACCAACGCGGTCCAGGCGATGGGCGACACCGGCGTCCTCGAAGTGCGCATCGACCACGAGGACGTCGCCGAGGCGCGCAAGGTGCGCACCGGAGAGATGCCGCCGGGCGAATACATGAAGCTCACGGTGCGCGATACCGGCCACGGCATCGCGCCGGAAGTGATCGATCGCATCTTCGAGCCGTTCTTCACGACCAAGCCCGCGGGCCGCGGCACCGGCCTCGGCCTCGCCCTCGTTCACTCGGTGGTGATGGAGCACCGCGGCTTCCTCGAGGTCACGAGCGAGCTCGGCCGGGGCACGACCTTCGAGGTGTGGATGCCGCTGGTGCACGTCGAGGAGGGCAAGGCCGAGCCCGCGCACGCGCTTCCCATGGGCGACGGCCAGACGATCCTCGCCGTGGACGACGAGCCCGAGGTCCTCGCGGCGCTCGAGGAGATGCTCGCCTCGCTGGGCTACGAGCCGATCGGCTACACCGACAGCCGCCAGGCGCTCGCGGCCGCGCGCGCCAACCCGCGCCGCTTCGACGCGGTGGTGAGCGACGAGGTGATGTCGCAGCTCACCGGGACGCAGCTCGCGATCGAGCTGCGCAAGCTCAATCCCACGCTTCCCATCGTGATCGCGAGCGGCTACGGCGGCGCGGGCTTCGAGACGCGCGCGCTCTCCGCGGGCGTGAACCGCGTGCTGAAGAAGCCCTACCGCATGAGCGACATCGGCGAGGTGCTCGCGGGCTTCTTCAACGCCGCCTGACGCGCGCCCTTTACAGTTGCAACCCGGTCGCGCGACCCGGTAACGGCGGCGTAATCGCCTCGGCGCAATCTGGGCGCGCCGGAAATCTCCGGCGTGGCCGAGGAAAAGGCGATGCAGGCAAGGCAGGACAAATCCGGCGAGGACGGCGCGAACGCGGCTTCGGCCTCCATGGCGCGCGCGGCCGAGCGCCTGGTGCGCAAGGCCGCGGGCGGCGCGCTCGACTGGGAGGGCACGACGCTCGCCTCGCACTTCCAGCCGATCCTCTCGGTGCGCGGGCCGGCCTGCGAAGGCTACGAAGCGCTGCTCCGCGCGGTCGACGGGCAGGGACACCGCGTCGCCGCGGGCGAGCTCTTCGCGCGCACGCCGGAGAGCGCACGCGCCGTGCTCGACTGGACGTGCCGCGCGCTGCACCTGCGCAACTACGCGCGCTTCGAGCCCGACGACCGCACGCTCTTCCTCAACGTGCATCCCCAGGCGGCGGCGCACGATGCGAGCTGCGCGATGGAGCTCGGCGAGCTGGTGCGCTACTACGGCCTGCACCCGAAGCACGTTTGCGTCGAGATCATCGCCGAGGATTGCGACGAGCGCGGCCTCTCGGAAGCGGTCGCGGTCTACCGGGCGCTCGGCCTTTCCATCGCGATCGACGATTTCGGCAAGGCGCGCTCGAATTTCGATCGCGTCCTCGCCCTGCGCCCCGACATGGTGAAGCTGGACCGCGGGCTGGTGGCCGATGCGCTCCTGGGATGGGGACGCGCGCGCCGCATGCTCGCGGGGATGGTGGAGCTGCTGCACGAAGTGCGCGCACGCGTCGTGGTCGGGGGCATCGAGAGCGCGGCCGAAGCGCGCGTCGCGATCGAGGCCGGCGCGGACTTCGTGCAGGGCTTCCATTTCTCCGCACCCGATGCGGGGCTCGCCGACGAGGCGGGCGCGCTGTCGCGCCTGGACGCCGTGCTGCGCTCCGGCGGCAGCGGCCGCAGGCTCGCCATCGCCTCCTGAAGGCACGCGTCGGAAGCGGCCGACAGGCGTTTCAGGCCGTGCGGACAGCCCGCGTCGCGTCCCAGCACTTCAATGAAGCTCACGGCCTCGCTCCGCGGCCGGACGACTTCCAGGAGAGCGCATGGGATGTTACCGAGCCGGGTTGCGAGGACCAATCTAGCGCGGTGCGGCGCCGCGCCGGTCGGCCGCGCGCGCGGCCGGGGCGGGGAAGCTTGTTTCCGCAATGTGCCGCGATTCCGCGAGCGAGGCCTCGAGGCGCCCCAGCAGGCGCTCGCGCCGGCCTGCGATCCGCAGCCACGGGTCGTGGGTGACGCGGCCCCAGCTCTCGAGGGCCCAGCCCTTCATCTCGCGCAAATGGCCATGGATCTGCTCGCTGTTCATGATCGTGGGTCTCCGGGGTCGAAAATCTAGAGCCAGCGCCCGCGCTCGCTGAGCAGCGGCGCGCGTTCGATGTGGCCGCTCAGGACCGCGCGATGCACGGCCATGCAATCCGGGTCGCCGGCCTTGGCGATCGCGGCGCCCGCGCACGGCAGGTCCTTCCCGATCGGCAGGGAATCGTCGAGGACGATCACGTCCACGGTGCCGAGAAGGCGGGGGGAGGCGGATGCTGCGGGGTTTTCTGCGGCGAGGCCGGCGGGCAGGCAGGTGGCGAGGCCGATTGCGAGGAGTTTCTTCATGGCCGTCTCCCTTGGTCGTTCGTCCATATTGAAGACGCGGGGGAGGGCGGGGAGTCGGACACCGCTCCGGCGGAGCTAGGACTCGCGCTGATGTTCCTGTCGGACGGGTCCTACGCCGCGCAGGCGCGGCACGGTTTTGCGCAAAGCAAAAGGCCCGCCGGGCGGCGGGCCCCGTAGCGTCGTTCCCGCGCGGGCGGGAAACGGATCGCTACGCTGCGCTCGGCGCCGTCACTTGACGATCTCGAGGTGCTCGAGGCCCGAGCCGAGGTCGCGGTTCTTCGCGTTCTTGCTCTCGAGCTTGATCTTCAGGCGCAGGTCGTTCACGGAGTCGGCGTTGCGCAGCGCGTCCTCGTAGCTGATCATGTCGGCCTCGAAGAGGTCGAAGAGCGCCTGGTCGAAGGTCTGCATGCCGAGCTCGCGCGAACGCGTCATGAGCTCCTTCATCTCGGTCACCTGGCCCTTGAAGATGAGGTCCGACATGAGCGGCGAGTTGAGCATGATCTCGATCGCGGCGACGCGCCCCTTCTGCCCTTTCTTCGGGATCAGGCGCTGCGAGATGATGCCCTTCAGGTTGAGCGAGAGGTCCATGAGGAGCTGCTGGCGGCGCTCCTCCGGGAAGAAGTTGATGATGCGGTCGAGCGCCTGGTTGGTGGAGTTGGCGTGCAGCGTCGACATGCACAGGTGGCCGGTCTCGGCGAAGGCGATGGCGTACTCCATGGTCTCGCGCTCGCGGATCTCGCCGATGAGGATCACGTCGGGCGCCTGGCGCAGCGTGTTCTTGAGCGCCGAGAACCAGTTGTCGGTATCGACCCCCACCTCGCGCTGCGTGACGATGCAGTTCCTGTGCTCGTGCACGTACTCGACCGGGTCCTCGATGGTGATGATGTGCCCGTAGCTGTTCTCGTTGCGGTGCCCGATCATCGCGGCGAGCGAGGTGGACTTGCCCGAGCCGGTGCCGCCGACGAAGATCACGAGGCCGCGCTTGGTCATCGCGACGTCCTTCAGCACGTGCGGCAGGCCCAGCTCGTCGAACTTCGGGATCGTGGTGGTGATGGTGCGCAGCACCAGCCCCACGCGCCCCTGCTGCACGAAGGCGTTCACGCGGAAGCGCCCGATGCCGCTCGGGCTCACCGCGAAGTTGCACTCGTTGGTCGCCTCGAACTCGGCCGCCTGCTTGTCGGTCATGATCGAGCGGGCGAGCTCCTGGGTGTGGATCGGCGAGAGGCTCTGCTGCGATACCGGCGTCACCTTGCCGTCCACCTTCATCGCCGGGGGGAAGCCGGCGGTGATGAAGAGGTCCGAGCCCTTGCGCGCGATGAGCGCGCGCAGCAGGTCGTGCATGAACTTGAGGGATTGCTCGCGTTCCATGTGGGGCTCCTTGGGGGTCGGCCGGGGCTAGCTGCCGACGAACGTGTCCTTGTTGGCGGCCTTCGTGCGCGCCTCGGCGACCGCGATGAGGTTGCGCTTCACCAGGTCGTGCAGGTTCTGGTCGAGCGTCTGCATGCCGAGCGCCTGGCCGGTCTGGATCGAGGAGTACATCTGCGCGACCTTCGCCTCGCGGATCAGGTTGCGGATGGCGGGCGTGCCGATCATGATCTCGTGCGCCGCGACCCGCCCGCTGCCGTCCTTGGTCTTGCACAGCGTCTGCGAGATCACCGCGCGCAGCGATTCCGAGAGCATCGCGCGGATCATCTCCTTCTCCGCCGCCGGGAACACGTCGATGATCCGGTCCACGGTCTTGGCGGCCGACGAGGTGTGCAGCGTGCCGAACACCAGGTGGCCGGTCTCCGCGGCGGTCATCGCCAGGCGGATCGTCTCCAGGTCGCGCATCTCGCCCACCAGGATGATGTCCGGGTCCTCGCGCAGCGCGCTCCTCAGCGCGTTCGAGAAGGAGAGCGTGTGCGGGCCCACCTCGCGCTGGTTGATGAGGCACTTCTTCGATTCGTGCACGAACTCGATCGGGTCCTCGACCGTGAGGATGTGACCGTACTCGTTCTCGTTCACGTGGTTGATCATCGCGGCGAGCGTGGTCGACTTGCCCGAGCCGGTCGGCCCGGTCACCAGCACGAGGCCGCGCGGCTGGTTCGCGATCTCGCCGAAGATGCGCGGCGCGTTGAGCTCCTCCAGGGTGAGCACCTTGGAGGGAATCGTGCGGAACACCGCGCCCGCGCCGCGGTTCTGGTTGAACGCGTTCACCCGGAAGCGCGCGAGGTTCGGGATCTCGAACGAGAAGTCGCACTCGAGCGTCTCCTCGTACACCTTGCGCTGCGAGTCGTTCATGATGTCGTACACCATCCCGTGCACTTCCTTGTGCTCGAGAGGGGGCACGTTGATGCGCCGCACGTCGCCGTGCACGCGGATCATGGGGGGCAGGCCCGCGGACAGATGCAGGTCGGAGGCCTTGTTCTTGACCGAGAAGGCGAGCAGCTCCGCGATGTCCATCTCTTCTCCCTGAATGCGGTGTCGCCGAGGGAGGTCGCGCGCTTCGCTTTGTTAGAATGCCCCTCGGAAAGTCGCCCCGATTATGTCCACAATCGCCGCCAACCTGCAAGCGATCAGCCGGCGCATTTCCGAAGCGTTACAAGGGGATAGCCGCATCGTGACGCTCGTCGCCGTGAGCAAGTCGCAGCCGCCGGAAAGGGTCCGCGAGGCCTGGGAGGCGGGCTGCCGCCATTTTGGCGAGAGCTACGTGCAGGAGGCATTGCCCAAGATGGCGGCGCTCTCGGACCTCGACGCGTCGTGGCACTTCATCGGGCGCGTGCAGGCCAACAAGGCGCGCGAGGTCGCCGGGCATTTCGACTGGGTGCACGGGGTGGACCGCGCGCGCATCGCCGCGGCCCTGTCGCGCGGGCGGCCGGCCTCGCTCGCGCCGCTCGACCTGTGCATCCAGGTGAACATCAGCGGCGAGGCGACCAAGGGCGGCGTCGCGCCGGGCGAGGCGCTCGCGCTCGCGCGCGAGGTGTGCGCGCTGCCGCAGCTGCGCCTGCGCGGGCTCATGGGCATGGCGCGCCATACGGAGCGGCGCGAAGAGCAGCGCGCGCAGTTCGCGACGCTCGCGCGCGAGCGCGATGCGATCGGCGCGGCGGGGATCGCCCTCGACACGCTGTCCATGGGCATGAGCGAGGACTTCGAGGCCGCGATCGCCGAAGGCGCGACCATGGTGCGCATCGGCACCGCGATCTTCGGCGAGCGCGCTGCCGCCTTCCCTGCGCAGGGGAGCCGGGACGGGGGCGCGCGATGAGGATCGCCTTCATCGGCGGCGGCAACATGGCGCGCGCGATCATCGGCGGCCTGGTCGCGAAGGGGATCCGCGCCTCCGACATCTCGGTGGTCGAGATCGACGGCGCCGCGCGGCTGCGCCTCGTCGCGGAGTTCGGCGTGACCTCGCTCGAGGCGCCGGGCCCCGGGCTCGCGAACGCCGACGTGCTGCTCTTCGCCGTGAAGCCGCAGAACATGCGCGAGGCGGCATCGGCGGCGGCCCCGCACCTCGGCGATCCGCTGGTGATCTCGATCGCGGCGGGCATCCGGCTCGCGGACCTCGCGCGCTGGATCGGCGGCCGCGAGCGCCTCGTGCGCGCGATGCCGAACACGCCCGCCCTGGTCCACGCCGGCATCACCGGCCTCTACGCGGGCGCGCCGGTGCGCGCCGACGACCGGCAGGCGGCCGAGGACCTCCTCGCCGCGGTCGGCTCCACGCTTTGGTTCGAGCGCGAATCGGACCTCGACGTGGTCACCGCGGTCTCGGGAAGCGGACCCGCCTACGTGTTCTACGCGATGGAGGCGCTCGAGCGCGCGGCGCGCGACCT
>Ga0335081_10012003_pt1 | contig 14032 bp, 9 predicted proteins | sample Lox_Sample_35_FD_206713 | JGI IMG/M metagenome (GOLD analysis project Ga0335081, IMG submission 206713) | Soil microbial communities from Loxahatchee National Wildlife Refuge, Florida, United States - Lox_Sample_3.5 | ecosystem: Environmental > Terrestrial > Soil > Wetlands | place: USA: Florida... | reverse complement strand
TCGCAACTGCCTGTGCAGTTTGTGATCAACACTCACTATCATCCGGATCACCAGGGCGGAAATTCGGTGGTGGGCCCGACTGCAACGATCATTTCGACGGATTTCACGCGCGAGCGGACCCTGACGGTGATGCAAGGGGCTCCGCAGTTTCATTTCGAGCCGGCCGATGTCACGTTCCAGCAGAAGCTCACGGTTCACCTGGAGCCATATTCGGCAGAAGTTTATTTCCCGGGCAAGGCCCACACTTCTGGAGATGCGTTGGTGTACTTCCCCCGTCAACGCGCCATCGCGATGGGAGACCTGTTCCTGGACAGGTCTTCCCCCGCGATGGATGAAGGCAGCGTGGAAAACTGGATTCATGCGCTCGATCAGGCGCTGGCGCTGCCTCTCGACCACGTCGTACCGGGGCATTTTGGCCTGGCCACGAAGGCCGGTCTCCAACGCTTTCGCGACTATCTCCATGACTTGTTCACGCAGGTGCGTTCGCTGTACCGGAGCGGAGTGAAGGAACCGGACGCGGTCCGCCAAATTCACATGGAAAAGTACAGCGACTTCCGCCAGTATCCGAAGTACCACGCGACGTTTGCCGACAACGCCGAGGTGATTTATCAGCAACTCCAGCAGCAGTGAAGCCACGGTGAACGACTTCCCTATCGCATGGGCCCGCAGTTGCTTTCCCGCACTCAACAGCGGTGACAATTTCGTTTTCTTCGATAACGGTGCTGGGGCACAGGTACCGCAAGTCGTACTCGACGCCGTGCAGAACCATCTGCTGATGCGGCACGTGCAGCGCGGCGGACGATACGGCAGGAGTCAGGAGGTAGATGCCGGCATCCAGCGTGCACGGGAGAGCGTGGCCACTCTGCTGAATGCGCACGAGCCGGAAGAAGTGGCCTTCGGGATGAACGCGACTTCGTTCATCCGGATCGTGAGCCTCGCCCTGGCGGAAACATTGCGCGAACGCAAGGAAATTGTGGTCACCGATATGGACCACGAGGCCAACGTCGCAACGTGGCTGATCCTGCAGCGCCACGGCGTGCAGATCCGCTGGTGGAAGATGCGCGAGGACGGGACGCTCCACGTGGACGATCTCAAGCCGTTGCTCAACGAACGCACGCGGTTGGTCGCGTGCACGCTGGCTTCGAATGCGCTTGGGTCCATTGTTGATGTCAAGGAAGTCGCACGGCTGGCGCATGCCGCAGGCGCGGAGGTGTTCCTGGATGCGGTGCACTATGCTCCCCACGCGCCCCTTGATGTGCGGGAGATAGACTGCGACTACCTGGTCTGCTCCGGCTACAAGATCTTCGCGCCGCATATGGGTTTTCTTTGGGGCAAGCGCAAGGCGTTGGAGGCGCTGCCCACGTTCCGCGAAGATTTCATACCCGACGCGGTTCCGACGAAGATTGAAGTGGGGACTTTTGTTTACGAAAATGTGGCGGGCATGGATGCGGCGATCGGTTATCTGGAGGACCTGGGAAACCGAGTCTCGAAAAACGGGCGGCCCACGTCGCGGCGAGAAGCGTTAGTAAGCGCGATGGAAGCCATACAGAACTACGAGGCGGCGCTCTCTTCCAGACTTCTGCAGGGACTGGCTCAGATAAACCCGGTCACTGTGTACGGGATTAAGAACTCCGGACCGATGCACATGCGCGTGCCCACGATCTGCTTCAACGTGCGGGGCGTTTCCCCGGCAGAAGTGGCGAGGGGCTTGGCCGAGAGAGGGATCGGCGTGCGCGATGGGAACATGTATTCGCCGCGCCTGCTCGCACGCCTGGCGATCGAACCGGAGAGTGGTGCGGTGCGCGCGTCCCTGGCCCACTACAATTCTTTCGAGGAAGTCGACCGCTTCCTTGGCGGTCTCCAGGAGATTGCGGGCAACTGACGTATCGCTTCTTCCCGGCTGGCGAAATTTTCTCGACCACGGATTTTTTTCTCGACCAAGAAAAAGGAGTGCATCGTGCCTGATGTCCAGGACCCATCCGCGGTGGAAGCCGAGCCCAGTATGGGTAGCGTCCGCGAATCGGAAGGACTGCAGCGGCGACTGAGCCAGCGCCAGCTCACCATGATCGCGATCGGAGGCGCGATCGGCGTGGGTCTCTTTCTCGGGAGTGGTGTAACTATCGAACTGGCCGGACCCGGAGTAATCGTCACGTACCTCCTGGGGGCGCTCATCGCGATGGTCGTCGCCTATTCGCTGGCGGAAATGGCGGTGGTGCATCCGGTGTCCGGTTCTTTCGGAATCTATGCCGAAAAATATCTCAGCCCGTGGGCGGGATTTTGCGTACGGGCTACCTACGGACTGTGCCAGATTATCGCGATCGGCGCGGAAGTCACGGCGGTAGCGATCTACTTCTCCTTCTGGTTCCCCGGCGTCCCGGGATGGACTTGGGTCGTGCTGGTTTCCACGGGGCTGGTGGTGGTGAACGCCATGCAGGTGGGCAACTTCGGCGAATTTGAATACTGGTTTGCCATGATCAAGGTGGTGGCGATCATCGGCTTCATCGCCGTCGGCCTGGCATTGATCACGGGCCTGGGACCCGGGCGCGCCGTGGGCCTGGCCAATCTGACGCAGAATGGGGGCTTCTTTCCCCACGGCTGGCGCGGAGTCTGGCTAGCGCTGACCCTGGCCATCACCAGCTATATGGGGGTGGAAGTGATCGCGGTGACTGCAGGTGAGGCCCAGGAGCCGGAGAAATCGATCCCTCGCGCCATGCGGACGATCGTGTTTCGCCTGATCGTGTTTTATGTGCTCGCGATCGCAATCATGCTCGCGATGACGCCATGGAACCGCACCGGAAGCGCGAGCGTGAGTGGAAGTCCGTTCGTGCGCGCGTTCGCAACCGCAGGCATTCCCTATGCCGCAAGCGTCATGAATCTGGTGGTGATTACAGCGGCGCTCTCCAGCGCGAACACCAATCTCTATCTTTCCACGCGTATGTTATTTTCGTTGTCCCGCGGTCAGTATGCACCGGCCTGGTTGGGACGGCTGGGTGGCAATGGAGTGCCCCATCGCGCGCTCGCAGTTTCGGCCGGCGGGATGGTGGCGGCGATCCTGCTGGCAGTATTCGCCCCCAAGAACGCGTTTCTCCTTCTGTATGGCACCGCGGTGGCGGGAATGTTCTTCGTGTGGATCGTGATTTTGCTGACGCATCTCAGTTTTCGAAAGACGATCAGCCCGCAAACCCTCGCAAACCTGCCGCTGAAACTGCGCGCACACCCCCTGCCCACCTGGATGAGCATTGTCGCGATCGCCGCCATCGCGTTCAGCACATTCTGGGTGGACGGACTACGCTACACGCTGCCGACGTTTGCACCCTTCCTTCTGATCATGTCGGCGGTATATTGGAAATATCGAAACAAGATCAGGGCGGCTCACTCGTAGCCAGAAGAGTTGCGCGGAATCACTGTCTTCTCATCAAATACCAATAATCAAGCAGCACAAGCACCTTGTTCCCGACCGGGAGATGGATTCAGGGAGCAGAGCGGGCCGGGTGGCATCTTTTCGAGGGCATTCCAGACACGCGGATGTTAGGATGCTCAAAACCTTTGCCAACAATGCGCGGATATTCCATACGGCACGACCGCAAACTCGTCCTGCTGGCTGCGGCTGTTCTCTGTCTGCATATTCTCGCCACTGCCATATTCGGCACACGAACTCCAGGGCCGTTGCTGGCCAACCTTTTCGAGCTGATCCTGAGCATTCTGGGGTGTCTGGCTTCGGCCTCAGCGGCGTGGCGATCGAGCGGTGTGGCCCGGCCGTTCTGGCTGCTATTCAGCTGTGCCTGGTTTCTATGGCTCGGGTCCCAGCTCTTCTTTATCTACTATGACAACATTCTTGGCGCTCCCATGGCCAGCGTGTGGCCGAGCGATTTCATTGCGTTCGTCTTTGCGATACCGATCCTGCTGGCTGTCTTCCTGACTCCTTCGGCGGAATCGCGGGAGTTCGATTGGCAGACCATCCTGGACTTCGTTCAAGTTGCGATCCTTGCCATTCTTGCCTCCTTGCTGTTTTACCGTTTGGTGCAGGTCCCTTCTAGATGGCAAGACTCTGCCACGCAAATGGAGTACACGCTGTTTAAGATCCTGTGCACGCGCTCTGCGATTCTGATCCTGGGCTTCCTGGCTCGAGCTGCGTTCACGCGGTCCCGCCAGGTTCGCACGCTGTACGGACGCATGGGACTGGTCCTCCTTCTCTATGGGATTGGAGACTCGCTCTTTCTCTACGGCGAAGCCAGCTGGGCATTGCGAACCGGAACATGGTTAGAGCTGGGGTACACCCTTCCGCTGTTCCTTGCGGTTTTGGTGCCAGCCACGTGGGAACCCGGGGCGGAGTCAGAACCAGCTCCGGCAGACTCGAGCGTACAGGTGACGCCGTCGCCAGTCTTGCCTGTCTTGTTTCCGCTCGCTGTTCTTCTGGTCACGACCCAGTTCGGAGAAAAGGATCTGCGAATCGCACACTTCGCGGCCACGGCTTCCTTCATTGTCGCGCTCGCCCGGCTTGGGGTCACCCAGTACCGGCAACTGCTTTCATCCTCGAAGAGTGCTGAAATCATGGAGGAATTGAAGGCGCAACGAGGTTTTCTGCGCCTGGTGATTGATTGCAATCCTCAACTGGTATTTGCCAAGGATTGGGATGGCCGCTTTACTCTGGCCAACAAGGCGGTCGGCGAAATCTACGGGACCACAATCGAGAATCTGGTGGGGAAAACCGACGCCGACTTCAACCCTAGTATCGAAGAAGTAGCGAGCTTCCGAACTGCCGACCAGCAGGTAATCTCCGAGGGAAAGCCCCTTCTGATTCCCGAAGAGCAGGTAACGGATGCCCGCACGCGCCAGGCGCGCTGGTTCCAGACGCTCAAGGTTCCGCTGGTCTCTCCCGACGGGAAGATCCGGCAGGTTCTGGGAGTCGCCACCGACATCAGCGCCCGCAAGGATGCGGAGGCCGCACTGCTTGACTGGAAGAATCGTTACGAGGCAGCGGTTCTCGCCAGCGGCCAGATCATCTATGACTGGGAGCCGCTTCACGACCGCGTCACTCTGGGAGGGAGCGTGGAGCAAACCCTGGGTTATGCCGTTGCGGAGGCGAATTCTCATGCGTGGTGGATGACGATTCTGCATGCCCAGGATCGGAACTCCTATGTGGCCCAACTGGGGCGTTGCATCGCCACGAAGAAGCCGTTTCACATGGAATATCGGGTGTGCCGCAGAGACGGTACGTACATCACGGTTCGCGACGACGGCTATTTCATACTCGATGGCGGGGGCAGGATCGTCCGCATGGTCGGATTTGTCGGCGATGTTACCGAGCAACGCCTGCTGGAAGCCCGGATGCGCCAATCGCAAAAAATGGAAGAGGTCGGTCAACTGGCAGGTGGAGTGGCGCACGATTTCAACAACCTGCTGGGGGTGATCATCGGCCAGGCAGAACTTCTTCTGCAACGCATTTCGGCGGATGATCCGCAGTACAAGCGGGTGGACCAAATCCGGGAAGCGGCGATGCGCGGCGCCGCGCTCACCCGGCAGCTGCTGGCGTTCGGCCGCAAGCAAGTGCTGCAGGCCGAACTGATCGATCTGAACCGGGTCCTGGCCAGCATCGGAGAGCTGCTGCGGCGCATCATCGGGGAGGACATCGAACTGAACCTTCTTCCCAACGCGAAGCTCGGCGTAACCAAAGCAGACCCTGCCCAGGTCGAACAAATCATCCTGAATCTGGCGGTGAACGCCAGAGATGCCATGCCCAAGGGCGGGAGGTTGACGATCGAGACCGGCAATATGGAGTTCGACGAGGACTATTGCCGACACCATCTCGGCGCAAGGCCGGGCAGATACGTGATGCTGCGGGTGAGAGACACCGGATGCGGCATGGACAGCACGACCCTGGCCCGCATCTTCGAGCCGTTCTTCACGACGAAGGACGTGGGCAAGGGTACAGGACTTGGGCTCTCAACCGTCTATGGCATCGTGAAGCAGAGTGAAGGTTTTATATGGGTGGACAGCCAGCCCAACGAAGGTAGCGAATTCACTGTCTTCCTTCCCCGGGCGGATGCCCAGGTTGCGTCACATCGCCCCCAAGTGGAGAGCGGCGCGCTCCCGGGCGGGTCCGAGACTGTTTTGCTGGTGGAAGACGAAACTGATTTCCGCGAGCTGGCCGCCGAATCGCTGCAAGGATTCGGCTATCGAGTTCTAACCGCCGCCAGCGGCCGCAAGGCGGTACAGTTGGCACAGGAATCTTCGGAGTCGATCGATGTGCTGGTTACAGACGTCGTCATGCCGGGCATGAGTGGACGCGAATTGGTGGAGCAAGTTCGGATGCAGCGTCCAGCGATCAAGGTGCTGTATATGTCCGGTTACACCCGCGGGGTGATCGCCCAGCATGGCGCATTGGAATCGGGCACTTCGTTTCTTCAGAAGCCCTTCATGCCGTCGGACCTGGCACGGACGATTCGAGAGACTCTGGATGCGAAAGTTTCGTCTGCCCAGGACAAAGCTTAGCGAAAGTTTTCCCTACCGGAGGACTCTTGGTTGGCTCTCCGCCGCGAGCTGACCTAATTCCGGCCCCACCGAGCGCCGTTTTTAATCGAAATTTAACATTGCCGTCGTTTTCCACGGGACGGGTGACTGTTACCGTGCCAGATGCTCACGATTCTACGCAACGGTTGAGAACACGAACGGGAGAGACCAGCTGATGTCGCGCATGAAGTTGGCCGAGGAGCTGTTTGGCATCGTCCTCTTGCTGGTGGCCTGTCCAGCCGGAGCTTCTTCGGTTGGCGTGCCGCAAGGCAATCTGGGCAGTGGCGTGGGTTCAGCCCCCATGCGGGTGAGCTTCGCGAGCCGCTCAGTGGTCCAAAGCGAAGGGATCAACATCTTGGCAGGCCACTCTAGTCGCGGTGGCGTGGCAGGTGCAGCATTCGGGTCTTCGATCGGAGTACGCGGCGTCGAAGAGGAGCGGGTGGCGGCGATGGGTGGATCAGAAGTTCAACTTCGATTCATAACCCGAACATCCACCTTGTGGCCCAGCAAACCCTTGTTCCGCCCCTATATTCTGCAGCATGACGTGGTGAACCCAGCTCCTGAGTCCTCTTCTGCCGTGTTGTTTGGACTGGGGCTAATGGCCCTGGTGTTGGCAGGCGGCTGGCACAATCGAAGATTAAAGTATCGCGGCTGATTGCCGGTCGATCGAGAATTCGGAAGACGGAAGGCATGCACATCCGGCAGTTCCGTAGTATTGGTTTAAGGCATCGGTCTCACCGACGCTGCAATGTGGTCTTTCCCTGACATCTTTCCAGGGCAGCACTGCGAAATACCCTTCCAGGTGGCATACGTGTGCGAAATAACGGGAGAGTTGGTTCAGATAATCTGGTTGATTTGAGGAGACAAGGGACTGATGGCCAAGCTGTATCTGCTGGGCGCGAGGCAGCGGAGACTGTTGTTGAAGCAAGAGATGGAGTGGAGCCTGTACGAAGCTGCGCTGATCCTGCAACTGGATACGGAGTCAGGCAGGGTGTGCCCATGCGTGGAGTACAAAACGCCCGCGGAAGCAAGAGCCACGGAGGACTCTTCGATCGTCTTCAAGAGCGGCACGCTGGCCGGTGACACGCTTTACGTTTGCACCTCCACTGAGGTGCTGATTTTCAAAGTTCCGGCATTTCAGCAGGTAGGCTACGTCTCCATTCCCTGCTTCAATGATCTTCACCATGTGGTTCCGGCGCAGGATGGCGCACTGCTGGTCGCCAATACCGGCCTGGACATGGTGGTCAAGGTGAGCCGCTCGGGAGAACTTCTGAATGCGTGGAGCGTAATGGGTGAAGATCCGTGGTCGCGATTCTCGCGAGACATCGATTACCGCAGGGTTGAGACGACTAAGCCGCACAAGTCACATCCCAACTTTGTTTTCGAATTGAATGACGAGACCTGGGTCACGCGCTTTCGCCAGCGTGATGCTATCAGCCTGAACGGTTCGGGCGGGCGGATCAACATTGCCGTCCAGGCACCCCATGACGGGTTGCTGCACGATGGAAAAATCTATTTCACTTCCGTGGATGGAAGGGTTGTCATTGCGGATCCAGCAAGCCTGCAGGTGGAGAGGGTAATCGATCTCAAGGAGATCAACGGACAGAATACATTGCTGGGCTGGTGCCGTGGACTGCTTCCGCTGGATGAGCGGAGGCTTTGGGTGGGATTCTCGCGGATTCGGAAAACCCGCTTCAAGGAGAACGTCTTGTGGGTCAGGAGCACATTGCAAAATGGCATGAGCGAAGCGCCCACCCATATTGGACTTTACGACCTCGAACAAAAGCGGTGCATGCAAGAGTTTGACCTGGAACCACACGGCATGAATTTGATCTTCAGCATTTTTCCTGCCCCAGCGTAAGGAACTTTTCCGGAGAGCATGCGGGCGGAGAAAAGTCCCTGGGCAATTCCCGGTGCGAGCGGATTCTCGCCGCAATGCGGGGCGACAAACGGAATCCACAGTGGGCATACGTCTGTGGAAACCGAGACCAATCCGGTTAGCCCAGCGGCACATGCCACTTTTCGCTTTTTTGTCCGGAGTGTTGGCTGTTTCGGTTCCTTTTTCTCCTGCCTCCAGTAGCGTTGAGGTTAGCTCTTTGTGTTTTTTGGGCACGTCCTCCCGTTATCTGTCCTCCTCTAAAACTCACAGCTAAGGTGATCTCGACCCGGGACTTGAATGATCGTTCCCGGTCCGATTTGAGGTCACTGTGTCTGTCGCAGTACCCTTCCCCAAGTCCCAGTCCACAGAGGGGACTTCCCTCTCTTTCTCGTATCGCTCGACCCTTTCGACCTTCCTTGGGTTGATGGCGGTTGTCTCCGTGTGTCTTTCCCAGGTGGCATGCGGCGGAGGCAGTAGCACTTCGAGCTCGCAGACGAGCACAACTCTTGTCCCGAGTCCCGCCCCAGGAACGGGGACCGGGAGCGGTGCTGGCAACGGGACCGGCGGAAGCGGCGCGGGCAGCGGAGGTAACAATCAAAATAGCGGCACCAACTGCGGCCCACCCAAATATCCGTGTTCGCGCAGCGACACCGAGATGATCATTCCGCTGGCCCCACCGCAGCTGGGAGCGAATCCCAATTACTACGGCGGCCACCTCGGCGCGGGAATAGTTGCGATCGATCCGGCCTATGGGAACTATATCCTGCGCGTCACCGACGGCAACACGGAACCGGCGTCCCCAGGCCGCAGCTTCAACACCAGTTCTTCAGCAGAGAAGAACGTGACGTCCTACGATGAGACCCTGTTCTTTGTTCACGACGAAGGGAATCGGCTGTGCCTCTTTCAGTTCGACTCGCAGGCGGTTACGGCGACAAAACGCAGATGCTTTGTAAGTGTGGGAGGAGATGGCCCGGACTTTGGCTACACAGCCGCCGACAATCGCGCGATCTATACGCTGGGAGGGAGCAAGCTATTCCGCTTCGTGGTGGACACAGCCCAATGGCAACTCACAGCCGATCCCAGCTTCAATCAGGGCAAAGGATATTTTGATTTTGACGATCCCACGTGTCTGAACGGGCAGGTGGCCGCGAACCACTGGTACATCCATGACCGCGCCCTCTCTTCCGAAGACAACACGGAGATCGCCTCCATAGGGCCAGCGCAGGACAGAGATCCCTATATCGTGGTGTGGAATGCCGCAAAGGGTTGCCAATGGCTGAATGTCCAGACCTGGCAAGTAAGCCGGGGATGGAATACGGGGTTGAGCGATCCGATCAGCATTGCCTGGACCAGCGGGAAGACGCCTTCGCTGCCGGGAGGAGTTCACAATGTGCAAATCGACCGCGGCGGCGCATTCGGAATTCTGACGATCAATCAAACAACGCTCACCACCAAGGTGTTCTGGACGCTGGGCACGAACTTCGCCAACGATACCTGTGTCCATTGCACTTCACACTGGGCTTGCGACTATGGAGTATGTTTCTGGGATTTCCAGTACCAGACAACCTATGACATGCGATCCCTCGCGATACCCACTGGCAACGTGAAGGTCACTCTTGAGTCGGCGGTGCCCAACATGGATACCAGCCCGGCGCTTCGGCAGTGGGACGATGACGAGCACGTTTCGCATGCGAACGCTTCTCCCGAGTCGAAAAATATCTACCTGGTGGGATGGCAGCCGGCGAGGGGACAAGCAAGCATACAAAGCGTTTGGGACGACGAGATCACCGGCATCAATTGGGACGGGACGCAGCGAACGATTCGTTTCAATAAGAACTGGAACAGCGGCTATGGGGGATTCTGGAGCAGCGCGCGCTGCCAAATTTCGCGCCAAGGCCACTATGCCCTCTGCGGATCCGATTACCAGATGTATAACCTAGACAAGGGCTTTGGCAACGGCCTGAACCAGGACGCGTGCGATCACACTTTGCCTGCTTCAGCGATGGGTACAAACGGCTGCCGGACGGATGTTCTCCTCTTTGAGCTGAGGTAAGCGAACGCCGAAGTCACATGAGCGATCCCTGCAGTCTTGCCTGATAGTACTCCGCTCCGTCCAGGTGCTTGGCGAAAGCAAGGTGATCCGTACTGCCGGCGATGCCGACCCGTGGCAATTCGTAGGGATTCGCTCGCGGACCGACCATTCCGAAGCGGGTCACGACCGCGCTGGTGTAGCCCGCATGGTTGAGCTGATGCAGTTGACTTTGACGGTAGTCCCCCGGCTTACCGTTGGGAAAGCAGAAGGAGTTTACCTTTCTGCCTATGCCCTCTTCGATATGAGCGCGGGAGAGCGTGAGTTCCGTCCACGACTCTTCATCGGTAACGCTGGCAAGGATAGGATGACTGACGGTGTGGGAGCCGACTTCGACGAGGCCTGAATCGGCCATTTCCCTCAGCTCGCTCCACGAGCAGGGGCCATATTTGTGCGGCGGTTCTTTTGGAATAGTAGCGCCCATAGTGCTCGCGAGGGTTGCAATGCGCCGGTTGCGTTCTTCCGGCCTCAACTGGTTAAGCAACGTAAAATAGCCGTCGATCCGATCGGGCGCCAGCTCGCTGTGCGGGCGCGGTTGCTCGCTCAGCCAGAGAACCTTGTCCGTCCATATCCAGTCGTCACCTCGAATGAACGAACTGACCACGAAGAAGGTGGCGGGGAGACGGAATTGTTTCAGAATGGGGAAAAGAAACTCGTAACAACTGCGCCGACCGTCGTCGATGGTAAGGACAACGGAGCGACGATCCAGCGGATTGCCGGACCCGACCTGGTCAAGCATGTGCGCCAGCGGAACGACCTGAAAATGCCGCCGCAAGTATTCGAGTTGGGCTCGCAAGGCCGAGGGACTGACGGCACGAGGATCGGTTTCATCGGAGCCGCAAAAGTTGTGGTACATGAGAATTCGTCCCATGCCGGCGGACATGGCACGGGCAAGAGCGAACACGCCGCAACCGTGCATGAGTTGGAGGGCAAGTCTTTTCATAGGCACCCGGACAACGTCGTTACGGCCGGCAGAGGCGTGCGCAGGTGATTCGTGTGGCAGTCGGGAATCCCCGGCGTGCGGCGAGTGAGCTTGCAGCGGACCACAGCCGTAAAGAACTCTCGCGTGAGGCGATTGTGCAGCTTTCGTACAGGGCGAATCGGAATTGCGTCCATATGCTCAAGACGCAAGGGACTGGATGCAACCAGCTGTTCGAACCGGCGGATCGTCATCTTGTTGAGCCCACCCTCGACCTCGCAGAATTTTTTCGCGCCGTCGTTGCGGATGTGCGAGCGCCAGCGGCAAAGAGCTGTTTCGCCGAAGATCAAGTGCGCCCACGGAAAAACGGAAAACAGGTGGCCTCCTAGGGGGTGGTACCAGGTGGGGCCGAAGCAGGCGAGCACGCAGCCATCGGGTTTCAGCATTCCAGCCATGGCTGCGAGGATGGCAGCGGGGTCCGAGAAATGCTCGAAGGCATCGATGGAGATGATGACGTCGGCGGGCTCGGGGGGAACCTTGCCGAACACGACATTTCGACAGCTCGCCCTGGCCGCATTTTCTTTGGCGAGTTCGAGCCAGCGGTCGAGGATATCGATTCCATAAACTTGCCGCGCGCCGCGCTGGGCGAGCTCGATCGCTTCCGCACCTGGGCCGCAGCCGAAGTCGACGACGGTCCGGTTCCTGATCTGCGACCAGACCTCGGGACCAAAAAGAGCTGCCACCTTACTGCGCCCGGCGTAAGAACTCCCGTTCATACCGCCAGGTTCAGCTGGAGCGATAGTGCGCAGGATGTGGTAGCCGAGTGCGCCATCGATCACGGGCATGGGCGTATCCGGGACAACGGGGCCAGAAGCTTGTGTAACGAAATGTTCATCCTATTCAGCCCGGGACGCAGGTAGTCTTGAAGCCGCCACTATGGACGATGGCACAGCTGTCGCGATATTTTGACCTCGGAACAAATGCGGCACGGGAGTTGCTTCGAATCGAAGCCCACCATTTTGGGCTAGCCAGATGAATCTGAGGTTAAAAGTTGCGGGTGGTTAATATGAGGAGAGACCGAGTGGCGCGCGAGACCACGTCGAAGAACGCACGGGTGGCGCGGGGATGCTAGAGAGCACAATCCGGGAGCGTGCTCTCAGGAGGGTCAAAGCGGCCGTCAGGAAACTGCTGCCTGACACCGTGATGCGAAAGGTGTATCGGTCTCGCGCCTATGAAGGCACGCGCCGGCTGCTCTATCTTAAGACGAGGGCGTTCACGGGAATGGAAAACTCGAAATTGCGCCGGGTACCGCAAACGGCGCGGTCGTTCGTGTTTGTGTGCTACGGGAACATCATGCGCAGTCCCATGTGCGAAGCACTGATGAAACAGGCCCTGGCCGGAATGCCCGAAGTGCGAATCACGTCCGCGGGACTGAATGCAGCGCCTGGCAGGCAGGCGCATACCTGGGCAATCGAAGCGGCCAGGGACTTCGGTATTGCTTTGGAAGATCATCATGCGCGGCTGTTGACCGATGCCATGGTAGAGCAAGCGGATGTGGTATTCGCCATGGACTACGAGAACCAGTCGCAACTGCTTTCGCGTTTCGCGGGTGCAAAAGACAAGGCGCTCATGCTGGGCACGTACGGGCAGCAGGGACGTGGCGCCGTCGAAATTCGTGATCCTTATTACATGGGGTTGGAAGGTACGCGGCAGTGCTATCAGATTCTGGATGCCTGCATAAGAAATCTGGTGCACGATCTGGCGTTAGGCTCGACGATCTCGGGTTAGAGTCGAAGACGTCGGACTGAGGCGGTCTCAGCTTTGAGTTCCGCTGCGAGTTCCGCCGCGAAGGCAGACGTTGGTCTTGTGCAGGACGCTCCATACCGGCTCAGGAAGACTCTTCCGCAGCCATTCCTTGCTCTTTCCGCCTTGGTGCAGCGCAGAAAGGTAAGCAGCACCCCAACTGAAGGGCCGGGCAAATTTCAGATCGGTGTAGAAACGCGGCTCCGCGCCCCAGCGAGCTTTGTAGCCGGGCTCTCCCCCTAGAAAATCATAAACGCGCACGCCTTCGGAGATGAGTTGCTTCATAACGTGAGCGCGGAGGATTACACCGACGCGATCGGTGGAGCGATCCGGATCGTATCCCTCTTGTAATTGATAAACGGTGTCGCGATAGCGAAAGGCGAACTGCGCGGCCGCGACCATGCCATCGAGTTCGAGCACCCAGAACTCGAGCCAGCGACGAGCCAGGAGGGAGAGGCTGAGCTCGTCGTAAAACCGGCGTCTCGCAGCGGAACTGAAGCTGCCGGGCTCACCGGCACGATTCCAGCGAGACTGGTGCAAGTGAAAAAGCGCTTCCAGGCAGCGAGGGATTTCGCTCTCCTGACTGCAGCGATAGATTTGAACCTGGTAACGATTCTCCAGGCGCCGTGTGTAGCGCGCGAGGTTCTTCTGGTCCTCGGCGGAGAGCCGCTGCAGGTACGCCTCCCAATTACCGGGCAACGTGATGGCCGACGCCGCTCGTGGATACTGGAATGCGGGCCATCCCCTCTGCTTCGCCGCGTGCACGATGGCGGCAGCCGCGGGCGACGAGGCAGGAAGCGTGTTCAACTCGCAAAAATCCCAGCGCTCTTCC
>Ga0335081_10012002_pt1 | contig 14032 bp, 12 predicted proteins | sample Lox_Sample_35_FD_206713 | JGI IMG/M metagenome (GOLD analysis project Ga0335081, IMG submission 206713) | Soil microbial communities from Loxahatchee National Wildlife Refuge, Florida, United States - Lox_Sample_3.5 | ecosystem: Environmental > Terrestrial > Soil > Wetlands | place: USA... | reverse complement strand
CTGCCCGCGGTCCGCGCCCGGTTCCTGGCCGGCGACCTGCCACCGCGAGCCCAGCTGATGATCAAGCATGAGATAGCGGCGCAGGGGCGGGCCGAGTACCCGTGGGCGTACGTCACGTCGTGGGCCGATCCGGATCGCGTCCTGGGTAATTCCGCTGGCGACGCCGCGCTGGACCCCGCCATCCGGGCGGGCCGCCCGATCGTCGTCGACGCCGGGGCGATCATCGACTGGGCCATCTGGATCGACGGGAGGGGCATCGTCGAGGGCGGCCAGACCAACGTGATCGCGCAGGGCTGACCCGCCTGGCTGGCGCGGGAGGATCTTAGTCGCGGAAGGCCGAGGCGGTCAGGGTGGCCGCGGTCCGCGCCGCGCTAGCGACCGCCTCGTCCGGGCTCAGCCCGCACAGGTCAGTGAGGGTGAACAGGGCCTCGGCGCTGACCGCCACGGCCAGGTCACGTCTGAGCTGGGCCAGATCAGGGCCGTCACCGAACGGGGCGAGCGCGTAGTCGACCAGGCCGAACCTGATCCCCGGGCGGGCCGGCGCGAGCCCGGGCCTGGTGATCGTACCCGAGATCATCGCCCGCACCGCCCCCTGGTAGCAGAGCACGCCGCTGACCCCGGAGAGCACCGAGCGGGCGATGAGCCGGTACGCCACCGAGACGGCCGCCGACTACGCCGAACGCCCGCGGTGAACCGCCCCGACGCGAGGAGGACTGCCATGACCAGAATCCGCACCCGTGCCATCGAGCTCGGCCCCGGCCGGGCCGTCGAGGTCACCCTGACCGAGGCCGGAACCGGGCGCACCGCACTGGTCCTGCACGGCGGCGGCGGTCCCGCCACCGTCCAGGGCATCTCCGCGCACCTGTCCGGCGCCATGCACGTGCTCACGCCGGTCCATCCCGGCTGGGACGGCACCGCCCGCCCGGAGTGGCTCACCGCGATCGGCGATCTCGCCGCCGCCTACCTGCGGCTGCTCCAGGACGAGGGCCACCAGGACGTGCTGGTCATCGGATCGTCCATCGGCGGCTGGATCGGCGCCGACATGGCCGCGCACGACGATGCCGGGCTCATCAGCGGCCTGATCCTCATCGACTCGGTCGGCGTGCTGGTCGAGGGGCAGCCGATCCGCGACTTTTTCTCCCTCGACGCCCGCGGCGTCGCCGAGTACTCCTTCCACGACGCCGAACGCTTCTACGTCGACCCGGCCACCGTGCCGCCGGAGCAGGCCGCGCAGCGGGCTGCCAACATGGCGACCATGCGCGTGTTGGCCGGCGACCCGTACATGCACGACCCCGGGCTCGCCGGCCGCCTCGGCCGGGTGGAGATCCCGGTGCTGGTGCTCTGGGGCGACAGCGACCGGATCGTCACGCCCGGGTACGGGCAGGCCATGGCCGCGGACTTCCCGCAGGCCCGGTTCGCGGTCATCAGCCAGGCCGGGCACCTGCCGCAGCTCGAGCAGCCCGATGCCACGTTCGGTGCGCTGGACGCGTTCATCCGCAAGAACCCAGGCCGGCCGTCGGCGGACACCACCCAGGCGATGTCCCCGGCCACAGCCAGGCCCGCGTTCTGCACGCTCACGCCGAGTTCTGCCTGCCAGACGGCGCTGCCGTCGGCCAGGCGGACCAGGGAAAGCACGCCACGCTCGGTGGTGAACAGCGCGGTGCCGTCGCCGAGGACGACGGCGCGGAGACCATCCGGTGCGACCAGGCCTCCTGCCCGGTGCGCAGGTCGTTCGCGCGGGCGAAGCCGTCCGCGGCCGCGGTGTAGACCCGCTCGCCGTCGCAGGCCGCCCGCCCGGCCGAGAACCCGCGGCCGGGCACCGCCCAGGCGAGCTCCCCGCTCGTCGCGTGCACGGCCAGCAGCCGCTCGCCCGCGGTGAACACTACGAACTCGGCCGTGACCAGGGGCTGGCTGAGCACCGGGGCGCCCGCGGCGAACCACCAGCGGACCAGCCCGGTGCCCGCGTCCAGGGCGTACAGGTGCCCGTCGGCGGACGGCACGAACAGCGTGCGCCCGTCGCGGCTCACGCCCGGCCGCCGGTAAACCGGGCCGGACCGCGCCCGCCACCGCCAGGAGACGCTCCGGTCCGCGCGTCCGGCCCCGGCCCGGACCGCCACCACGTCCCCTCCGGTCGACGCGGCCACGACGACGTCGCCGGCCACGGCGATCCCGGCCTGCACGGACCCGGCCAGCCGCAGCCGCCACTGCGGCCGCGGCAGCGCCGCGGCCGACCCGGCCCGGTGCCGGGCACGCGGTCCGCCCCCGGCCGCGGCTACCGGAGGCGGGCGGAGCCCCGGATGCGGCCCCGGTGGCGCGTCCGGCCGCGGCCCGGTCAGCGGCACCGTGACCACCGGCACGCTGCTCTGCGACCCCTCTCCGGCCACGGTGACGCGGCTGATCGTCAGGGCCGGGCCGTCGCCCAGCTCGGCCCAGTAGAAGACAGGCTCCTTGAGCACCGCCTGCAGCGTCACCTGAACCGTCCCGTCCAGCCGGGTGACGGTCTCGCGGTGGACGTGCCCGGCGACCAGGGCCCGCACGTCGTGCCGCGCGATCACCTCGAGCAGCGCGCCCTGGTCGTCCAGGTAGTCGTGCTCGCCACCGACCGGGAAGTGCTGGAACAGCAGGGTCGGCCCGGCCGCGGCGGCGAGATCGCGGTCCAGCCATTCCAGCCCGGCCGCCCCGCAATGACCGGGCTCGAGCAGCGGCTGCGTCGGGTCGAACCCGGTGACGTGCACGCCGCCCGCGCCGAACGAGTACGGCGCGGCGCCGAAGTGCTCCCGGTAACGCCCCTTGGCCGTAGGGTCCCACCGCACGTCGTGGTTGCCCGGTACGTGCCTGATCCGGCCGCGCAGCGCTTCCGGGACCGACTGCCGGTACCGCTCGTACTCGCCCGGCAGCCCCGTGTCGGTGATGTCCCCGCAGTGCAGCACGAAGTCGGGCGCGAGCCGGGCGATGGCCGCGTACACCAGGCGCAGCCGCTCCGCCGACGCGGCAGCCATCCCCACGTGCGTGTCGGTGACCATGGCGAACCGCAAGCTCATCGCCTGCTACGCTACCCGGGCCGGCGCCCGCCGGCCGGCCCGCTGAGAACCACGGCGATGTCACATCGTGGTGGCCAGGACCACTACAGAGTCACATCGTCGTGGTTCGGGGCACGGTCGGCCGGGTGATGACAAGTCGGCTTGACAGGGCCCGAAGTGTCAAGTTAACTTGTCTATGACAAGCACGCTTGACAGAAGGGGGCCTGCCGTGAAGTCCTGGAAACGATGGCTGTACCTCATCGCCGGCCTGGCCGCGGTGTTCGTCGCGGTCGCCTCGGCGGCACAGGCGATCAGGCAGGCCAGCTGGACGCCGGTCGCCTCGGTGGCCTGGCTTCCGGCGGTGATCGTGGCCGCGTGGCCCGGTTCCGGCCGTCGTTGCCTGCCCCGGCGCCGTACCCCGGCCGGATGAGCCGTCCGCGGGGGTGAAGAACAAGGTGCGCGCGCTGCGGATGCGGCAGAGCCTGGCCCAGGGCCAGTTGGCGGAGGCGATGGGGGTCTCGCGCCAGACCATCAACTCGATCGAGAACGAGCGTTACACCCCCTCGCTTCCGCTGGCTCTCGCTCTCGCCCGGTACTTTGGCGTCACGGTCGAGGAGATGTTCGATGACCAAGGATTGTAGCCGGGGCATCACCCGCTCCAAGTGGTTCCTGCCGGCGTTCTCGCTCGTCCTCGGCCTGGTCATGCTGGCGGTGAGCTGGCTGGGCGGGAGCCTGGGCCAGGGCCTGATCTCGCTCGCCGTGCTGGCCGGGTTCGGCCTGATCGTCTTGCTCGCGGGCCGCAGCGAGACCGTCCGCGGGCTGCGCGGCGACGGCCGGGACGAGCGCTTCGCCCAGATCGACCTGCAGGCGACCGCGCTCTCCGGGCTGGCTGTGATCGTCGCGCTGATCGTGGCCTGGCTGGTGGCGACGGCGCGGGGCCAGAGCGGCAGTCCCTATGGCTGGCTCCTGGCCATCGCCGGCCTGACCTATCTGCTTGCCGTCGCCTGGTTCCGCTGGCGCGGCTGAGGCCGGCCGTCAGCCCTTGCGCAGGGTGGCGGTGTTCTGCTCGATGCTGTCCGTCCAGCGGTAAGCCAGGCCGTCGCCCTGGCGCGTGAACGTGACGGTCCCGGCGACACACCCCCCTGCCTGCGGCTCGTCGAAAGTGAGCACGGTAGCGGTCGCCTCGGTCAAGGTCAGGGTGTTGACGCACGTCCCGCCGTAGCTGTCCTGGTCGGTCTCATGGATGGTCCGCGCACCGGCCACGAAGGTGAACGTGATGTCGTTCGTCAGCTTGACGTTCGTCGCGTCGACGGCAGACATCGTCGCCTTCCCGTTCCAGGTGCCCGCGAACGCGGCGGGGATCGTGGCCCCGGTGGTGTTCGGCGGAGATGACGTGGCCGGCGTGGTCGGCGGCGCCGTGGCGCCCGGGCTGCTGGCGGTGCCCGTCAGCGTGTTGCCTCCCGGGCCGTGCGGGGAAGCGGGCGGCGATCCCTGGGTGAGCAGCACGACGGCGAGAACGATGAGCGCGGCGGCCGCCGCGCCGCAGGCGGCCAGGATCGGCGTCCGGCGGGACCGCGCGGGGATCCGGCCGGGCCCGGAGATCCCGGCCGGCTGGCCCCCGGGGAACGTGGGCCCGGCCGGCGGGTACTGCGGCCCGGTGTGCGGTACCGAATCGGCCAGGCCGTCGGCAGGAAAACCCGCCGGGGCGCGCGGCGCCGATGGGTCGATCAGGCGGAGCAGCAGGTCGCGCGCGCTCGGCCGCCGGTCCGGATCCTTGTCCAGGCACTCCAGGACGATGGTCTGCAGGGAGGGCGGCAGGCCGCTGACGTCCGGCTCCTCGTACATGATCCGGTGCATGACCGCGGGCACGCTGTCGGAGCCGAACGCCAGCTGGCCGGTGGCGGCGTAGATCAAGGTCAGCGCCCACGCGAAGATGTCGACGGCGCTGGTCGGCCGCCGGCCGGCCAGCTGCTCGGGCGCCACGTAGGACGGCGTGCCGATGAGCCCGCTCGTGATCGTCGCCGCGTCGGTGAGCCGGGCGATGCCGAAGTCGACGACGCGCGGGCCGTCCGGCCCGAGGAGCACGTTGGCCGGCTTGAAGTCGCGGTGCACCACCCCCGCGCCGTGGATCGCGGTCAGCGCGGTGGCCGTCCCCACCGCCAGGCGCTGCAGGTCACCCTCTGACAGCGGCCCCCGGTCGTCCACCCGTTCCTGGAGCGACGGGCCGTCGATGAACTCGCTGACGACGTAGCGCCGGTCGCCTTCCGCCGACGCCTCGATAACGCCGGCCGTGACGAACGGCTGGACCTGGTGAATGGCGTCGAGCTCGCGGGCCAGCCGCTCCAGTGCGTTGGCGTCGACGGTCGACCGCAGCACCTTGACCGCCACCCGCTCTTCGCCCGGGTTCGTGCCGCGGCCCAGGTAGACGACGCCCTGGCCGCCCTCGCCGAGCCGTCCGAGCAGCTCGAAGCGGCCCAGGCGCACGGGATCGCCGGGCTCCAGCGGTCTGGACGGCATCGCTTGTCTCCGGGGTGGCTCGGTGGCTACGACAACGCTGCCGTAATTCGGGTTGCCCCGCAATGCGGACGCCGGATCCGGGATCAGCGATGCTAGGAGGCGGATAACCAGGTCCCGGCAGCCAACTAGGAGGTTCCCCGAGATGATCGTTGACTGCGCCTACTACCTGGACGGCAAGAGAAGCGACGAGGGCGTCGTGCCGCTGCCGGAGGCCGCGGCCCGGTGCACAGAGGGCGGCTTCGTCTGGCTGGGACTGTTCGAGCCTGATGAAGCGGAGCTCGCCCAGGTCCGGGACTCCTTCGGCCTGCATGAGCTGGCGGTCGAAGACGCTCAGAACCTGCACATGCGGCCGAAGATCGAGCGCTACGACCCGGATGTGCAGCTGGTCATCTTGCGCACGGCCCGCTACGATGACGCCGCCGAGGATATCGCGTTCGGCGAGATCAGCATCTTCCTCTCGCCAAGGTTCGTGATCGCGGTCCGGCAGGGGGTAGCCAGTGAGCTGCGCGGCGCCAGGCAGCGGCTCGAACAGCGGCCTGAGCTGCTGGCCCTGGGCAGCTCATCCGCGCTCTGGGCGATCATGGATCAGGTGGTGGACGGGTACGCTCCGGTCACCGCCGGGCTCGATCACGACATCGACCAGATCGAGGCCACCGTGTTCTCCGGTACCGTGGCGCCGACCGAACGAATTTACTCGCTGCGCAGCGAGGCCACTGACTTCTACCGCGCCGTCCACCCGCTGCTCTCGGTGATCGCCACGGCCGAGCGCGCCGCGCACAAGAAGCTGCGACCCTATTTCCGCGACGTCCGCGACCACCTGCTCCTGGTCGACGAGGAAGTCACCGACCAGCGGGATCTGCTCGCCACGGTGCTCCAGGCCAACATGGCCGTGATCTCGGTCGACCAGACGAAGCTCAGCCTCCAGCAGAACGCCACTATCGAGCAGCTCACCATCCTGGCCACTATCTTCCTGCCGCTCACCTTCGTCACCGGCTTCTTCGGCCAGAATTTCGGCTGGCTGGTCCGGCACATCGATAGTCCAGGCAAGTTCATCATCTACGGAATCGGCGGCCTGCTTCTGCCGCTGCTGATGTTGTACCTGTGGCTCAGGCGCCGGACGCGGGCGACCGCTTTGAGCGCGTCGCTGACCGCGCCACCCGGCCTCTGACCGCGCCGCCCGGCCGGTGCCCCGGCGTCGCGGCCGGATTGTTACTTTATGTTCGGCAATGTTGCTTGACGTTCGCGGCGGGAGAGCGGGACGCTCGGCGGGTTACGAAGGAGGGCTCGTCATGCCACGCGGACGCCGTTTCACCGCACTCGCCGCCAGCACGGTCCTGGTGGCCGGACTGGCCGCCGCCACCCCCGCGGCGGCCGCCGCGGCGGCGGGAACGGCCGCGGTGGCGCCCGGCGCGCCCGGGGCGCCGTCGTACTTCGACCTGGCCAGGAAGGACTGCCTGGGCACGGCGGCCAACACCGGATCCAAGGTCTGGTACACCGTGGCCGGCGGGGTGCTGTCCGACGTGTACGAGCCCACGATCGACAACACCGACGTGAGCACGCTGCAGTACGTCGTCACCGACGGCGCCACGTTCACCGACGTGCAGGCCCGTGACATGACCTACACGGTCGCCGCCGACCCGACCGGCATGGCCTGCACCGTCACCTCGACCGACTCGGCCCATGGCTACCGGCTGATCACCACCTACGTCACCGACCCGGCTCGGGACACCGTACTGATGAACACCCGGCTGCAGGCCCTGCCCGGGTCCGGCACGAACCTGGCCCGGCTGCACCTGTACGCCCGGCTCGACGCCCACGTCAACGGCAACGGCGGGGGCGGAACCGACAACGCCGGCGCCAACACCGGTGAGGTAGACGCCTCGGGCGTCCCGGTGATCTTCAGCACCAACACGGTCACCAACGCGACCAACCGGGACTACGCGGTTCCGACCTACATGGCCCTGGCCGGCACGTCCGCGCAGGAGGCGAGCGTCGGCTACGCGGGCACCCCTAGCGACGGGCTGGTCGAGCTCGACAGCACGCGCACCCTGACCAGCTATACCTCCGCGCCAGGCGGTCATATCGTCGCCACAGAAAACGTGACGCCGGACCACGGCAACTCGGTTACCCTCGCGCTGGGCTTCGGCCGGACCCAGGCGCAGTCAGTGTCGGTCGCCAAGGCGTCGCTGTCCCATCCGTTCGGCCTGACCGCGGCGAGTTACCTGAGCGGCTGGGTCAGGTACGACGCGGGCCTGCGCCCGCCGCCGGCCCGGGTGGCCAGCCTGGCGGGCCGTTACTACCTGTCCGCCAATGTGCTGAAGGCGAGCGTGGACAAGACCTTCCCGGGAGCGATCGTCGCGTCGCTGGCCAGCCCGTGGGGCCAGTCGGTGCCGGCCGGGGTGAACTCGGGCGGCGCGCCGTCGTACTTCGGCTCGTACCGGGAGGTGTTCGCCCGGGACCTGTACGAGGCCTTCACCGGGCTGCTGGCCGACGGTGACCTCGCCACGGCCCGGGCGGCGACGCTGTTCCTGTTCGACCGCCAGCAGCTCCCGGACGGCGCGATGCCGCGCAACTCGCTGCTGAACGGCAAGGCCGCCCCGGATACCGGCGGCACCCAGCTGGACGAGGCCGCCTACCCGATCCTGATGGCCTACCTGGCCGGGCTCGGCGGCGACGCCGCCCTGTGGAAGGGGCACATCGAGCCGGCCGCGGACTTCCTGGTCGCCAACGGCCCGTCGGACGGCGTGGAACGGTGGGAGGAGCAGACCGGCTACTCGCCGTCCACGATCGCGGCCGAGATCGCCGGGCTGACCGCCGCGTCGGCGATCGCCGCGAGTCACGGCGACACCGAACGGGCGAACCTGTACCAGGCCACCGCCGACGACTTCCAGCGGAACATCAAGGCCTGGACCGTGACGACCAGCGGCCCGTACGCCGCGCGGTACTTCATCAGGCTGTCCAAGACCGGCGACCCGAACGCGGCCATCAGCTACAACCTCGGCAACGGCGGCCCCACCCTGGACCAGCGCGCCGTCGTCGACGGCGGCTTCCAGGAACTGGTCAGGCTCGGCGAGCTCCCGGTCACCGACGCCGACGTCAAGGCCTCGCTGGCCGTGCTGGACAAGCAGATCGCGGTGTCCACGCCGAGCGGAACCGGGTACTACCGGTACGGCAACGACGCCGCCCAGGGGAGCGCGGACGGGTACGGCGACTGCTACCAGCCCAGCCAGAGCACGTGCGCGCCCAGCGGTGCCCCTTGGCCGCCAACCGACAAAGGCACCGGTCACCTGTGGCCGAACCTGTCCGGGGAGCGCGCCGAGTCCGATCTCGCCGCCGGGTCCGCCTCGGGGGCGCAGTCCCTGCTCCAGTCGATGATCAGTTTCTCCTCCGGCGTGGGGCTGGTGCCCGAGCAGGCCTGGGAGGACCCGGACCTGGCCGCCTCGCCGTTCGGCAGCGACCCGGCCACCGCGTCCATCGGGTTCACCGACGGCAAGGCAGCCGGGTCGGCGTCCCCGCTGACCTGGGCCCAGGCCCAGGAACTACGGCTCATCGCCTCCCTGGGCGCCGGCCGCAACGTGGACACGCCGGCCATCACCACCGCGCGCTACGTCACCGGCGGACCGCCCGGCTCGCTGCCGGTGACCATCACCGCGCCGGCCCAGGGCAGCACGCTGGCCACCGCCTCGACCACGGTGACCGGGACGACCACGCGGGGATCGGCGGTGACAATCGAGTCGGCCGACACCACGACCGGGGCTCCGGCCGCGGTGACCAGCACCACCGCGGCGGCCGACGGGTCCTTCTCCGCGACGGTGCCGGTCAGCTTCGGCAGCAACGCGATCACCGTGACCGCCACCGCACCTGGGGGGCGGAGCACCGGCTACGCCCAGGTCACCGTGACCAACGAGGGCGGCGGCAGCACTGTGCTCGACGTGAGCGACCCCTCCGGTGACGACAACGGCCCGGGCACCTACCAGTACCCGACCTCCGGCGACTTCCACGCCGGAGCGTTCGACCTGACCAGGTTCCAGGTGGTCAGCGACGGCACCTTCGCCTACCTGCGCGCGACGCTAGCCAACCTGGACCCCACGTTCGGGGCAACCGACGGGGCGCAGCTGCTCGACGTCTACGTCCACGTGCCGGGCGCCGCGTCCACCTCGACCCAGGCGGCGTTCCCGACCCGCAACTACGCCATCGCGCCGTCCGGCGCCTGGAGCCAGCGGGTCGAGGTGCAGGGCTTCGCCTCACCGGTCTGGGTGAACGCGGCCGGCGGCAGCCTCGGCACCGCGTCCGCGCTCGCCGTGCAGTCCGACAAGACGATCACCATCGCCCTGCCCGAGACCCAGTTCGGCACCCCGGCGTCCGGCTGGGGCTTCAGCGTGGTGCTGACCGGTCAGGATGGCTTCAGTTCCGATCAGGCGCGCGGCTTCGCCCCGACCCCGCAACCCTTCCTGTTCGGGGTGTGCGCGCCCGGCGGGACCGCGCCGGTCTGCTCGGCCGACCCGGCCACGGTGCCGAAGGCCGTGGACGTGATCACGCCCGCCGGGGTATCCCAGGCCACCGAGCTCGACCCCACCCTCGGGCCCGTGGTCATCCAGCCCGTCCTGGTGCCGTAGGCGCCGCCGGGGGACACGGTGCCCTAATCCGCGCCGGCGGACCAGGTCAGGTACGGCGGGTGGACCCGGGCGCAGATCGGGTTCCCCCTGGCGTCGGTCAGCCGGATCCGGGCGACGAGCGTGCGGCCCGGCCGCGTGGCCTGCTCGATGAGACCGGGATCGACGTCGACGAGGCGGAGCTTGGCCCCGCGGAACACCTGCAGCGTCCCGTCGGCCAGCAGGTCGCCCCAGATCAGCCCGAGGTGGCGGTCATCGCGGACGCCGCGGACGTACGGCCCGCCGAAGTCGAAGCCGTCCTCGTCCCGCCTGACCGTGACCGGCATCTCCCAGCAGGCCGCGGGCGCGTCCCCCGGCACCGGCTCGATGGCCATCCCGGGCTTGTTCGACATGGTCAGCGAGAGCCGGTCCGCGCTCTGGCCACCCAGCGCGACGTGGACGTTCTCATGGCCCGGGCCGTCCGGCTCGGGCCGGCAGGTGCGGCCGGGTAGCTCGGAGCCCTCGATCACCACGGTCACCGTCCCGACCACGGCTCCCGGCCGCCGGGCCGGGCGGCGGGGCGCGGGCGGCGCCGTGTTCTCCTCGTAGGCACGCCGCATCCAGTCGCGGACCTCGTCGTCGACGTCGCCGGGTCCGGTCAGCGCGATCCGTACCGTGGCGCCGCCCATGTTCCTGGCCACCTGCAGGCGGCCGCCCGGCGCGGTGTTCTCCAGCCGCAGGCCCAGGTCCACGCGGGTCCTGGTGGTCGCCTGCACCACGGCGAACGTACGGCGGGGGGACACCAGCGAGACGATGGTCTTGCGGGCCTGTACCGTCACCGGCCCCAGCGCGGGCAGCACGGTCAGCACCGCGTCCAGGACCGGCCGCAGCTGCGTCCGGTCGGCGTACTGGCCGTCGATCAGCTCGTCGGCGTCCGTGGTCACCGGGGTGGGCGCCCCCTGCCCGTCGTCGTCGGCGGGTGCCCGGCGGCGTTCGGCCCCCTGGACTTCGTCCTTGAGCCTGGGCCAGCTCGGGAAGCCGTATTCGCGGGCTATGGCCAGCTGGGCGGTGGACAGCGTGGTCTTCTCCGAGACCCGCCGGACCCGCCGCACGGCCCCGGGGTCGCCGTGGGCGGCGGCGCGCTGCAACTCACGGGCCCGCCGGCGGAGCTGGGCTAGGTCAGGGCGATCGGGAAGCTGGGGCATGACACGTCTCTCCCTCGGAGCCGGGGCCCGCGTTCCTGACTCGACTTGAGACGGTCCTGCTGCCTGACATGGGTTCTCCTGCAAGCGGAGGCGGACTCAGTCCTTCCCGCGGACCCGGCGGTGCCCTCCCGCACCGCTTCCAGCCTACAGGTATTCCCTTTTCGACGGCAGACGAGCAAAGTGGGGCGAGGAGGTGGGCGCCTTGGGCGACGCGATCGTCGGAGTGGTGGCGAACCCCCTCTCCGGTCGCGACATCCGCCGCCTGGTCACGCAGGCCTCAGTGTTCCCGACGGCCGAGAAGGCCAACATGATCCAGCGCATGCTCACCGCGTTCGGCGCGGTCGGCGTGCACCGCGTGCTGCTCAGCACCGACCTCGGCGGCATCTCCGCCGCGGTGTTCCGGGCCATCCAGCGGCACCGCCCCCAGGACGTCCGCTGGCCCGAGGTCGAATTCCTCGACGGCCAGCCGATCAGGCAGACCGCGCAGGACACCGTGGACGCCGTCCGGCGGATGGTGACCGAGGGCACCCGGGTGATCATCTGCCTGGGCGGCGACGGCACCGCCCGGGTGGCCGCATCCGCCGCGGGCGACGTGCCGATGCTGGCCTTGTCGACGGGCACCAACAACGTGTTCCCCGCGGTCCGCGAGGCGACGATCGCGGGCCTGGCCGCGGGCCTGGTCGCCACCGGCGCGGTGCCGGCCGACGGCGCTACCAGCCGGGCCAAGCTGCTCGAGGTCCGGGCCGGGGACCAGACCGAGACCGCGCTGGTCGACGTCGCGGTATCCACCGAACGTCACGTCGGGGCGCGCGCAGTATGGAATCCGGCCACCGTGACCCAGCTGTTCTGCGCCTTCGCCGAACCCGACGCGATCGGCCTGTCCAGCGTCCTCGGCCAGCTCGCCCCAGTCGCCCGGCACGAACCGCACGGGGTCACCGCGCGGCTGTCCGCCGGCGCGCCCCGGCAGGTGCTCGCCCCGATCGCGCCGGGCCTGGTCGTGCCGGTCGGGGTGGGCGAGATCGAGCCGATGCGCCCCGGCTCGGTCCACCGCGTTGACGCGCGGGCCGGCGTCATCGCCGTGGACGGCGAGCGCGAACTGGCCTTCGGGCGGGGCGAGGAGCCGACCGTGTGGCTGCGGCCGGATGGTCCCCGGTGCGTGGACGTGCCCGCGGTCCTCGCGGCCAGCGCCCGCCTCGGCCTGCTCACCTCATTTCACCAACCCCAGGGAGGAGCCAAATGACCGACACGGTTGAGCGGAAGACTCTGACCAGAGAGCACCTGCTGGATGTCTACCGGATGATGCGGACGATCCGCGAGTTCGAGGAACGGGTGCACGCGGAATTTGCGACCGGCGAGATCCCCGGGTTCGTCCACCTGTACGCGGGTGAGGAGGCGTCAGCGGTCGGCGTCTGCAGCAATCTCGACCACCGGGACACCATCGCCAGCACCCACCGCGGGCACGGCCACTGCATCGCCCGGGGCGTAGACGTCGGCGAGATGATGGCCGAGATCTACGGCCGCAAGACCGGAAGCTGCCACGGCAAGGGCGGCTCCATGCACATCGCGGACCTGTCCAAGGGCATGCTCGGCGCCAACGGCATCGTTGGCGGCGGCCCGCCGCTGATCTGCGGGACGGCGCTGGCCGCCAAGCTCAAGGGCAACGGCGGGGTCAGCGTCGCGTTCTTCGGCGACGGCGGCAGCAACCAGGGCACCACGCTGGAGTCGATGAACCTGGCCTCGGTGTGGAACCTGCCGGCCATCTTCGTGGCCGAGAACAACGGCTACGCCGAGACCACGTCCAGCACCTGGTCGGTGGCCAGCGACAACATCGCCGACCGGGCCGCCGGATTCGGCATGCCGGGCGTGATCGTGGACGGGTTCGACTTCTTCGCGGCGCACGAGGCGGCCAGCGAGGCGATCGCCCGGGCCCGGGAGGGCGGCGGCCCGACGCTCATCGAGATGAAGTTCACCCGCTATTTCGGTCACTTCGAGGGCGACCAGCAAACCTACCGGGCCAGCGAGGTCGAGCACGCCCGGGCCGAGCTCGACTGCCTCAAGCGCTTCGCGGACCGGGTGACCGAGACCGGCGAACTGACCCGGTCGGACCTCGACGCGGTCGACGCGGAGGTCACGGCGCTGATTGACCGGGCGGTCGATGAGGCCAAGGCCGCGCCGCTGCCCACCGAGGCAGACCTGCTCACCGACGTCTACGTGCGCTACTGACAGGAGGCTGGTCATGGCCAGGAACATCACCTACCGCGAGGCCGTGAACGAGGCGCTGGCCCAGGAAATGGAGCGCGACGAGACCGTCATCGTGATGGGCGAGGACAACGCCGGCGGAGCCGGGTCGCCCGGCGAGGACGACGCCTGGGGCGGCGTGCTCGGCGTGACCAAGGGGCTCTACCACAAGTTCCCCGGCCGGGTCCTCGACACCCCCATCTCGGAATCGGCGTTCATCGGCGCCGCGATCGGCGCGGCCACGGCCGGGATGCGCCCGGTGGCCGAGCTGATGTTCGTCGACTTCATGGGCGTCTGCTTCGACCAGATCTACAACCAGGCCGCGAAGTTCCGGTACATGTTCGGCGGCAAGGCGGTCACCCCCGTCGTCATCCGCACCATGTACGGCGCCGGGCTGCGGGCCGCGGCCCAGCATTCCCAGTGCCTGTACCCGCTGTTCACCCACATCCCCGGGCTGAAG
>Ga0335081_10012001_pt1 | contig 14033 bp, 9 predicted proteins | sample Lox_Sample_35_FD_206713 | JGI IMG/M metagenome (GOLD analysis project Ga0335081, IMG submission 206713) | Soil microbial communities from Loxahatchee National Wildlife Refuge, Florida, United States - Lox_Sample_3.5 | ecosystem: Environmental > Terrestrial > Soil > Wetlands | place: USA: Florida... | reverse complement strand
TGCGCCATTTCAAGCAGGTCCAGACCATGCGCCTGCTGGTGCAAGACCTGGCGGGCGCACTGCCGCTGGAGCGCCTGTCGGACCACCTGAGCGAACTGGCGGACGTGATTCTTGCCGAGGTGCTGCGACTGACGTGGGCCGGACTGCGCGCGCGCCATCGCGACGAGCCGCGATTCGCGGTGATCGGCTACGGCAAGCTGGGCGGGAAAGAGCTCGGCTACGCTTCCGATCTCGACCTCATCTTCCTGTACGACGACGAACATGCGGATGCGCCGGAGAACTATGCGCGTCTGGCGCAGCGCATGAATACCTGGCTCACGAGTATGACCGGGGCAGGGCTGCTGTACGAGACCGACCTGCGGCTGCGCCCAGACGGGAGCAGCGGCCTGCTCGTGAGCCGGCTGGACGCCTTTTCCCAATACCAGCATGCCAAGGCGTGGACCTTCGAGCATCAGGCGCTCACGCGCGCCCGCTTCGTGGCCGGCGCCGCCGAACTGGGCGCCCGATTCGAGCAGGTCCGCGTCGAGGTGCTGCGCATGCCGCGGGAGCGGGCCCGTCTTGCCGAGGACGTACGCTCGATGCGCGAGAAGATGCTCGCCGGCCATCCCAATCGCAGCGGCCTGTTCGACATCAAGCACGATCGCGGCGGTCTCGTGGACGTGGAGTTCGCGGTGCAGTTCTTAGTCCTCGCGCATGCGCACGCGTTGCCCGATCTGACCGCGAACATCGGCAACCTGGCGCTGCTCCGGCTCGCCGCGTCGCTGGGCCTGCTCCCGCAGGAAGTCGCCGAGGATGCCCATCACAGCTATCGGGAGCTGCGCCGGCAGCAGCATCGGCTGCGGCTGCAGGGCGAGGCCTACGCGAGGCTGCCGAGGCAACGCGTGGACGCGTTGATTGGCCCGGTGCTGCGTCTGTGGGAAGCCGTGTTTGGTGGCGCGGGATGAATCGGCCGCCACCGAGGCACGACAGCCGTGCGCTGTCAGGCTGTTGGCCTCTTGCCCAGGAGCTCGTACACCGTCATCTTGCCCTTCCCCTTGAGGACCAGCTCCTGCGGCGCGGCGAATTCGTAGCGTGGGTTCAGGCGGCGAAAGGTGGTCTGGTCGACCATGATGCGGTTGGACGGGGCATCCGCCGTAATCCGGCTCGCGACGTTGACCGTATCGCCCCACAGATCGTAGATGAACCGCTTGGCGCCGATCACCCCCGCGATCACCGGGCCCGTGGCCACTCCCACATGGAAAGCGACTCCGTGACGCTGCATCGCTTCGTCGGAGCGCGCGAGCTCGAGCATCTCCAGCGCAACGTCGGCCACGGCCCCCACGTACCCGGAGCCACGGCCCGACAGGCCGCCCGCCACCATGTATGCATCGCCGATGGTCTTGATCTTGTCGACGCGGTATTTCTCCGCCAACCGGTCCAAGCGCGTGAAGACATTGTCGAGCAGGCTCACCACGTCCTTGGGCGTCAGCTCCTCGGCGAGGCGCGTGAAATTCACGATGTCCGCGAACATCACCGCCACGTCGGGGAAGCCGTCCGCGATCGTGACTTGCCCGCGCTTGAGGCGCTGCGCGATATGCGCGGGCAGGATGGTAGTCAGCAGCTGCTCGGACTTCTTCTGCTCTTCGCGCACCAGCGCATGCTGCCGGGTCAGCTCGGCCTGGAACCTGTCCTTTTGCTGCACGAAGTAGCGTAGCAGCAGGTAGACGATGCTGGAGAGGATCGTGAAGTTGAGCACGAAGAACACGGCCACCGTGCGCATCGGCACGCCGGACAGGTCGGTGCTCGCCAGAAAGTAGTCGAACACGCCGGACATCATGGTGAGCACTACGTACGCCACGAACCAGGGGATCGACTCGCGCGGGCCGTAGACCACCATCGCGCCCACCGGCGCCAGCAAGGCGAGCAGCACGATGCCGCTGGAGGTTACGAAGCTGCCGATGCTCCACTGGATGACGAAAGGCGCGAACAGGAACAGCGACAGCTGGGCGAAGCGGTAGAAGTCGAAGTTGCGTGTCTTGAGAAAGATCACCAGGATCACGGCCGACAGCATCTGGTACAGCAGCGGGATCGTGGTGGGCAGCTGCAAGCCCATGAGCCAGTAGATCCCGAGCCAGACCACCGAGGCCACGTTCATCAGGCCGCTGGCGAAGATCAACAGCGTCTTGCGCAGCCGCATCTCCTCGCTGTCGTTGGCGTCGACCGCGGCGCGTCCGATGCGTTCGAGCCAGGAGGTGCGTGTGTCCACGGGCGCTGGGGCTTTGGTCTGCGCGGGAGCTGGCAGTGCCCCCTGGACGTGATCCATGGCCGGCGAGCTGGGGGCGACCCGGGTCGGTTTGCCCAGTGCCTGCGCTTCTGCCATCAGGAGAGTTGTTCTGCTCGGGAAGGAAGCAGAAAGCGTAAAGCACGACTTGTGCCTGAGCGGTAAAACCCGCCGGCCGTGAGCTCGCGAGCGCAGGCAGCCCGCGATTGTGTCAAGTGTGCGCTTGGACTTCAGTCGCGGCCTGCCGCATCGCCCGCAACAGGGTCTGCGGCTGCTGCGCGCCCGAGACGGCGAGGCGCTGCGCGAAGACAAAACACGGTACGCCATCGACCCCGAGCTCGCGCGCCTGCGCGTCCTCGGCCAATACGTGCCGCCGTTCGGCGTCATCGTCCAGGCGATCCCGCGCGAGCTCGGGAGCGAGGCCGGCCCGCTCGGCGAGGGAGATCAGATCGTCGGCGCGGGTCAAGTCCGCGCCCTCTAGGAAATAGCCGCGGAACAGGCTCTCCACCGTCTCGTCCTGCCGGCCCTGCGTCCTTGCCAGCGCGATCAACTGGTGGGCGCGGAGCGTGTTCGGCTGGCGCGGAATGCGGTCGAAAGCGAACTCGATCCCCACCTCGCGCCCCACCGCCGCGACGCGCTCGTACACCTCGGCGGCACGCGGCCCGAACTTGCGCGATACATACTCATGTCGGTCCATGCCCGCGGCGGGCAGATCCGGGTTGAGCTGAAACGGATGCCAGACCACCTCGATCGCTTCGGGTCCGCTCCCCTCGGCCTGCAGCAACTCGAGGGCGCGTGTGAGCCGCCGCTTGCCGATGAAGCACCAAGGACACACCACATCGGAGATGACGTCGATGCGCATGATCATTGCTCCTCACTCCCGCCGACGTCGGCAGCGTAGCGCACAAGCTGCGGCTAGTCTCGGCGAACGATAGGCTAGAATACCCGCTTTTACGACGGAGAACGCGACATGTCGATGGCAGACCGCGATGGCCTCATCTGGTATGACGGCAGACTCGTCCCGTGGCGTGAGGCCACCACCCATGTGCTTACGCACTCGCTGCATTACGGTCTGGCCGTGTTCGAGGGACTGCGCGCGTACAAGACGCCGGCAGGCACCGCGATCTTCCGTCTGCGGGAGCACACCGACCGTCTGTTCAACTCCGCCCACATCTTCATGATGAAGATGCCCTACGACAAGCAGACCTTGATCGACGCGCAACGCGAGGTGGTGCGCACCAATCAGCTCGAGGCCTGCTACGTGCGGCCGATCGCGTTCTACGGCTCGGAGAAGATGGGAGTGTCGCCGAAGGGCGCGCAGGTGCACGTGGCGATCGCCGCGTGGCCGTGGGGCGCCTACCTGGGCGCGGACGGCCTGGAGCAAGGCATCCGAGTGAAGACCTCATCCTACGCGCGACATCACATCAACGTGACGATGTGCCGGGCGAAGTTCTCGGGCACCTACGCCAATTCGATCCTGGCCAACCAGGAAGCGCTCCAGCACGGCTACGACGAGGCCCTGCTGCTCGACGTGGACGGGTACGTCGCGGAGGGCTCGGGAGAGAACCTGTTCATCGTCAAGAACGGCAAGCTGTACGAGCCGGAGCTCACCTCCGCGCTGATCGGCATCACCCGCGACGCCGTAATCAGCCTGGCGCGCGACATCGGCCTGGAGGTGCACACCAAGCGCATCACGCGCGACGACGTGTACATCGCGGACGAAGCCTTCTTTACGGGCACGGCTGCGGAGGTGACGCCTATTCGCGAGCTCGACAGCCGCACCATCGGTGCCGGGCGGCGCGGGCCGATCACCGAGAGACTGCAATCCATGTTCTTCGACGTCGTGAGCGGTCGCGCGGAGAAATACCGGCATTGGCTGAGCTATGTCTGATCAGCATCGCGCGCGGGCTCGCTCCGGTGGACGAGACAGCACAGCCACTTGATCATGGAACAAGACAAGACAGTGAACCGGCAGCGTCATGTCGAAGTGACAGCCGCCGACCTGCCCTTGCATTGTCCTCTGGCGTCGCAGGCATTGTGGAACGCTCATCCACGTGTCTTCCTGCCGATCGAGGACACCGGCGAGGCGCTCTGCCCGTACTGCGGCACCCGCTATACACTGAAGGCAAGTGGTCGCTCTGCGCCTCGGTGAAAGCGAGGTCTCCCGAGGCGGTGAACGCCTCGCGACAACGCGAAGTCGACGACGGGCCCAGTCGGCGCCGAAATCCGAAGGTTGCGGCGGGTTTGCCGCGCCGGGTGCTGGAGGAGTCCGCCTCGAGCGTCGTCGCTAGCGTGCCCCCAGCTCAACTCGATTGTTCAAGATCCTCGTAGTAGGTCCGTCCTGGGTCGGCGACACCGTCCTGGCGCAACCGCTTTTCCGCCGGCTTCGCCAGCGCCACGCGGAGCTGCAGCTCGACGTGCTGGCCCCGTCATGGACGCTGCCGCTGTTGCGCCGCATGCCCGAAGTGTCGCATGCGCTGGCGAGCCCGTTCGGGCATGGCGAACTGCGACTGCGCGAGCGACTGCGCCTCGCGCGAGAGATCGCCGCCCCGGGCTACGACCAGGCAGTCGTCCTGCCCAACTCCTTCAAGTCCGCGCTGGTGCCGTGGTTCGCTCGGATACCGATCCGCACCGGTTATGTCGGCGAGATGCGCCAGCTCCTGCTGAACGATGCCCGGCGCCTCGATGCACGCGCGCTGCCGCTCATGGCGGAGCGCTACGCTGCGCTGGCCGACCTGCCGGGCACAGGACTCGCCCGCCCTCTGCCGCCGCTTGAGCTGACCGTGTCGGAAACGGCGCGTGCCGCGCTGCTGCAGCAGCTCGGGCTCGCGCTGGACCGGCCGGCGGCCGCGCTCTGCCCCGGGGCGGAATTCGGCCCTGCCAAGCGCTGGCCAGCAGCCTATTTCGCGGAGCTCGCACGCAAACTCGCCGGCAGCGGATTCCAGATCTGGGTGATCGGATCGGCGAAGGACCACGACATCGGCCAGCAGATCGCGCAAGCGAGCGGTGACAGCGCACTAAACCTGTGCGGTCGTACCAGCTTGGAGCAAGTCGTCGACCTGCTGTCCTGCGCGCGGATCGTGGTCTCGAATGACTCCGGACTCATGCACGTCGCGGCGGGTGTCGCAGCGCCGCTGGTGGCGCTGTACGGATCGAGCAGCCCCGCGTTCACACCGCCAATGTCGCGCTCGGCCCGCGTGCTCAAGCTCGACCTGTCATGTAGCCCATGCTATAAGAGGCAGTGTCCGCTGGGTCATTTCAACTGCATGCTGCAACTGACTCCCGAGCAAGTGTATGACGCGGCCAGGGCGGCGGCCGGAATGGCAAGATCATGAGATTCCGCCTCTGCGAGCAGGGGCACGCGCGGGAGCCGGAAGATCACCTTGGGCCCACGCGGCCATGCGCCCGGCACAAAATCGCCGTGCACGTGTACCCGAGTGCCGCTCGCACCACTGGCACCGCTTCCTGACGCTCGGATCCAGCGATGGAGGCGGCGGCTCTCGATGCGGGGCAGAAGCGCGGCTACCGTGCCCCCTGGTGGTTGCCCGGGGGCCATGCACAAACGCTGTATGCCGCTCTGCTCGCGCCGCGTCCGCGCATCCGCTACCGCAGCGAGCAATGGGAGACTCCGGACGGCGACTTCATCGAGCTAGACTGGGTGGACGGCCCGCCCGACTCACCGCTCGTCATCCTGTTCCACGGACTCGAGGGCGGCTCGCGCAGCCATTACGCCTTGAGCCTCATGCAGCACGTGCTGCTACGCGGGTGGCGGGGCGTCGTGCCGCACTTTCGCGGTTGCGGGCGCCAGGCCAATCGCCTCCCCCGTGCGTATCACTCCGGCGATCTGCAGGAGGTCGACTGGATCCTGCGGCGGTTCAGAAGCTCGCTCGGCGCAGCTCCCCATTTCGCGGCCGGCGTATCGCTGGGAGGCAACGCACTGCTCAAATGGCTCGCCGCGCGGGGCGCCGAGGCGAGGCAACTGGTGCACGCGGCCGCGGTCGTGTCGGCGCCAGTGGATCTGCCCGCGGCGGGGTTTGAGCTCGGGCGCGGGTTCAACCTGGTCTACACCTGGAATTTTCTCAGCACGCTCAAGCGCAAGAGCCTGGAGAAGCTGGAGCGCTTCCCCGGTCTGTACGACGCCGAGCGAGTCAAGCGGGCGCGAGACCTGCACGAGTTCGACGATGTCGTCACCGCTCCGCTGCATGGGTTCAAGGACGCCGACGAATATTGGTCGCGCGCCAGCAGCAAACCCGAGCTCAATCGGATCGGCCTTGCGACACTGTTGGTGCATGCCCGCAACGACCCGTTCCTGCCTGGACGCTACCTGCCCCACGCCGAGGAGGTCTCGCCTTGTGTCACCCTGGACATCGAGGATGACGGCGGACACGCTGGGTTCGTCACCAGCCCCTTCCCTGGACGGCTGGAATGGCTGCCGCGCCGGCTATTGGACTTTTTCGAAAGCCACCGGGCGAGCTGACACCGTGACCGCGCCGCTCGCCGCGGGCCTGGCATTGTCCCTCCGCGACGACAGGGCGCCACCGCTCCGAACTGTGCGCCACGTCGAGCAAACATGGGATAATCGGGCCCGCATAAAAACCGAGCCATGCATGGCCAGCCTCTCCCCGGAGATCTTCAAGTCCTACGATATCCGCGGCATCGTAGGCAAGACGCTCACTCCCCATGCTTGCGAGCTGATCGGACGTGCGATCGCCACCGAAGCGCGCGTGCTGAAGCAGCCGCGCCTGGTCATCGGCCGCGACGGCAGGCTCTCCGGCCCGCCGTTGGCCGAGGCCTTGGCGCGCGGCCTGCAGGCGGGCGGCGTCGATGTCATCGACATCGGCCAGGTCGCAACGCCCATGTTGTACTTCGCGACCCATCACCTGCAGACCGGCTCGGGCGTGATGATCACCGGCAGCCACAACCCGCCGGACTACAACGGGCTCAAGATCATGCTCGGCGGCGACACGCTGTCCGGCGACGCGATCCAGAAGCTGCGGCGCCGGATCGAGGTGGAGGACTTCGCTTCGGGAGCGGGGGCCTACCAGCAGACCGGCATCGCCGAGGCCTACTTCACGCGGATCGCCTCTGACGTCAAGCTGAAGCGAACGCTGCGGATCGTGGTCGATTGCGGCAACGGCATCGCCGGTGCCTTCGCACCCATACTGTACAGACGTCTAGGCTGCACGGTACGCGAGCTGTTCTGCGAAGTGGACGGCACGTTCCCGAATCATCACCCCGATCCCTCGCAGCCGGAGAACTTGAAGCAACTGATCCGCGCCCTCGCCGAGGGCGAAGAGGACCTGGGCCTGGCCTTCGACGGCGATGGCGACCGGCTCGGAGTGGTGAGCCGATCCGGACAAATCATCTATCCCGACCGGCAGCTCATGCTGTTTGCAGCCGATGTACTATCGCGCAACCCCGGCGCCCGCATCATCTTCGATGTGAAATCCACTCGCAACCTGTTCGACTGGATCCGCAGCCACGGCGGTGAGCCGTTGCTCTGGAGGACCGGGCACTCGCTGATCAAGGCCAAGATGAAGGAAAGCGGTGCCATCCTCGCAGGGGAAATGAGCGGCCACATGTTCTTCAAGGAACGCTGGTTCGGCTTCGATGACGGACTCTACGCGGGCGCGAGGCTGCTCGAGTACCTGAGCGGGCAGCCCGACATCGCCGCCGAGTTCGCTCGCCTGCCAGACTCGGTCAATACACCGGAGCTGCACCTCGAGCTCCAAGAAGGGGAGAACTACGCGTTGATCGACAAGCTCCAACGTACTGCCCGGTTCGAGGGAGCGAACGAGGTGATCACCATCGATGGGTTGCGGGTCGAGTATCCGGATGGCTTCGGTCTGGCGCGCGCTTCCAACACCACTCCCGTGATCGTGCTGCGCTTCGAGGGCGACACCCTGGCCGCCCTCAAGCGCATCCAGGATGATTTTCGCCGGGTGCTGCATGCGGCCGCGCCGGAAGCCGCCCTTCCTTTCTGAGGGCTGCCGTCGTGTGCAAATCCACGGGACGCCGGCGAAGACATTGAAATGCCCCCGGCCGACGCCATCTTCAAAACGTGCCAAGTCGCATCCCCTCGACCGATGCGAAAGCGAGGCCTGCGGACGCAAAGAACGGGCGCCTGCGTATTATTCGCCGTCGGCCAGGCACCCCCAGGCGCGTGTCGACGCCACTCAGAGTCGGCGCCGCAGCGCGTAGAGCGCTCTATTCCTCGCGCATGCATTCAGTTGCCAGCCGTCCCATGTCCGAGCTAGCCACCCAGGAGCTGTTTCTGGGGCGGCAGCCGATCCTCGACCGCAACCAGAACCTCGCGGGCTTCGAGCTGCTGTTTCGCGCCGGGCGCTTAAACCGTGCGCAGTTCGAGGACGACATGTACGCCAGCGCCACCGTGATCAACCACGCCTTCAGCGAGCTTGGCGTGGAGGCGGTGCTCGGCAAGCACACCGGCTTCATCAACCTCACTGCGCCGCTGTTGATGAGCGACGTGATCGAGATGCTGCCCAAGAACAAAGTGGTGCTGGAGATCCTGGAGCACGTGCATGTCAGCGATCAGCTCGAAGAGCGGTGCCGCAACCTGAAGCGCTCCGGCTACACGCTCGCGCTAGACGACTTCACCGGACGCGAGCAGGAATTCAAGCCGCTGCTGGACATCGTCGACATCGTCAAGGTGGACGTGCAGCACATGGACCAGGCCACGCTGCTCGAGACGACGCGCGGCCTCCAGCGCTTTCCTGTCCGGCTTCTAGCCGAGAAGGTGGACACGCGGGAACAGGTGGACCGCTGCCTTGAGCTCGGCTACGAGCTGTTCCAGGGCTACTACTTCGCGCGGCCGTCCATCATCACGGGCAAGCGACTCGGCTACGCCGAAACCGCGCTGATGCGGCTGCTCAGCCTGGTGCTGCGCGACGCGGATACCACCGAGATCGAGAGCGTGTTCAAACAGAACCCAGACCTCACGCTGAATCTGCTCAAGTTGGTCAACTCGGTCGCGATCGGTCCCAGCCTGCAGATCCAGTCACTGCGCCATGCGCTCACCGTGCTCGGACGCAAGCAGCTGCAACGCTGGCTTCAACTGCTGCTGTTCACGCTGAGCAGCGCACCGGGCGCGGAGTTCCCCAGTCCTCTCCTGATCCTCGCCGCCACGCGCGGCAGGTTGATGGAGCTCATCGGCCGGGCCCTCAAACCGGAAGACAGCGGCTTCCACGACCGGGCGTTCATGACCGGCATCCTGTCGCTGGTGCACGCACTTCTCGCGATGTCCATCCGGGACATCATCGGCTCGATGCCGCTCGACGCGGAAGTCAAAGCGGCGCTGCTGGAGCGAAGCGGCACCCTGGGATGCATGCTCCTGCTGGTGGAAGCGCTGGAGGAATCCGAGCTCGGTGGCATCGAGAAGGCGCTGGACCGGGTCCCCGGTCTGGACCACACCCAGGTGATCGGGCTCCAGGTCGAGGCGATGCGCTGGGCGAACTCGCTCGGCGAGTCCGCGTAGCACACAGGGGTAGAGGGGCAGCCTGCCCCGCGCGGCGGGAACGCGGATACGGGCGTAGCCCGGTATCGACCCGCGCAGTCCCGGTCTGGCGCAGAGCGTGCGTCAGAGGCGCTCGCGCACCCAGCCCGCGACAGATCCCAGTGCCGCCGGGAGCTTCGCCGGATCGTTGCCGCCGGCCTGCGCCATGTCGGCGCGACCCCCGCCCTTTCCGCCCACCTGTTGCGCCACGAAGTTGACCAACTCACCCGCTTTGAGTTTACTGGTGAGATCCTCGGTCACGCCGGCGATGAGCGTCACCTTGTCGCCCTCCACGGAGCCGAGCACGATAGCCGCGCTGCCGAGCTTCTCCTTGAGGCGGTCCATCGTTTCTCGCAGGCTCTTGGCGTCGACGCCATCGACCCGGGCGGCCAGCACCTTGGCATCGCCCACCCTCAGCACCTGATCCGCCAGATCGTCTCCCTGCGAAGCGGCGAGCTTCGACTTCAGCCGGCCCAGCTCCTTCTCCAGCGCTCGGACGTTGTCCATGATCTGGTGCAGGCGCGCGCCGAGTTCCGCCGGCTGCACCTTCAGCAATTCCGCCATGCCTTCGACCTGCGCGTTCTGCTGCTGCACCCATTGCAGGGCACCCTCCGCGGTGACCGCTTCCACTCGACGGATGCCCGCGGCCACCGGCGACTGGGAGACGATCTTGAAAAACCCGATGTCCCCCGTGCGGCGCACGTGCGTACCTCCGCACAACTCGGTCGAGAAGTCGCCCATCCCGATCACCCGCACCTCATCGCCATATTTCTCGCCGAACAGCGCCATCGCTCCAGACTTGATCGCCTGGTCGAACTTCATCAGCTGCGCGTCGACCAGCGCGTTGCGGCGGATCTGGTCATTGACCAGCTTTTCGATCTCGCGCAGTTCCTCCGGCGTCAGCGCCTTGTCGTGCGAGAAGTCGAACCGGGTGCGATGCTCGTCGACCAGCGAGCCCTTCTGCTGCACGTGATGCCCCAGCACCTTGCGTAGCGCCGCATGCATGAGGTGCGTTGCAGAGTGGTTGAACATCACCGCCTGCCGCAGCTGCGCGTCCACTTGCGCGCTCACCGCGTCGCCGACCCGCAGCTCGCCCTTGGTGACCTGGCCGTGATGACCGAACACATCCGCCTGGATCTTCTGAGTGTCCTCGACTTCGAAAGTGGAAAGCGGCATCGCGTGGCGCACCAGCACGCCGCGATCGCCGACCTGTCCCCCGGCCTCGGCGTAGAACGGCGTCTTGTCCAGCACCACCACGCCGCGCTCGCCTTGCGCAAGCCGCTCCACAGCAGTGCCGTCCCGGTACAGCGCGGCGACTCGTGCGTCCAGCTTCAAGGCTTCGTAGCCGTGGAACTCGGTTGCCTGGCCGCGATACTCCACGCCGGCTTGAAGATGGAACTTGGATGCCGCGCGCGCCCGCTCGCGCTGTTGCTGCATCTCGGCTTCGAAGCCGGCCAAGTCGACCTGCACACCACGCTCGCGCGCGATGTCCGCGGTGAGGTCAACCGGGAAGCCATAGGTGTCGTACAGCTTGAACAGCGTCTCGCCGTCGAGCGTCCGATCCTCGCGATGCAGGGCGCCTTCCAGCACCTGCATGCCATGCTCGAGGGTTTCGGCAAAGCGCTCTTCCTCCTGCTTCAGGACCGCCGCCACGCGCCCCTTGGCAGTGGGCAGTTCCGGATAGGCCGCCCCCATGAGCTTGGACAGCTCGTCCACGAGCAGGTGGAAGAAGGGCTGCTTCTGGCCCAGCTTGTATCCGTGACGGATCGCGCGGCGCACGATGCGCCGCAGGACGTAGCCCCGTCCCTCGTTGCCCGGGATCACTCCGTCGGCAACCAGGAAGCTGCAGGCGCGAATGTGGTCGGCGATCACCTTGAGTGAATTGCTGGAAAGATCCTTGGCGCCGGTCACCCGCGCCGCCGCGCGGATCAGATCCTGGAACAGGTCGATCTCGTAGTTGCTGTGCACGCCCTGCAGCACCGCGGCCACACGCTCCAGCCCCATCCCGGTGTCCACCGACGGCTTCGGCAGCGGATGCATGGCGCCGGATTCATCCCGGTTGAACTGCATGAACACCAGGTTCCAGATCTCGATGTAGCGGTCGCCGTCCGCGTCCGGGCTGCCGGGAGGCCCGCCTGGGATGCCGGGCCCGTGGTCCCAGAACACCTCGGTGCAGGGGCCGCAAGGTCCGGTGTCTCCCATCTGCCAGAAGTTGTCGCTCTGATACTTCTGGCCGCCTGGCTTGTCACCGATGCGCGCGACTTTCTCGCGCGGGACCCTGATCCCCTTGGTCCAGACGTCGTAAGCCTCGTCGTCGTCCTTGTAGACGGTGACCCACATGCGCTCCGGCGGCAGCCCGTAGTCCCGCGTGAGGAGCTCCCAGGCGAAGTGGATGGCGTCGCGCTTGAAATAGTCGCCGAAGCTGAAGTTGCCGAGCATCTCGAAGAACGTGTGATGGCGCGCGGTATAGCCGACGTTTTCGAGGTCGTTGTGCTTGCCGCCGGCACGCACGCAGCGCTGGGCGGTGGTCGCGCGGACATACGGCCGCCGGTCCAGCCCCAGGAATACGTCCTTGAACTGCACCATGCCGGCGTTGGTGAATAGCAGCGTAGGGTCGGTGCCCGGCACCAACGAGCTGGAGGGCACGACGGTGTGCCCGTGGCGCTGGAAAAACCTCAGGAACTTGTCTCGAATCTCGCTGCTCTTCATCGCTGAACCTTGACTGTCTCGGCGGCTCACTGCTCTCGGCTGCGGCCCAGAGCTTGCTCGATCACATCCTCATCGAACCCGCGCTGAGCGAGAAAGCGCGCTTGGCGCGCATATTCGGCGGGGTCCGCCGGCGAGCGTGCAAAGCGCTTGCGCAATGCCGCGCGGGCGTTCCCGAGCTCGTCCGCGCGGAGACCCGCCAGCGCCTGCTCGGCGGTCTCGGTGCTGACGCCGCGCGCGATCAGCTGCTGGGCAACCCGGAGCGAGCCGAACCGGCCCGCCGCCGCACGCAGCACCTGCTCCGCTACTCGTTGCTCAGACAGCCAGCCGTGCGACTGGAGCTCGTCGAGCAGCTGATCCAGGGCAGCCTGGTCCGGTGCCAGTTCCCCGAGCCGTTGCGCGAGCTGTTGACGCGAGTATTCGCGCCGCGCCAGCAAGCGCAACGCCCGTGCGCGCAGCGACAATCGGTCCGTCGCCGCGCCCGTGCCGCGGTTGCAGATGGGTGGATCAGGCGGCCTGCGCGGCAGCGCGCTACTCCTCCTCCGCCATCGCCGGCGCCCCTTCCATCACTCCGGCGTTCGTGCGGATCTTGGCTTCGATGTCGGACGCGGTATCGGTATGCTCCTTCAGGAACTCGCGGGCGTTGTCCTTGCCTTGCCCGATGCGCTCGCCGTTGTAGCTGTACCAGGCGCCGGACTTCTCGATCACCTTGTAGAGCACGCCGAGGTCGATCATCTCCCCCTCGCGCGAGATGCCGCCGCCGTAAAGAATGTCGAAGTCGGCTTGCTTGAAGGGCGGAGCGACCTTGTTCTTCACCACCTTCACCCGAGTTTCGCTGCCGATCACCTCGTCGCCGCGCTTGATCGAGCCGATCCGGCGGATATCCAGCCGCACCGAGGCATAGAACTTCAGCGCGTTGCCGCCGGTCGTCGTCTCCGGGTTCCCGAACATCACCCCGATCTTCATGCGGATCTGATTGATGAAGATCACCAGCGTGTTGGAACGCTTGATGTTGGCGGTGAGCTTGCGCAGCGCCTGGGACATCAGCCGCGCCTGCAATCCCATCTGCGGCTCGCCCATCTCGCCCTCGATCTCCGCCTTGGGGGTCAGCGCGGCGACGGAGTCGACCACCACCACGTCCACGGAGCCGGAGCGGACCAGCATGTCGGCAATCTCCAGCGCCTGCTCGCCGTTGTCCGGCTGGGAGATCAGGAGCTCATCCACATTGACACCGAGCTTGCGCGCGTACTGCGGATCCAACGCGTGCTCGGCATCGATGAACGCCGCCGTGCCTCTCTGGCGCTGCATCTGCGCGATGACCGACAGCGTGAGCGTGGTCTTGCCGGAGGATTCCGGACCGTAGATCTCGACCACGCGGCCGCGCGGCAGGCCCCCGACACCGAGCGCGATGTCCAGTCCGAGCGAGCCTGTGGGCACGACCTGGACGTCCTGCGCGATCTCGTGTTCGCCAAGCCGCATGATCGACCCCCTGCCGAACTGCTTCTCGATCTGAGACAGGGCCGCCTGCAGGGCCTTGCGCTTGTTGTCGTCCAT
>Ga0335081_10011999_pt1 | contig 14035 bp, 10 predicted proteins | sample Lox_Sample_35_FD_206713 | JGI IMG/M metagenome (GOLD analysis project Ga0335081, IMG submission 206713) | Soil microbial communities from Loxahatchee National Wildlife Refuge, Florida, United States - Lox_Sample_3.5 | ecosystem: Environmental > Terrestrial > Soil > Wetlands | place: USA... | reverse complement strand
CGCCGCCACCGACTGCGGCGGCCCACCGCGCTGCTCCCGGTACCTCGCCGCCGCCTCCTCGATCCTGCGCAGATCGCGTTCCATCAACAGGTCCTCCACGCGCGCCATCCACTGCTTGCGCGTGTCCTCCTCGTTGGCCTGCGCCATCATCGTCTGCGCCAGCTGCAGCGCGGTCTCCAGGTCGCCGCCCTGCGCCGCCATGCGGGTTGCGAGCAGGCCCAGGTAGCGGGGCGCGCCGGCATCGTGCGCCGCCAGCGCCAGGTTCTTGCCCGCGCTGGCGTAGTCCTCGAGATAGTAAGCCTGCAGGAACCCGAGCAGGAACGGAATGTGCCAGGTGTCCGGCCGCTGCCGCACCCCGCGTTCCAGGATTTCCACCGCGGCGAAGACACCCAGGATCTTCTTCCCGTCGGCCGTCTCGTGCGGCAAGGCCGCGCCGGCAAACCGGTAGGCGCCGACGAACCTGGGATCGACCTCGATGGAATAGTCGAGCAGCCGGTACAGCCGGCGGTCGAGGCCGGCGGACTGGTCGTCCGGCAGATCGGCCTTGCGCATCGCCAGCGCCTGGATCGACTCGATGAAGGTGAAGTCCGAGAGGAGCGAGTTGAACCCGAACGCCAGCGGCCGCGCGATGACGCCCGGAATGGCGGGCACGTCGAGAAGCACGTCCACCGGAGCAGGCGCGCGCCGGAGCGCCGACCTTCGCAGCAGCGCAGACGACGTTGCAGCTGCCGCGATGGCGACGACCAGCGCCGTCGCGCGCAGCAGGGCCATCCGCCTCATCTCGTTTCGGGGCTGCGCGAGGCATGCGTCTGCCGCAGCTTCGCGGCGTCTTCGCGCGCGTAGCCCAGCATCTGGCGCATGCCCGGATAGTCCGGCTGCAGCTTGAGCGCCGCTTCCATTTCCGGAATGGCTTCGTCGAACCGGCCGCCGCGCGCGAGCGCGGTGGCCAGCGCCGCGTGCGTCGCCGGGTCGTCCTCCGCCAGCTTCACGGCGCGGCGGATGTAGGCGAGGCCCTCTTCGTGCTGGCCGGCCTGATCGAGCAGCACGCCCAGCTGCAGCGCGGTGTTGCGCTGCTCCTGGTCGAGCGAATCGAGCGCCCGGTACTCGGCGATCGCCTCGTCGAGCCGCCCGACCCTCGCCGCTGCGCACGCGTAACCCATGCTGACGTCGACGTCCATCGGCGCCTCGTAGCGGGCGAGCGCAAAGGCGCGGTTGGCCTCGTCGGTCCGCCCTTCCTTGAGCAGGACGATGCCGAGGTTGAGCAGCGCGCGAGGGGCGTTCGGCTGCTTCTTCAGCGTGGCGCGGAAGCGGGCTTCGGCCTCGGCCAGGTCGCCGGTTTTCATCGCCTCCCCGCCCAGCACGAACTCCGCCAGCGGGTTCCCCGGAGAGACGTCGAGCGTGTGCGTGAAGAGCGCGCGAGCGTCCCGCCAGTAGCCGACCTGGACGAACGTGGCCATCGCCAGCGCCGCGGCGAGCCCGCCGAACAGCAAGGCCGCGCTGTTTCTCCATCGAGGCGACGGCTCCGGCACTGCCCAGACCACCGCGACGGCGAGGCCGATATGCGGGAGGTAGGTATAGCGATCGGCCACCGACTGCAGGCCCGCCTGCACGAGGCCGATGACCGGCAGCAGGGTGACGAGGAACCAGGCCCATCCGGCGGCGATGGCCGGCCGCCGCGGATAGAGCTGCCACGCCGCCGCGGTGATGGCAAAGAGCAAAGCCATGGCCAGCACGATCTTCCACACCGCGGGCGTGTAGTCGAACGGGTGCAACGGAATCAGGCCCACCGGCCAGAAGGTCAGCCCGAGATATCGCAAGACGTTGAGCGAGGCGCGCGCGACCTGCGCATCCAGGTGGAAGCCCTCGGCAACGGCACCGCCGGAGACCTGCGCGAACATGGTCACGGCGCTGCTCACCCCGGACAGCACGATCAGCGGCAGCTTCTCGAAGACCAGCGCCCACGGCTTCTCGCGGCGCCGCAGAGGCCAGAAATCGAGGATCAACAACACGACCGGCAGCGTCACCGCCATCGGCTTGGACATCAGCGCGAGCAGCGTCCACAACGCCACCCACGAGCCGTTCCCACCCTTGCGGACGCGGCGAACGTGCGCCCAGCAGGTGAGGACGAAGAAGAAAGCGCAAAGCAGGTCCTTGCGCTCGGACGCCCAGGCGACGGATTCCACGCGCAGCGGATGGAGCGCGAAGAGCGCCGTGACGGCGGCGCTCCGCGCCCGCTCGCCGGTCATCTCGTCGAGCCAGAGGAAGACGACGGCGACGGTGGCGAGGAAAATCAGGAGGCCGACGCCGTGGTGCCCCCCGGCATGCGCGCCGAAGAGCTGCCAGTCGAGCATGTGGGTGAGCCACGTGAGCGGGTGCCAGTTCCCCATCTCGAAGGTGGTGAACGCCCACAGCGTGCCCTTCCAGGTGAGGCCCTGGTGCACGACCAGGTTCTGCGTGAGGTAGTCGCCGTCGTCGAAGGGAACGAAATCGTTCCCCAGCGTGCGCACGAACGCCAGGCAAGCCGTACCTGCCAGAAGCGCGACGAGGACCTTGCGGCTCTTGAGGATTCGGTCCAAGGGCGACCCAATGAAAAAAGGGCGAGGACGGCAAGCTGCGCCGTCCCCGCCCGGATTCCGCGAACTCTTACAGGTTTACGTCGTTGTAGTTGTTCGTCGGCTCGCCCGAGGGGTTCGCCGCGTCGGCGGTGCAGGCGGCGCCCGAGGTGAACGTGCGCGAGTCGCTGGAGATGGTCCACTGATCCCAGCTGGCGTCCGAGTCGACGTTGCCGATGGCGGCCGCAGAGAACGTCGTCGCCGGAGTGCCGGAGATGCCGGCCGCCGGGGCGCAGCTGGCGCCGGTGGGCAGCGTGTTGCCGGGCGACGCCGTCGAGCCGTACTTGAAGGTGTCGACGTCGATGCCGGTGTACGTCGCGGCGTTCGAGATCGAGCTCGCCGACCGGATCTCGAGCACCGGGGCGGAGTCGAGGAAGTAGGCGTAGCGGTTGTTGCGCTCGGGCTCGTACCCGATGTCGCCAGTGAAGGACGAGAAGTGATCCTTCTCCTGATAGTAGGCCTTCTGCGCGGTGAAGATGGCCTTGAGGTTGGCCTTTGCTTCCGACTGCTTCGAGCGCGCCTGGAACTTGATGAAGTTCGGGATCGCGATCGCGGCGAGAATGCCGATGATGGCCACGACGATCATCAGCTCGATGAGCGTGAAGCCTTTCTGAAACTTCTTGATCATTTGGGTGCTCCTGGTGGGGTAGGACGACTGGCAGCACGATACAGCAACGATCGGGCCAAGCAAGAAAAAGCTCAGTGTCGGGGGGGTTGCGGCAATTCCGGAATCATCCAGGGACGCATCGCGTCCATCGGGTGACGGAATTTGTCACCGCCGCCTGCGCCACCATGCGACGCCGGCGAGCGCGATCGCGGCTGCAGCCTGGAGCGCGAGGCCGAGGCGGAACCCCGGCGGCACGAACCGAAGCTGCACGTCTGCAGGACCGGGCGGGAGCACGACCCCGAGCGCGGTGAGGTCGGCCTGCAGCACCGGGGCCTCCGCTCCGTTGACGCTGGCGCGCCAGCCCGGATCGAAGTGCTCGGCGATCACCAGCAGTCCCGGGCCCTCCGCGTGCACGCGCATGCGCTCCGGCGATGGTCGCTCCAGCACCGCGTCGGAGGGTCGGCCGTCGACCGACGCCGGGGCACCCGCGCCGCGCATGATGCCCTGGCGGCGCACCGCGAACTGCGGGTTTCCGAGCATGGCCGATGCCTCGTTCGCGGTGTCCGCGCGATCGGCGCGCTGCACCACGAAGGCGCGCACCCGCGTCGGGTATTCGCGGACCCAGTAGCCGAGGCCCATCTTGTGGAACCCTCTCTCCCGCGCCTGCGCTGGCGAGAAGACCGCTGGCATCTCCACCACGAAGCGGACGCCGAACAGGTCGAAGCACTTCTCGGGTTCTTCGCTGATGGCGCGTACGTAGTCCGGGTCGGCTGCCGAGAAGTACGCCGCCATCCCGTCGATGCCGGCGACGGTCTCGAACTGCGGCATCAGCGCCTCCCCCACGCCCGCCGTGATCTGCAGCCGCGGCGGAAGCCCCTGGATGCCGGGGATCGGATGGTTGTTGACGAACAGCCGCCAGCGGCCCGGGCTGGGGCCGCCGATGTCCTTCAGCCGCTCTGCGAGGTCGAAGGGGCCGCGCAGGAACCGGAGCGGCGCCGAGTAAAGCAGGCCTGCCGAGGAGGCCATCACCGAAGCGGCGCAGCAGGCCATCCCGAGCCACGCGGCCGGTAGCTCGCGCAGCGCCCGCCACGCCGCCACCACACCCAGCACGGCGGACAGCCCGGCTGCATCGAAGAGGCCGGACTGGAGGTCGTCGAGGAACTCGAGCGCGAACCTGGGCGAGTGCGTTCGGCCCCAGGGAACCAGCGCGCCGGCGAGCTGCGGCGCCCATTGGCGCGCGGCGAGCGCTGCGGCGGCACTGGATGCTGCGAGCAGGACCGAGAGCGCGGCCAGTCGCCAGGCCGCCCGCCGCGATCCGGCCAGGGCCTCGTCGACGCCCACCGCCGCCGCCAGCGCGAAGAGCAGCGACGCCGGCGCGGTGAGCTTCTCGGCGAAGCGGAACAGCCCGGCGAGCGGCACCAGCCCGAAGACAGCACGATAGACCCCGAGCGCTTCGCCGGTGGACGCGAGGGCCAAGACCAGCGCCGCGCCCAGCAGTACCCGGCCGCGCCGCCTCCCCGCCGCCATCGCCGCGAGGAGCAGCGCCGGCGCGCCGAAGATGATGGAATCCGCGAACGGCGCCGTGGTGGTGGCGAAGTACTCGCTGTAGGGCGTGGTGGCGCCTTCGACGTCGTGCTCCGCCTCCAGGCGGTCGTCGAACGCGCGCGGCACCAGCAACCCCAGCAGGCGGACCGGGTGATTCGCGAACGCCTGCTGGTCCTGCATGCTCATCGGCGCGGCGCGGCTGCTCCGCCGGAGCTCCACCAGGGCCGGCAGGGCAGCCGGGGCCACGAACATCAGCCCGATCGCGCCGCAAAGGGCCACCAGCGCGAGATTCCGCGCGGCGCCCACCGGCCGCTCCGCGACCACGAGGCTCCAACCGCCTGCGATCAGGCCCGCGATCAGCAGCGACTGGGGCTCGCCGGCGAGCCCGATCGAGGCGAGGGTGGCGCCGGCCCATCCCAGCCGGCCCGCCGTCCGCCGCTCGACGAAGCCGAGCACGCCGTCGACCGCCAGCGGGACGGTTCCCGCGCCGAGCGCGTACGGCAGGTTCGATCCGGTCACCGAGATGAGATAGCCGCAGCCGCCGTAGGCCACGGCCGCCGTGAGCCGCGCCCACGGGCTTGCCCCGAGCCGCCGCGCCAGGAGCCACGCGCCAATGGCGCCCAACGTGGGTCCGAGAAAGTGGTTCAGCTTGAAGGCGAGGTCGAAAGGAAATACCAGGTATAAAAGCGTCGCCGGGTGCAGCATTCCCGGCGTCAGCTGGCCGAGCAGCGAGACGCCGCTCTCGGTCATCTCGTCCCACAGCGGCAGCCGGCCGCTGCGCAGCGCCCGCGCGATGTAGAGCTTCACCGGGTAATAGAGCCGCCCCGTGTCGCGGTAGTAGAGCTGCACGCGCGGGTCGAGCGCCGAGGCGAAGAAGACCGCGAGGAGCAGGACGCCCAGCAGGGCAGGCGCAAATCGGCGCACGTCCGGCAAGGTAACACGTGCTAGAGAAAGCCCATGGACGCGCAGGTCAGCGCCGAGAACCTGGGCAAGATCTACCGCGTCGGCTTCTGGGGCCGCCGGGTGCGCGCGGTGGAGGACCTGACCTTCCAGGTGAAGCAGGGCGAGATCTTCGGCCTGCTCGGGCCCAACGGCGCCGGCAAGACCACCACCATCAAGATGCTGCTCGGCTTCGTGCGGCCGACCGCGGGGCGCGGCTTCATCTGCGGCGCGCCCATCGGCTCGGTCCAGTCGCGCCGGAAGCTCGGCTACCTGCCGGAGAACCCCGCGCTCTACGAGTTCCTGCGCGGCGACGAGTACCTCACCTTCGCCGGGCGGCTGGCCGGCCTGTCGCAGGGCGACGCGCGCAGGCAGGCGGCGGGCCTGCTCGAGCGCGTCGGGCTCGCGGGCCGCGCCGACAAGCCCATCCGCAAGTTCTCCAAGGGCATGGTGCAGCGGCTCGCGCTCGCGCAGGCGCTGGTGGGCGATCCGCAGACGGTCATCCTCGACGAGCCGATGAGCGGGCTCGACCCCATCGGCAGAAAAGACGTGCGCGACCTGATCCTGCAGCTTCGCGACGAGGGCCGCACGGTGCTGTTCTCGACCCACATCCTCTCCGACGTGGAGGCGATCTGCGATCGCGTCGCCATCCTCGTCGAGGGCCGCCTCACCGACTGCGGCTCGCTCACCGACCTGGTGGCGCCGGGAGCGCGCTCGGTGGAGCTGATCGTCGACGGCGCGCCGGCCGAGCTCAGCGAGCGGCTGCGCGCGGCGGGCGCCGGCGTGTTGCACCGCGACCGCAGCACGGTGTTCACCTTCGCCGACGAGGCGCCCGCCCGCCAGGCGCTGCAGGCCGCGTTGGCCGCGGGCGCGACGGTGGTGGCCTTCACGCCGCACCGGCGCTCGCTGGAGGAGCTGTTCGTCGCGCGCGCGCGCGGGAAGGCAGCGACGTCCTGATGGCCGACGTCGCCGCGGGCCTGCCGGTCGCGTTCCACCTGTGGGTGTTCTGCGTCGGCGCGGTGGTGGGCAGCTTCCTCAACGTGGTCATCGCGCGGGTGCCCAAGGGCGAGAGCATCGTCTCGCCCGGGAGCAGGTGCCCGAAGTGCGGCTCGGCCATCCGCTGGTACGACAACGTCCCGGTCGTGTCGTGGCTCGTGCTGCGCGGCAGGTGCCGCAGGTGCGGGCAGCCGATCAGCCTTCGCTACCCCATGGTGGAACTGCTGGTGGCGGTGCTCGCGGTGGCGGTCGAGCGGCGGTTCGGGCCCACCGGCGCCGCGCTCGGGGCGTTCGCGTTCGTGGCGGCGCTGGTGGCGCTCGCCTACATCGACATGGACACGTGGCTCCTGCCGCACCAGATCACCTGGCCGCTGCTCGCGGTGGGGCTCGCGTCGCCGCTGTGGAACCACGCGCTGCCGTGGCCGTCGAGCCTCATCGGCGCGGGCGTCGGGTTCGCGCTGTTCGCGGCCATCGCGCTCGCGGGCGAGAAGCTGCTCAAGCGCGAGACCATGGGGTGGGGCGACGCGTGGCTGCTCGCGGGCATCGGCGCCTGGCTCGGCTGGCAGCAGCTCTTCCCGGTGGTGATGCTGTCGGCGCTGCAGGGGAGCATCGTCGGCATCGCGCTGATCCTCGCCGGCCGCGATCCGGCCCGCGTCGAAGCGCCACCGCCGCCGACTCCGCCCGGCTCGGACGACGACTGGGTGCCGCCGAAGCACGCGGTGCCCTACGGGCCCTTCCTGTCGCTCGCCGCGCTCGAAGTGCTGTTGCTCGGGCCGCAGATCGCGGCGCTGTGGGACGGCCTCTTCCGCAGGCTCTGGTCGTGAGCCTGCGCTTCCGCCTGCTCGCCATCGTGGTGGCGGCCGCGCTGGCGCCGATGGCGCCGCTCGCCATCGCGCTGCTCCTCCAGGTCCGCGACGCGGTGTACGCGCGCAGCGTGGCCGATGGGCGGGCGCGGCTCGCCGCGGCGGCGGCCTCCGCGCGATCGTGCGGGGCCGATCGCGCCTGCATGCAATCGGTCGCCCGCGGCGCGGGAATGCAGCTCGCGCCGCCGCCCTGCCCGCCGCGGCAGGGGCACGAGCTCACCCTGTGCGAAGAGATCGCGCCCGGGCTCTCGCTCCAGCTGCGCGCGGACCTTTCGGCGGTACAGTCGCAGCTCGACCGGCTCGACGCGCGCCTCCTGCTCACGCTCGTGTTCTTCCTCGCGCTGATGGTGATCGTCGCGGTGTGGCTGCTCGAGCGCGGCGTGGTGCGGCGGCTGTCGCAGGTGGACGCGGCGCTGGAGGTGGTCGGCGCCGAGCAGGAGAGCCAGCTGTTGCCCGAGGGCGGCGATGCGGTGGGGCGCGTCGGCGCGGCGGTGAACCGGCTCGCGCAGCGGCTGCGCGAGGAGCGCGTGCGGACGCGCACGCAGATCGAGGAGCTGCGCGCGGCGCGCGAGGAGGTGCTGCGCGCGCAGCGGCTGGCCAGCGTGGGCCGCCTCGCGGCGGGCGTGGCGCACGAGGTGGGAAACCCGGTGGCCGCGCTGCTCGGCTACGCCGCGCTGATGCGCGAGCGGCTCGGGCAGGGCAAGGACGTCTCCGAGTACGCCGAGCGGGTGGAGCGCGAGGCCGCGCGCATCGATCGCATCGTGCGCGACCTGCTCGACCTGGCGCGGCCGCCCGCGCAGCTTCTGCCGGTCGATCTGCGGCGCGCGGTCGAGTTCGCGCGCATGTCGGTGGAGGGACTGCAGGTCGAGGTGGACCTGCCCGCCGAGCTGCCGAACGTGAAGGGCGAGGAGCACTACCTCGCGCAGCTGTTCGTCAATCTCTTCTCCAACGCGCAGCGCGCGGGCGCGGGCAGGGTGCGGGTGAGCGGCACGCCGCAGCGGCTCTTGATCGAGGACGACGGACGCGGCATTCCGCCCGAGGCGCTGCCGCGGCTGTTCGAGCCGTTCTTCACCACCGCCGCGCCGGGGCAGGGGACCGGCCTGGGGCTCGCCCTCTGCCACGCCACCATGGAGCGCATCGGCGGGTCCATCTCCGCCCGCAACGGCGAGCGCGGCGCGGTGTTCGAGCTTTCCTTCGCCGCGGCGTGATCCGTTTCTTGCCCGCGGCGCTCGTGAGCCCTTACAGTCCGCCTCGTGGAGCTCACCGTGCTGATGCCGTGCCTCGACGAGGCGAAGACGGTGGGCACCTGCGTGCGCAAGGCGGTGGAGGTGTGCCGCGCGGCGGGCATCGAAGCCGAGGTGCTGGTGGCCGACAACGGCTCGCGCGACGGCTCGCCCGAGCTGGCGACGCAGGCGGGCGCGCGGGTCATCCACGTCGACCAGAAGGGCTACGGCGCCGCGCTCCGCGCCGGCATCGATGCCGCCCAGGGCCGCTTCGTGGTCATGGGCGACGCCGACGACAGCTACGAGTTCGAGGACGTGCCGCGCTTTTTGCAGCGGCTGCGCGCGGGCGACGAGCTGGTGATGGGCTCGCGCTTTCGCGGCAAAATCTACCCGGGCGCGATGCCTTTTTTGCACCGCTTTCTCGGCAACCCGGTGCTCACCTGGATCCTCAACCTGTTCTTCGGCGCCGGCATCACCGACGCCCACTGCGGCATGCGCGGCTTTTCGCGCGAGGCGGTGCAGCGGCTCGGCCTGCGCAGCCCCGGCATGGAGTTCGCGAGCGAGATGGTGATCCGCGCCGCGCAGGAGCGGCTGCACATCGGGGAGGTGCCCACCTCGCTGCGCCCAGACGGCCGCGGCCGCCGCCCGCACCTGCGCACCTGGCGCGACGGCTGGCGGCACCTGCGCTTCATGCTGCTCTTCTCGCCGCTGTGGCTCTTCGCCGTGCCCGGCATCGCCGCCATGCTGATCGGCCTCGGCCTCACGGTGGCGGTGGCGCTCACCACCGTGCGCATCTTCGGCCACACGCTGCAGACGCACTTCGCGCTGCTCGGCAGCGCGCTCGCCATCCTCGGCATGCAGGTGACCATGCTCGGCGTGTTCGCCAAGTCGGTGTTCGTCCTCGACGGCGTCGGCAAGAACCGCGCGGTGGAGCGCTTCCTCAACGGCTTCAGCCTGGAGATCGCGCTGGTGGCGGGCCTGCTCGCGGTCGCCGGCGGGCTGGTCATCGACGGCCACATCCTCGCCGGCTGGCTGCGATCGCACGGCGGCGCGCTCGACGAGCGCGTCACGCACCTCGCCATCGCCGGCGGCACGCTGCTCGCGCTCGGCGTGGAGACCATCTTCTCCGCGTTCTTCTTCAGCATCCTGAAGGCGTCGCGCAGCCGGCCGTGGAGCTGAGCGCGCGGCTCCAGCGGAACCTCCTCGCGGGAGTCGCGATCGCGACGGCGCTCACGGCCGCGCTCACCATCGTGCTGGCGCGCACCATCGACCTGGCGGGGCCGGCGCGTCCGGCGATCTTCCGTTATCTCTTCGCGCGCGACGAGCCGGCGGCAGCATGGCTCGCGCTCGCCCTGCTCGCGGCTTCGCTGGCCGCCGCGTTCGCCTCCGGCAGGGTGTACGACCGCCTGGTCATGCAGGTGGCATCGCGGCCCTGGCCATTCATCGGCACGGTCACCGCCGGGCTCGTGGCTTTCGCGCTCCTCGTCTACCGGGCGCACCCGCTGTCGATGGACGAATACGCGGCCGTATTCCAGGCGCAGGTGTTCGCACGCTTCCGCCTTCACGGCGAGGTGCCGCCCGGGCTGGTCGATCGCTTCATTCCCCCCGCGAAGTTCTGGTTCATCGAGGCGAAGCCTTCGGGCGAGCTGATCTCGGCGTACCTCCCTTCCTTCTCGTTGATGCTCGCGCCCTTCGCCGCTGCCGGCGTGCCTTGGCTGCTGAACCCGCTGATCGGCGGAGCCACGCTGGCGGCGATCTGGCGGCTGGCGCGACTCTTGTGGCCCGACACCGCGGCACCCGGCTGGGCTGTCCTCCTGGCGGCGGCGTCGCCGCAGTTCACCGTGAACGCGATGTCGTACTACTCCATGCCCGCGCACCTGCTGGCGTCGGTCCTGTTCGCCATCGCGATGCTCGAAGACCGGCTGTTCACGGCCGGAGTGATCGGTTCGATTGCGCTCACGCTGCACAACCCGCTGCCCCACGCCCTCTTCGCGGTGCCCTGGATCGCGAGCGTCGCGGCACGGCCGCCGCGGCTGCGCAAGCTGGCGCGGCTCGCGGCCGGGTACCTGCCGCTGTCGCTGCTGCTCGGCGCGGGATGGTATGCGCTGCGCTCGGGCTTCGGGCCGCAGCAGGCCGGGCCGGCGGCAGCGGCCGGCCTCTCCAAGTTCACCGCTCTGCTGCGAACGGCGTTCACCTGGCCGTCGGCCCAGCTCGCCGTGGCGAGGCTCGAGAGCGTCTGCGAGTTGTCTCAATGGGCGGTGCCCGGCCTTCTCTTCATCGCGATCGCGGCGGCATGGAGGTTCCGCGCACGGGGCGCCGCGCGGCTCCTCGCGCTCTCGGCGGTGACCACGTTCGCGGGCTACTTCTTCGTGCCGTACGATCAGGGCCATGGATGGGGTTTCCGGTACCTGCATGCGGCGTGGGCTGCGCTGCCGATCCTCGCCGCGGGACTCCTGGTGCAGGGTGGTGCCCGGCTGAGAAACATGGCGTGCGCGCTCGCCGCGGGCAGCCTGGCCATCTGCACACCGCAGCGCCTGCTGCAGGTCCGCGGCTTCATCGAGGGGCAGCTCGGGCAGATTCCCTCGCCCCCGGAGCGCCCCGCGCTCGAGCTGGTGCTGGTCCGGATCAGCCGCGGCTACTACTCGGTCGACCTGGTGCAGAACGATCCCTTTCTCGACAGCGACCGCTGGATGATGTTCAGCCGCGGGCCGGCCGAGGACGAACGTTTCCTGCAGGCCGCATTTCCCGGCGCGCGCAAGGTGGCGGAATCGCCCGTGGCTACCGTCTGGAGGCTGAAATAAAGCTCAGGCGCGCAAGTTCCATCCGAACTGCCGCTCCAGCCAGTCCACCAGCCGAAGGATGCCTTCGTCGAGCGGGACGGTCGGCGTCCAGCCCAGGTGCGTACGGGCCCAGGTCGAAGCGCCGCTGAGCAGCGAGATGTCGCCGGGCCAGCTCTGGCCGGTGAAGGTGAAGCTCATCTCGCTCCGGCCCAGCAGGCGCGCGATGAGCGAGGCGAGCTCGCGGATGCTCACCGTGCTCTCGCCGGCGAGGTTGACCGCCTGTCCCACCGCCTCGTCGGACGCGCCGGCGAGCAGGAAGAGCCGCGCGGCATCGCTCACATGGCAATACGAGCGTCGCTGGTCGCCGGTGCCCAGCACTTCGAGCCTCGCCGGGTCGACAGCGATCTTCCGCAGCAGGTCGAACATGACGTATCGCGGCTGGCGCTCGCCGTACGTGTTGAAGATGCGTACGGCGGTGAAGGGCAGGCCGTACACCTCGGCATATGCGAACCCGAGCTTCTCGACCGCCACCTTCGCCGCACCGTAGGGCGAGATCGGCATCAGCGGATGCTGCTCGTCCACCGGAGCCTTGGCCGGCGGTCCGTACACGGCGGCCGACGAGGCGAAGACGACGCGCGCCCCCTGGTCCACGGCGGCGCGCAGCACGTTCTGCCCGCCCACCACATTGACGGCAAAGTCGTAGTCCGGCTCGCGCGCCGAGCGCGGCACGTCGGCGTTGGCAGCGAAATGGAAGACCAGCTGCTGGCCGCGCATCGCCTCGACGACGCCGGCGCGGTCGCGCACGTCGACGCGCACGAAGCGGATGCGAGCGCGCGCGGCGTCGAGATTCGCGAGCACTCCCGTCGAGAGATCGTCGAGCGCGGTGACCTCGGCCTCCTCGGAAACCAGCGCATCGACCACGTGCGAGCCGAGGAACCCGGCTGCGCCGGTGACCAGCACCTTCGCGCCCGCGAGCTTCATCCCAGGCCCGCCAGGTGCTTCTCGAGAAGCGTGACCTGCAGCTCCCAGTCCAGCCCTTCCGCCACCTGCCGCGCCGCCCGGGCCATCGCCGCCAGCCGTTCGCTGGTCGCCGCCTGCACCGCGTCAGCGAGCGCGCGCGCATCGGCCGGCGTCACCAGCCATCCTGTCTCTCCTTCGGTCACAAACTCCTCCTGCCCTCCGCTGCGGGTCACGATGCACGGCAGGCCGGAGGCGAACGCCTCCAGGACGACGAGCGGCATGCCTTCGCCCGACCGCGACGGTAACACGAAGAGATCGCACGCGCGGTAGAGGTCCGACAGCCGCTCGTCCGGCACGAACCCGAGCGGCGTCACGTTCCGAAGCCGCTCGTCGGTGAGGAAGCGGTCGAGCCGCGCCCGGTCGGGCCCGCTGCCTGCCACGACGAAGTGCAGGTCCTCCCGACCGCGGCAGAGCCGTGCGGCCTCGAGCAGCGTGTCGATCCCGTTCTTGAACGACAGCCGCCGGACCGAGAGCGCGAGCCGCGCGTCCTCCGGCAGGCCGAACGATCGCCGCAGGCCGGCTCGCTCTCCAGTCCCGGGCGGGTGAAACCGCGCCGCGTCGACGCCGTTGTGCAGCACGCCGCACTCCCGGCCGGAGATCTTCTGGACGTACTGCTGCGTGCGATCGCTCACCGCGAGCCGCTTCGTCGCCGTCCGCAGGGTGATTGCGCCGATCGATGCGTCGGCCAGGTGCTCCAGCACCAGCAGCGGTTGGGGATAGTCGATGAAGGTGTTGTGCTGCAGCACGAGGGAAGGCGTGCGGTTCATGCGCGCCGCCGCGATCGCGGCGAGCGAGCTGAGGAACGCATGGCTGTGCGCCATCACCACGTCGGCTTCCCGAGCCAGCCGCAGCGCCTGCACGGCGAGCGCGGGCGAAAACAGCGGATAGGGGACGCCGCGTTTCTCCAGCGGATTGAAGGCGAAGATGCGCTCGACGCGGATGCCCTCGTCGTCCTGCACCGCCGGGTCGGCGCCGCCGCGCGAGGTGATGGCCGCGACCTCATGGCCGCGTTTCACCAGCCTGCGGGCCTGCTCGAACGCGACCTGCTCGATGCCGCCGCGGTGCGGGCGCCAATAGTGGGTCGCAACCAGGATCCGCATCAGAGGTTCCTCGCCCGCAGCAGGAACGAGCCGCACCCCGCGCCGCGGAGCAGCTTGTGCAGCGCGTTCTCGGCGCGGTCGAGCGCGGCGTACAGCGGCGCCGGACCCGGCGGCAGATACAGCGGCAGCCGCGTGACCGCGACATCGGCCCAGCCCGCCTCCGACAGCCAGCGGGCGAGGCGCGACGGACGGTTGAGGAAGAACCGCCGCTCCTCGCGCTTGGGCAGCGCGATGAGCGACAACACCGGATTCTCCGGATTCGCCTCGCACGCCACCAGCAGGCCCCCCGGCCGGACGCGCGCGCGCCACTCGGCGAGCGAACGGGCCGGATCCTCCAGATGATGGATGAC
>Ga0335081_10011998_pt1 | contig 14036 bp, 15 predicted proteins | sample Lox_Sample_35_FD_206713 | JGI IMG/M metagenome (GOLD analysis project Ga0335081, IMG submission 206713) | Soil microbial communities from Loxahatchee National Wildlife Refuge, Florida, United States - Lox_Sample_3.5 | ecosystem: Environmental > Terrestrial > Soil > Wetlands | place: USA... | reverse complement strand
GCGCTGCACGCGCCGCGGCCGCTCGAGGCGGGACCGGCCGGGGAGGAGAGCCCCGGCGAGCTCCTCGCCGAGGCGCGGGCGAGCTTCGCCCGCAGGCCCGACCTCGCGGCCGTGCGGCGGGCGCGCGACCTCTTCCGAGAGGCGGCCGCGCGCGACCCCGCGGGCGTCGAGGGCCTGGTGGGCGCCATCCTCGCCGCGGCCTGGCTGGTCGAGCACGAGCCCTCGGCGAGCGAACGCGCGCTCCTCGCATCCACCGCGGTCGAGGACGGCGAGCGGTGCGAGCAGCGCCGGAGCGGCGACCCCTCTTGCGACTACGGCCTCGCGATCGGGCTCGGGCTCCAGGCGCGCGAGCGCCACGCGACGGCGAGCGAGGGCCTGAAGCTCATGGTGGAGCACCTGCGGAGCGCCGAGGCGAAGGATCCCCGGCTCGACCTGGCCGGCCCGGAGCGCGTGCTGGCGCTCCTGCTCGTTCGGGCGCCGGGGTGGCCGCTCGGTCCCGGCGATCCGGAGGAGGGCCTCGTCGAGGCGCGCAAGGCGGTGGCGCTCTTCCCCGACCATCCGCCGAACCAGCTGGCGCTGGCCGAGGCCCTCTTCAAGACCGGGGCGAGCGAGCCCGCTCGGGCGGCGGCCGAGCGCGCGCTCGCGCTGGCCCGCGCCGCGCGCGACCCCGACGGCCCCGACTGGGTAAGACAGGCGGAAGACCTGCTTCAACGGATGGGTCAAGCCTAAGATGCATGGAATGCTTCACGGTCTGCTCGCGCTGGTCCTCTTGGCGGCACCCGCCGAATCCCCGGTGGACCCGGCCGAGGCCCCCGAGGGAACGCCCCCCATCGCCCGCTCGAGTCCCGCCAGCTCCCTCGACGGCTGGCGCTGGGGCCTCGCGCTGGGCTGGCACGGCACGACGTTCCTCAGCCACGAGTCGAACAGCTACTCCTTCCAATCGCTGGCCCTCTCCTACCTCGCGTCCAAGGGGCGGTCGGGACCGCTCCTGCACCTCACGGCGCTCCTGCCCCTCCAGGCGAGCGAGAACGGCCAGACGGTGGCCACGAGCAGCGTCTACCAGGACCGGTGGGGCGCCGACGTCCTCCTGGGCCGGCAATGGCGCTGGCAGGCGGGACAGGACTTCGAGGCGGAGGCGGGCCCCGGATTGCACGGCACCTTGCTGGTCCTGCCCGGCCGCTTCGGTTACCGCGATTTCAGCGCCCTGCTCCTCGGCGTGGGGGGAGCGACGGTGCTGCGGTTCCGTCCGGGGGTTCACATCGCCGGAGCGCCGCTCGGCGTCGGCACCTTTGCAGCCGTCGCCTTCGACTTCTACGATCCGCTGCGGAGCAACGACCTCCGGGCAGGCCTCACCTTCCGGGCTGGCCTCTACGCCGGCTTCGGTGGACGGTGAGCATGAGTTCCCTCGGCCTCGGTCTCGCGGTCGCGACTCCGCTGCTGCTCCTCGGGTGCGGGCCCTACTCCGAGGTGGGCCAGAAGCTCGACGTGGCGCTCACCTTCGCCACCGCCGAGACCTTCGTCGCCGCGTCCGGGACCGAGGCCCGGATCCTCGTCCTCGGGCGCGACGCCGGCGGCGCGCCGTCCGGGTTCGCGCTCTCCGCCCTCGAGCTGCCGCAGGCGGCCGGCCTCTCCGGTCGCACCTATGAGGGCAGCTGGAGCGAGAGCGGTCAGGGGCTCGACCTACAGGTGCAGCTCGACTACGAGATGCCCGACGAGCGGGGAGAAGACCTGCTCAGCCGGCTCGGCTCGACGCGGACCTCCGTCGACCGGACCCTGGCGTTCACCACCGTTCGCTCGGGCGACACGCTCACCCTCACCGGCGACCCCGCCTGGGCGGGGACCTATCTCCTCCTCACCGACGCCCTGGGCCAGCTCGGCAGCGCGACCGCCGCCGACGTCGGCTGCCAGTTCCTGGTGGCGAACCTGGCGGTCCTCACCTCCCAGATCCGCATCATCGGTTTCGGGGGACCGGGCATGCTGCAGTACAGCACGGCCTTCACCTACGTGGGGACGCTCGCGGGCGGGGTGAAGGTGGGGCTCACTGGAGGGCTCCTTTCCCCCAAGACCACCATCACCTACTCCGCCTTCTCCGACTTCTCCGGGGTGACCCTCGCCGGCAACCAGATCACCTTCGCAAACGCGGGGGGAAACGGCCACATGGAGGGCACGGTGGCCTTCACCTTCGCGCCGACCGTGAACGGGATCCCAGGCGCGGAAGAGACCGGCACCATCCTCTACGGCCAGCCCGGGGGCGGCGGGGACGCCATCCAGATCGGCGACGGCTACGTCTCCGGGGGCGAGTATGTGGTGACGCTCTGGAACGGGGTCTCCGCCACCGTGGACCCGGTGGCGCCTCCCGCGACCAGCCTTGCCGCCTGCCTGGGCCTGCCCTGAACACGGCGTGAACGACCCTGACGTGAACTTTGGGTGACAGGCCCCGGGAGGGCGCTTTCGCCCGGCCTGCGAACCGCTAAGCTCCCCGGAAACCACCGGGAAGGGAGCTCGCATGAGACACTTGGGGACGGTGTTGGCGCTCGTGCTCTTGGCGTGTGGCAGTTCGAACAGCAGCCCCGCCTCGGGCACGGTGGGGGGGGCCTCCTTCACGCCGGTGGACGTGGAGGCGCTGACCGTCGTCCCGACCACCTGCACGCTCACGCAGAACGAGGCCGGTCTCGGGCAGGTGAGCGTGGCCGGCCTGGTCATCGCCTTCTCGAGCACGGCGGGCCTGTGCGGTGACCTCACCTCGGACCTCTCGGCCGCCGGGCCCTGCGTCTTCCGCGCCAACAGCGCGGGCGCCACCATCTTCATCGCGGATGTCGGGCTCAACGGCCCGGCCAGCATCAAGGACGGACAGACCTACCAGGTCATCGCTAACCCGGCCCTGGTCACCCCCGGCTACCCGGACTTCGCGGTGGCCTTCGGCGAGTCGCACCGGCTGGGCGCGGCGCCCGACTGCACCCCGACGAGCGGGACGACGCCGGTGACCGCGACCGGGACCGTGGTGATCTCCGGGACGAGCGCGTCGAAGGTCGAGGGCCAGGTCGACGTGAAGTTCTCCGACGGCGGCGCACTCAAGGGTAGCTTCACCGCCGATGTCTGCGGCGTGACCCTCCCCATTTGCCAGGTGGCCAACGCCGCCATTGCCAACCAGGGCGCGCCGGTCTCGCTGTGCGTGAGCGGGCTCGCCTCCTGCGAGTGAGGTCCTGCCCAGCGCGCCGCCCGGCCTAGATGCGGTTCAGGAAGATGGGCAGCCCGTGCTTGTTGGCGTACATGGGCCGGCAGCGCTCCTTGTTGTACATGGTCTCGACGTCCACCCTGCGCGGCCCGAGCTTCGGGTCGGGGATGGGGACGAGGTCGTACTTACCGTTCACCAGGGCCGCCATGAGCCCGCTCTGGTTGTCCAGGATGGCGTCGAGGGCCATGGCGCCGTAGGTGAAGGCCACCAGCCGGTCGACGAAGTCTGGATCGCCCGAGCGCAGGTCGTAGGTGAGGTCGGAGACGATGGTCTCCTCCCCGGTGCGCCGCTTGATCTCGTCGCTCAAGGACTCGGCCACGCTGGCCTTCTTGCGGTGCCCGAAGGCGTCGGGGTCGCCGTACTCCTGCACGGTGTAGCCCTCCCACTCCGCGCCCTCGGAGAGCACCACCAGCGCATAGTTGCTGGGGTTGCTGCGCTTGTCGGTGACGAGGAGCTGGATCAGGCGGTCGAGGTTCGGCTTGTACTCGGGGATGACGCAGCGGATGGAGGTCACGTAGGCCGTGTAGAGCGCGGTGAAGCCGGCGTCGCGGCCGAAGACCCGAAAGATGCCGATCCGCTCGTGCGAGCCGACGGTGGTGCGCTGGCGCTGGATGGCCTCCATGGCCCGGGTGATGGCGGTGGAGAACCCGATGCAGTACTCGGTGTTGCGGACGTCGTTGTCCATCGTCTTCGGGATGGCGATGACCTTCTGGCCGAGCTGGTGGAGATGTGCCGCGAAGGAGAGGGTGTCGTCGCCGCCGATGGCGATGAGGTAGTTCACCCCCTGGGCCTCGAGGTTCTTCACCACCTGCGCGGAGAGGTCGTAGGTGCTGGTGGTGACCCCGCCCCGGGTGGTCTGGGTCTTCGGCATCTCCTGCCCGGCGAGGTGCGGCGGCAGCTTCTTCATCCTGGTCGGGTTCGTGCGGCTCGAGTGGAGGAACGTCCCGCCGGTCCGGTCGACCGTGCGGGTGTTCTCCCTCGTGAGGGGCACGAGGTAGCGGGCCCGGCTCTCGGGATCCTCCAGGTTGAGGTGGGTGAGACCCTCCCAGCCACGGCGGAAGCCGACCACCTCGATGCCGTTCTCGGCGCTGCGGTAGACGACGCTCTTGATGACCGAGTTGAGGCCGGGGACGTCGCCCCCGCCGGTCAGGATGCCGACGCGTGTCTTGGGCATGGCGGCATTAGACCCCCCGCGGTCGAGGTGCGCAACGACCACCCTGTCGCGGCCGTGCCGCGGCCCCCGCTAACCCTGGCCGGCCAGGGAGGGTCCCCGGGCGGGTTCCGGCGAGCGGGTGCGCCTCCCCCCTTGGCGAGAGGCTATCAGGGCTCGACGGCCCGCTGCGGGCTCGCCGCGAGCGGCGCAGGGATGAGGGGTGCGTCGCCGAAGGCGGCCTCGACGAGCCGCGCCTCGGGAGCGGGGGTGACGAGGCTCACCAGGGGGACGACGAGGACCGGCACCGACATGGCCAGGGCGCCCGCGAGGGGGACGCCGTCGGCGCCCCAGGCCGGGAAGAGGACGAAGGCGCAGGCGAGCCCGCTCGCCATCCCGGCGTAGACGCCGGCCCGGGTGGTCCGGCGCCAGAAGAGTCCGTACAGGTAGGGCGCCAGGAAGACGCCGGAGAGGGTCCCCCAGCTCATCACCATGAGGTTCACGATCACGGCGGGCTTCGCGAGGGCGATGAGGAGCGAGAGGCCCACGAAGGCGACGCACAGGGTGCGGAGGAGACCGATGCCGCCCCGCCGCTCGCCTCCCGAGAGGGCGCCGTAGAGGTCGATGGCGATGGCCGAGCTCGAGACCAGCACGAGCGAGGAGAGGCTCGACATCGAGGCCGAGAAAACCATGAGCACGATGACGAGCACGAGCGCCTCCGGGAGACCGGAGGTGGTGATGAAGTGCGGCATGATCTTGTCCCAGATCGGGCCGCTCGGGCCGAGGAGCTCCTTGGGCAGCCTGGGGCCGTAGTAGAGGTGGGTGAGCGCGCCGCTGAAGTAGGCGCCGAAGGCCATGAAGAGCGAGAAGATGCCGGCGATGGTGAGCGCCCGCGTGACGTCGGCGCGGCTCCGGATGGCGTAGAACTTCTGCACCATCTGCGGCAGGGCCCAGGGACCGAAGCTCGTCACCAGGACGAGCGCGAAGAGCGTGAGCCAGCCCGGGATGGCGGTCGCGAAGAGCCCGGAGCCGACCGGCTTCACCGCCGCCAGGCCGGGCGCCATGAGCCGCGGATCGCCGAGCAGGCTCCCCGCCGCGTGAAGGAACCCTCCCGCCGCGGGCTGGTGGGCGAGCAGGTAGACCATGACCATCACCCCGCCGAACTCGATGATCCCCCGGATGAAGTCGCTCACCGCCACCGCCAGGTAGCCCCCCATGACCAGGTAGACCGCGGTGAGGGCGGTGAGGAAGTAGAGCGCCATCTCGTACCGGATGTGCAGCGTCATCTCGAAGAGGTAGCTGAGCCCCATGAGCACCGAGGCCGAGTAGGGCACCAGGAAGACGAAGACCAGGATCGAGGCCGCGACCTGCAGGGCCTTGCTGCCGTAGCGGGCGCGGAGGAACTCGGGAAGGGTGATGGCGTTCAGCCGGACCGTCATCTCGCGGGTCCGCCCCGCCAGCAGGCGCCAGGCGAGCACGGTCCCCACCACCGTGTTGCCGAGGACGATCCACAGGGTGTAGATGCCGAAGCCCCAGCCGAGCTTGCCGGCGTAGCCGATGAAGAGCACCGCCGAGAAGTAGGTGGTCCCGTAGGCGAAGGCGCTCACCCAGGGGCCGAAGGTCCTTCCCCCGATGAAGAAGTCGTGGACGTCCCGCGTGCGCCGCATGCTGAGGTAGCCCACCCCCAGCATGAGGAGCACGTAGCCGACGACGAGCGCGACGTAGATGGGCGGGGCCATCCGCCGACTCTACCGGCTCGCGGCCCCCCAGTGCGAGCGGGAAAGGTCCAAGCGAAGGGCCCGGGCGCCCTCCCTCAGGAGCGCCCGCTTCAGGCGAGCCCTTCGGCCTTGAGCGCCGCCTGCACGGCCGGCCTCGAGAGGACGCGCGCCTGGAACGCCCTGAGCGGCGGGTAGGGTGCGAGGTCGACCTCGAGGTGGCCGGTCCAGGACAGCACCACGAAGAGGTAGGCGTCGGCCACCGTGAAGGTCTCGCCCATGAGGAAGCTCCTCGAGTCGAGCTGTCGGGAGAGGTACTCGAAATTCGCCCGGAGGGCCTCCTTGGTCGCCTGTCGGAACTCGGCCGGCATCTTGGGATTGAAGAGGCCGCCCAGGCTCTTGTGCAGCTCGGAGGTGATGTAGTTGAGCCACTCCTGCAGGCGGTAACGCTCGAAGGTCCCCGGGGGCGGGGCGAGCTTGAGCGCGGGCTTCTGGTCGGCGAGGTACTGCACGATGGCCGGTCCCTCGGTCAGGACCTCGCCCCGGTCGAGCTCGATGGCCGGCACGTAACCCTTGGGATTCACGGTGCGGTAGTCCCGGCCGCGCTCGGTCTTCCCGGACCTGGTGTCCACCCGTTCGAGCTCGAAGGGCAGGCCCGCCTCCCTCAGCACGATGTGGGGTGAGAGCGAACAGGCGCCGGGCGAGTAGAAGAGCTTCACGTGGGCCTCCTTGGGTCGTGGGGCCCTGTCCTAACGCCACCGCGCCGGGCTGTCACGGCCAGGCGGTCTCGGGATCACGGTCCGTCCGTCCGTCCGGGCGAGAGGGCCACCTCGGCCACCCGGCCGCCGGTCATGGCGAGGAGCTCGGCCGGGGTGAGGGGAAAGACGGCGTTGGGGTGGCCGGCGGCCGCCCAGAGCTGCTCGTGGCGGAGCAGGGCCAGGTCCACCACGATCTCGAGGGGCCTCGCGTGGCCGAGCGGCGGCACGCCGCCGATGGCGAAGCCGGTCTGCTCGCGCACGAACTCCGCGCTGGCCCGCGCGATCGCCTCGCCGAGGAGCGCTCCTACCTTGCCCTCGTCGACGCGGTTCTCCCCGCTCGCCACCACCAGCACCGCCCGCCCGCTCACGGCGGCTCGGAAGACCAGGGACTTCACGATCTGGCCCACCTGGCAGCCGACGGCCCGGGCGGCCTCGGCCGCCGATCGCGTCGAGGCGGGGAGCTCCACCACCTGGTTCTTGAGCCCGCGCGCGGCGAGGGCGTCCTGCACCCTCTGCGCGCTCTGCTTCAATGCCACGCTGCCTCCATCGCGCACCGGCCCGGCGCCACCTCTCCCCCGGAGGCCGTGTATCTTGGGGGCATGACCCCCTCGCCGTCCAGCTTCACGCGCCGCCAGGAGTTCTGGTCGGGCTGCCGCGACGAGCTCCCCATCCTGGTCGGGGTGGCGCCCTTCGGGATGATCTACGGGCTCCTGGCGCTCGGCGCCGGGCTCTCTCCCACGCTCGCCCAGGCCATGTCGGCCGTGGTCTTCGCCGGCTCGGCGCAGGTGGTGATCGCCCAGCTCGTCCACCAGGGCTCGCCGGGGCTGGTGGTGGTGGTGACGGTGCTGGTGGTGAACCTGCGCCACGCGCTCTACAGCGCCTCGGTGGCCCCCTTCCTGCGCCGCCTCTCGGCCCCGGCGAAGGGCGTGCTCGCCTACCTGCTCACCGACGAGGCCTACGCGGTGGCCATCACCCGTTACCTGCGGGACGGCGAGCGGGTGGAGGTCTCCCCCTACCGCCACTTCTACTTCTTCGGTGCCGGGATCACCCTGTGGGCCTGCTGGCAGGTGACCACCGCCATCGGCATCTACCTGGGCGGCCGGCTGCCGGAGAGCTGGTCCCTGGATTTCACGCTGCCGCTCACGTTCATCGCCCTGGTGGTCCCGGCCCTGAAGGACCGGGCGAGCGGCGCGGCGGCGCTCTCGGCGGGCCTGGTGGCCCTCGCCGCGCTCGGCTTGCCCTACCGGCTCGGCCTCATCGCCGCGGCCTTAACCGGGGTCGCGGTCGGCCTGGGCGTGGAGGGCCGCTCGTGAACCTCCTCCCGGTCCTCTTGGTGGCGGGCCTGCTCACCTTCGCCACCCGCCTGTCCTTCATCGTCCTCATCGGCCGGGTGGAGACGCCGCCCCTCTTCGTGCGGGCGCTGCGCTTCGTGCCGGCGGCCGTGCTCTCGGCCCTCATCCTGCCCGAGCTCATCGTGCGCGGCGGCGAGCTCCGGCCGGACTTCCACAACCCGCGGCTCATCGCCGGGGTGCTGGCGGCCGTGGTGGCCTACTTCACCCGCAACGTCCTCGCCACCATTGCCGCCGGGATGGCCGCCTTGTGGATCCTGCAGCTCTTGCTCAGGGTCTAGGGGGCTCGGCCCGGGCGATCTCGAGCCCGCGCAGCCGCTCCTCGAGGTAGCGCCGGTGCTGCAGCTCCTCGCCCTTGAGCTCCTCGAAGAGGCGGCGGACCTCGGGGTCGAAGACGAAGGGCAGGGCCTCGGCGTAGAAGCGGTAGGCCTTCTCCTCCGAGGCGAGCGCGATCCCGAGCGCCTGGCGGGCGGTCATGGCGAAGCCGGGCGCACCGCGCCCGGGCGCCTCCACGTCGAACACCTGGCGGGCCGAGACCCGCGGCGGCACGTCCCCGAACAGGACCTCGCGCCGGGCGGCGAGCTCGCGCCCGTGCTTGGCCTCGTTGCCCACCATCATGCGGAACGCCTCGGCGGCCGCCGCCTCGTCCTCCCCGGCGACGATGCCCGTGAACTCCTGGTAGCGCTCCCGCGCCTCGTCCTCGATGAGGATGGCGAGGTCGAGCGCGTCCATGAGGTCGAGCTTCGCGAAATCGATGCCCTCGATCATGAGCCAGGACTAACGGGGCCGGGGCGCCGCGTCATGCCCCCTTTTTAGGCCGGTTTGCCGGACGCGCGTGGACCGACATACACTCGCCGGCCTTGCGAGCGGCGCTGGTCGGGGCCGGCGACGGCAAGGAGTGCCATGGACGACCCGGGCCGCTCATACCGCGAAGGGCTCGTCGACCGCGATCCGCTGGTGCGCCGGCTGTTCGCGGCGGTGCGGGCGCTCATCCGCGTCGGCTACTTCTCCTTCGAGGTGGAGGGGGTCGAGGACCTGCCCCGGGCCGGGCCGGTGGTCTACGCCCAGAACCACTCCGGCTGGTTCCCGCTCGACGCCTTCTTCCTCACCTTCGCCATCGCCGAGGCCCAGGGCCTCGCCCGCGCGCCCTACTTCGCCACCGTGGACGCCGCCCTCGAGACCCCGGGGCTGCGCGCCCTCTTGAGCCGCTTCGGGGCCCTCCCGGCGAGCGCCTTCCGGCGCCCGGAGCGGCTGCCGCCCGAGGTCCAGTCGGTGGGTATCTTCCCCGAGGGCGTGCGGGGCAACTGCAAGCCGTTCTGGTACGCCTACCGGCTGCGCGACTTCAACCGGGGCTTCGTGCGGGTGGCCATCACCCGCCGGGCCCCCATCGTCCCGACTGCCATCCTGGGAGGCGAGGAGTGCCTGCCGGTGGCCTGGACGGTGAGGTTCCTCGAGCCGCTCATCGGCTCGGTCTTGCCCCTGCCACTCTCGCTCGTACCCCTCCCGACCCGCTGGAAGATCGTCTTCCACGAGGCGATCCACCTCGACGTCCCCCGGGAGGCCGTCACCGACCACGCCTACTGCTCGGGGGTGGCCCGCCGGGTCCAGGCCATCGTCCAGGCCACCCTCGACCGCGAGGCGCTCTCCCGCCCGGTGGGGCGCCTCTCCGCCTTCCTGGCCGGCCCCCGTCCGGCGGCGGCAGCGGCCGATCCCGAGGACCCCCTGGACGAACCCGACCCCGTCGCCTCCCCTCGGGCGGTGGCGCCCGGAGAGTGCGCATCCCCGGAGGAGGACCCCCTCGGCGCCGCCCTGACCGGCGGGGCGGTCGACCGGTCGCGCCGGCCGGCCTGACATCCGCGGGGCGCGCCGGCCCGTCCGGTCCGGCCCTTCGTGCCGCAGCCGCCGAGAGTCGACACGGCGAGGCGAGCTGTGCTTAGCTCGGCGGCGCTCTTCGCAGCTCGTCGGCCGAACCCCGCCCGTACCTTGGAGGAGACATGGCGACGCCCGCGTTCCAGTACCACGACCCCTTCCCGCTCGGCCATGACGACACCGCTTACCGCCTCATCGGCCGGGAGGGGGTCGCCACGGCGAGCTTCGAGGGACAGGAGATCCTGAAGGTAGACCCGGCGGCGCTCTCGCGCATCGCGCGAGAGGCGGTGAGGGAGTGCTCCTTCTTCCTGCGGCGCGCCCACAACGAGCAGGTGGCCAAGATCCTCGCCGACCCGGAGGCGTCGCCGAACGACAAGGGGGTGGCGCTCGCCTTCCTGCGCAACGCCGAGATCGCGGCGCGGGGCGAGCTGCCCATCTGCCAGGACACCGGGACCGCCACCGTGGTCGCCAAGAAGGGCCAGGCGGTGTGGACCGGCGTCAAGGACGAGGAGTTCCTCACCCGGGGCATCTGGGAGACCTTCCAGCGCGAGAACCTGCGCTACTCCCAGACGAGCGCGCTCAGCGTCTACGACGAGAAGAACACCGGCGACAACCTCCCGGCGCAGATCGACATCTACGCGACCGAGGGCGCCGAGTACAAGTTCCTCTTCGTCACCAAGGGCGGCGGCTCGGCCAACAAGACCATGCTCTTCCAGGAGACCAAGGCCCTGCTCGAGCCGGAGAAGCTGGAGAAGTTCCTCGTCGACAAGATGCGGCACCTCGGGACCGCCGCCTGCCCGCCCTACCACGTGGCGGTGGTCGTCGGCGGGACGAGCGCCGAGGCCTGCCTGAAGACGGTGAAGCTCGCCTCGACCAAGTACTATGACGCGCTGCCCACCGAGGGCGGGCCCTACGGGGTGGCCTTCCGCGACCTGGCCCTCGAGGAGAAGCTGCTCCTCGCCGCTAACCGCCTCGGCATCGGCGCCCAGTTCGGCGGCAAGTACTTCGCCCACGACGTGCGGGTGGTGCGGCTGCCGCGGCACGGTGCCTCCTGCCCGCTCGGCCTCGGGGTCTCCTGCTCGGCCGACCGCAACGTGAAGGCCAAGATCGACAAGCAAGGCCTGTGGATCGAGGAGCTCGATCACGACCCGGGCCGCCTCATCCCGGCGCCCTACCGCGGCCGCCACGGCCACGGGGTCAAGATCGACCTCGACCGTCCGATGAAAGAGATCGTGAAGGAGCTCTCCAAGCACCCGGTCTCGACGCCCCTGCTGCTGAGCGGCACGCTGGTGGTGGCCCGCGACATCGCCCACGCCAAGTTCAAGGCCCTCATCGACGCGGGGAAGGAGGTGCCCGGCTACCTCCTCGACCACCCGGTCTACTACGCCGGGCCGGCCAAGACCCCGGCCGGCAAGCCCTCCGGCTCCTTCGGACCCACCACCGCCGGCCGCATGGACTCCTACGTCGACCTCCTCCAGTCGCGGGGGGCCTCGCTCGTCATGATCGCCAAGGGCAACCGGAGCCAGCAGGTGACCGACGCCTGCAGGAAGTACGGCGGCTTCTACCTCGGCTCGATCGGCGGCCCGGCCGCGGTCCTGGCCGAGGAGAACATCAAGTCGGTGGCCTGCATCGACTTCCCGGAGCTCGGCATGGAAGCGGTCTGGAAGATCGAGGTGGTGGACTTCCCGGCCTTCATCCTGGTCGACGACAAGGGCAACGACTTCTTCAAGAAGCTCGGCGTGTGAGTCGGGGAGGGGTGCGCCCGCCCGGAGCTGGGCGGCCCCACCCCCGCGGGGGACCGAGCGGCCCGGGGGAAGAGCGGTCCCCCCTCAGGCGGACATCCCCGACTCGACGACCAGCTTCTCGAGCCAGTCCAGCATGGCGGCCACCCGCGCGCTCGAGCGCAGGTCCGGGTGCGTCACCGCCCACAGCTCCAATCCGGGGGAGGGGAGGCCGGGGAGGACCTGCTCGAAGCGCGGATCGCCGCGGACGAAGGCGGTGGTGAGCAGCCCGACGCCGGCTCCGGCGGCGCAGGCGGAGAGGAGGGTGGTGGTGCTGCTCGCCCGGACCGCTGCCCGCGCGCCCTCGGCGACCTTGAGGAGCCAGGCCTGCTCCCGCATCCGGTCGAGGTCGCGATCGAAGAGCACGAGGTCGTGGCTCGCGAGGTCGTGTGCGCTCCGCGGCCGACCGCGCCGGGCGAGGTAGGCGGGCGCCGCGTAGAGCCCCTGCCGCTCGGTCCCCAGCCGGCGGGCGAGGAGCGACTTCTCGCGGGGCCGGAAGTTCCGCAGCGCGACGTCGGCCTCGCCGCGGGTGAGGTCGAGGGCCCGCGTCCCGGGCCGGACCACCACCGTGAGGCCGGGGTAGCGGGTGAGGAAGGCCGGCAGGCTGGGGGCGAGCACGCAGGTCGCGAAGCCGTCGCCGCAGGTGACGCTCACGCTCCCGGTCGGGCGCGCGTCGGCCCCGGCGAGCTCGCGCTCGGCCTCGAAGGCCTCGCCCTCCATCCGCTCGGCGCGGGCGAGGAGCGCACGCCCGACCGCGGTCTCGACCAGGCCATCCGGGCTGCGCGTGAACAGGCGCGCCCCGACCGCTGCCTCGAGGGCGGCCATCCTTCGCCCGACGGTGGTCGGCGCCACGCGGAGCAGCCGGCCCGCGCCGGCGTGGCTGCGGGTCCTCTTCACGGCCAAGAAATAGCGGAGGTCGTCCCAGGCGAGCATGCGCCAGAGCCTGCCACACCCCCGTGCATCCGTGCACGCCCGGCGTGCAGCATCGTGCACGCGAGGGCTGGGGGGCGGCCTTAGATCAGGGGAGCCCTGCGCGAGGCAGGGCTCGAAGAGAAGGAGATGCTCATGTTCACGAAGACCCTGAAGGTGCTCGGCGGGGAGCGCCCGGCCCGCTTCGACCTGGCACGCGACGCCACCCTTCGGCTGCCCCGTGCCCGGCGGGGTGCGCTGGTGGAGGTGGAGCGCGGGCTGGTGCTCGTCACCCGGGAGGGCGACGGGGAGGATCACGTCCTCTCGTCGGGCATGTCGTTCTCCCTCGAGGGGCGCGGGCTCGCGGTCGCCTGGGCGCTCGCCCCGTCGACCCTGAGGGTGCGCGCCCGCCCGGCCCGGCGGGAGGGCGCCCCCGCCACGGCCCAACGCCGCGCGCTCGCGACCGGGTAGGTCGGGTCGGGCGAGGCGGTCGTGCCTCGGAGGGCCTCCTCCTCCACCGTCCCGCTCGACGCCGCCTCGCCCTCCGTGCTCTCCTCGGCCCCGTGCGCACCAACTGCTCGCGCTGCCTCCGCCCGCTGGCTTTCTGCGTGTGCGCGGGGCTCACTCCGGTGGCGTCCCGGACGCGGGTGGTGCTCCTGCAGCACCCCCGTGAGGCCAGGCTCGCCATCTGCAGCGCCTGGCTCACCCGCATCGCGCTCGCCCGCGCCGAACTCCACCGCGGCTACGACTTCTCCGCCCACGAGCGGGTGCGCTCGCTCTCGATCGAGCCCGGCGCGGCGCTGCTCTACCCGGGCGAGGGGGCGCTGCGGGCCGCCGAGCTCCCGCGGGAGCCGCCGGTGCTGTTCGTCATCGATGCCACCTGGCTGCAGTCGGAGAAGATGCTCGCCCAAAACCCCTTTCTCACCGCGCTGCCACGCCTCGAGGTGCATGCGCCCTGGCCGAGCGGGTACGCCGGGCTGAGGCGCGAGCCGGCGCCGCATTGCCTGCCCACCCTGGAGGCGGTGGCGTGCGCGCTCTCCGATCTGGAGGGCGATCCGGGGCGCTTCGAGCCCATGCGCGCGGCGTTCCGCCTCTCGGTGGAGAAGCAGCTCGCCTGCGCGGAGGATGGCCGGCGGAACCCGCGCCACCGCGCCCCACGACGATAGGCGTCGATGGCCTTTCCTCTCCGGAGATCCCCTCATTCCCGCGGACATGGAGAGGGGGTGAGTTGCGATGTTTCGCGGGCTGGAACCATGGTGTGGTCCATGCG
>Ga0335081_10011997_pt1 | contig 14036 bp, 15 predicted proteins | sample Lox_Sample_35_FD_206713 | JGI IMG/M metagenome (GOLD analysis project Ga0335081, IMG submission 206713) | Soil microbial communities from Loxahatchee National Wildlife Refuge, Florida, United States - Lox_Sample_3.5 | ecosystem: Environmental > Terrestrial > Soil > Wetlands | place: USA... | reverse complement strand
CTGCCAGATGAACGGCACTTCTAAGGACTCTGTATTGAAGAAATTAAGGACCGAGACAATCGACTGTCGAAAAGCATCCCGAAGTTTGGCATCGACGGGGCGTTTGTAGGGTCTGGCAAGCAGTCGCTGTGCAATCCACGAAGATTCCTTCTCGATATCGATTTCCAGAGGCGGGGTTTGTTGCGGTCGGTAGAGTTGGAAACGTTCGGGTTCGTCAGTTATTCGGATTAGCTCGTCAGCATCCGTGAGCAGACGTTCCGTCAACTCGCTGGGTTCGAAAATATCTTTCAACTGAACTTCTTTTGGCGGACGTTCGTCAACTGCCTCAGGTTCTTCTTGGTCTTCTTCCTCGGACGCTTCCATCGCATATTCATAGTCTAAGCCATCGCCAAACAATTCTGTGATTTCCTCGAGCACATCCTGGTCAATGCCAGCCTCGTTGGGAAGATAGGTTGTTCGTGGTTGCTGGCGTTGGTGCAATCGTCTAGACTCCAGGATCAAATCGTCTTCCTCCGATTCCGGCTCGTCGTCTTCAATGAACCCCTCGAACTCTCCTCTTGGAGGGCCGGTCGCTGCCTCCTCGTCCTCTTGAGCCCCGTCGTCGGAGAAGATATCGTCGACGCCACGCCGGTGAGAAGGAGAGGGCGTACGAGCGCCTCGGCGGATACGTTTGAACTTGGAGGAGGCTGGGGAACGTCTTCCTGACTGTCGCCCGAGATTTTCGTTGAGAAGATCGAGATCGTCTTCGTCCAGAACCGGGGACACCGAGCGTCTGCGGGATCTGTGGAGTCGGCGTTTCTTCTTACGTGGCCGCTCCTCGGCGCCCTCGGCATCGTCCTCGTCCTCGTCATCCTCGTCCTCCACTACAGACAAAGTTAATTGGTTGGTCGCGCAGGGATTGGTTGGGGGGACAGAACCAATGAACCCTTGTGCAACCTGGCTAATTAGAACAGATAAGTGTACTGTGCTACCTTGCGCATTTCCTCCTCATTGTCGTCGTCTTCTTCTTCACTCGAGTCCTCGTCGTCGTTGCCATCATCCTCCTCCTCGTCCTCCTCTTCCTCCGCCTCCGGCTCCTTGTCATCGCGGCGGCCGCGATGGTGGCCGCCGCCGTGGTTGTTCCGCTCCCGCGGACGCTTCTTCGTTGCCAGACGGATCTTATCGTCTTCCGAGCCGTCGTCGACCTCCTCGTCCGCGTCGTCGTCGTCGTCATCATCGCGGGTGGCATACATATCCACCAGATCTGCCATCCTCGCTGCCAGTCGCTGAACAGAGCGCAGCAGCCTTGCGCTGCAAACTTTCCTCCTTTTCAGGATGCCCCGCCCCTAACCCTGAATGATCGCCGGTGTCAATTCACGATTTGGAACCAAAAAATACTCCGGAAAATATCCTCTTACTGATCTGCTAATTTACTCCGTCATGGCCGACATTGTACGCTATCATACCACATCCACTGCTCCAAATTCTCCCAAATCCACCCCGCGGCAATCATTGCGTTCAATCCAGTTGTCCCGCAAACCTTCAACCCATCGCATCCTGGCCACGGGGAATTGACAACTTGCACTCCGTTTCCTACGAACGTTCCATTTGAATTGTATTCCTTCAATACGCCACTCGGCCCTGCTTCCGCCGCTTGATTTCCGGTCATAAACGAATAGTTTGCACTTGGCCAGGAACCCGCAAAACCTCTCAAAAAGGTGGAATTGACTGATCGGACATTGAGAGCCGTTATATCGTACATCACCTCAAGCGTCTTTGTCTGATTGGCTGCATTTCGAAGAAGAGGGTTCGGGCCCAGGTCGGCCTGACCCCCTTGGATTTGCTGATCGGTGGACGTAATGAAGCCGTTGACGCAAGGGGTAAGGGTACGGGCGCCCGCCGTGCAGTTTGCTTGCACCGATTGGCCCCCATCTGTAGTGGCATTGAGGGACATGTATGCAACTAACTCGGCGCTGGAATTGGTGGGGAGGCTGAATGCGGTCCGCCCAGCAACGACGTCGACGGTGGTTGGATTCGTGGTGGGATAGAGAATGAACGGTGGCGTCCACATCTCAACGTTGCGATTGATGGGGGCGGAGATTCCGTGACCGCCGAGGTAATGATAGATTCCAGTCGCATCACGAGCATAGATCGTCATAAAATACGGGTTTCCAATCACGGATACATACTTGATTTGAAGGATGGCGTTGAATTTCGGATCCATGCAGGCGTTGTTCCAGGCACGGTGAGCAGCGTTGAATCGCCCGGAACGCCCGAGGATCAGCGGGATCACGATGAGTGCGGCCGGAAGCCCAATGATACAGACAACAAATACAAGCCAATTGCGAACAAATCGGACTGTATCATCAAAGTCAGATTGCCACGGTGAGGTTGGGATTTTGGCAAGATTCATAATAATGACACCGATCGAAATGCCCACAACAACGGCGTTGAACACCAATGCGAAGGTAAACAAGCCTTTCATGGAGTTACTCCATCTCAAGACCTGCAACCCTGCGGATTGGATATAGAATACAGATCTATGATTAGATTTCTTACAGGCCGGGGGTGTACAGGTAAATAGTTGAAGCGATCAGTAAGAGCCATAGGACCCAAAGGAGACCTCTCCAAACCGTACGTCCAATCTTGAATTTACGCTTTTTGGGCTCACTGTCATCGAAGTCGGCGTCGAAATCGACCGTCTTCAATGCCACTTTTTCAGGTGTCGATAGAGAGGGAAACTTTATCGGGGAGCCTTGCCCGACAATTTTGGGTTTGTACAACAAGGCTGCCCGCGAGGGTGTCGAAACAGGGGTATTTTGAAGAGATCTTGTAGGCGTTGACACCTCCATTGGAGTGTAGTCAGAGTAGTTGTCGTACGCAGACATGACAGGCAGTCTAGGATTTTGCAGTGCGACGGTCGTGTGAACAGCACAGTGATTTGTTATTGTACCAGATTTTTGTTGACAGGTCGAAAAGGGGTCTGTGCGGTGTGTCGTCACGTGCGCACTGCTTGTATACTCCCAAAATCGGGTAAACAAATTGGTAGACAGAACATACTTACAAGATCTCTCGAAGATAAATGCTTGTCGCTGCGTGCATCATGCCGTTACTCACAAAACACCTCCTGCTACTGGCAGCTCTCCGATCCAGTGTTCTTCAATTTCCAAATAACCAACCACTGCAATTCTTCTCTGCACAAAAGCATCTGGCCTTGACTTTGACCTCTTTTTTACTTTTGTAATCAAAACAAAGCTCTTCGTACGGTTTGATTGCTCGAATGGCGAACATGGCAAGATCGTAAATTCGATTGTCCCCATTTTTAATAACGGTATAAATCGCGATGTTGGGATTGCAGGAGTGATTGAAGAAACGTGACACGTCCCCATAATGCATAGCATCGACACAAAAGAGGTTCCCTGGTGGATCCGCATCGTCTGGTCCATCTGGTTCGGGTCGGAAAAAGTCCAGATCGAAAAGGTACGTAATTCCCTATCGTCAGTGGAATTGGTCACTCCGCGGGGGGGAGGGCGGGACAAACCTGTCTGTCGTACTCCTCTCCTCGACGTTCGGCTTCTGCTTCGGTAATGACCTCTCCAAGATAGCGACAGATAAACATCCCTTTCGGTATAGGTCGGCAAGTTCGAACTCCTAGTAGATTAGTGGGGATAAAAGCAGAGCTGTGTAGAAGCCTACCCCATCCTTTCTTCTGAGTCTTGAAGATTTCGAGAGGCATTTTTCGTCCTCGTTGCACCACTCGATTTGGACAGGTCCTCCTGCAACCGCATCGACTAGTACACTCGATGATAGGCAACCCGGGAGGATGAAGGACAAGTCCGTCGATATCATAGGAAAATCGTTTCTCATACGCGTCTTCGAGGCACTCGCAACGGGCGGGATCTCGGAGATCACATTCATCACCGGGACAGGAACAACCAATGCTGAACTGCTCGTCACGGGATGGCACACCTACTCCCAAGTGATACTCATCGATCCATTTGAAGACAAGGCGAGGACACGGCTCAGCGTCGACGTCGTTGACGACCCACACGGGCGGGCCTGATATATTGTCGAGGGCTGTGAGGAATTCGGAGTACAGTGAATCGGATTGTGGCTTGTTGAACCGGCGGACCAGCGTTGGGCCTGGGTCGCTGGTGGTCGCGACATCGGTCTCTTCGTCCCCGAGCTTGCGGTCTGCGCCAGTGACATTTGATGCAAAGTAAACCTCCTCTGTTTCCTTCCACACGACATCTTCCGTGCTACCTTCAATCTTCACCTACTATCAGACACATACGCTCCACGTGAAAGAAGACTATGACCTTGATTGATGGGGTTGCTGGCCGGACCAAGTCGCGTCTCTGTATGAAAGCCTCGATGCTTTGCTGCCAAGGACCCGTCTGACTTGCGCTTCGTTCTCTTCTGTGCTGGCCAGAAAGCACATCCGCTTCTTGTGCTTTGCGCTTTGCCAACAGCTCCTGCTTCTTTTTCTTCTTCCGGTCCCATTTTCGGATTACCTGACTTGCACCAGCGGCAAGATTTTCCAGTGGCTCCCAGCTGTCGTACTCGGAAGGGTATCCGGCCCAGTGGACTTTGTAGATTCGCTTGTTTGGATCCGAGCAGTCTTCGTCGACAATGTGCGACACTTCAAAGACTGTTTCATCCGACATCGTCCGCCGAAATCGTCTCAATTGTGCTCACAGCGTCCACAGCTCTGCTGGACGTGATCCCTCGGAACAACAAACGCCGCCTATTAGTAGGAAACCAATCATAAGCATAAGGTAATTTACACATTTAAACAAGACTCACTTATTTTACCTATTTAATGTAAATCGTTTAATATATTCGGTTGTATATCTCCCTTTGGCAACGACAAGTCAGTCGTAGAATTGGAAATGCTTCTTTGAATGAGCAAATAATTCCATTAACTTGGCCTTCCGTCTTAATGGGTATGATATTACAGTAATTATGTCTGCATTGTGGTGATCACTGGACGTTCTCAGTTTGACTAATTAGTCCATCTTTCCATTCTTCAAACTCCCTCTCCAGATGCGCCTTGAGGGCGGTAAATTTGTTCTCAAAGTTTCGCCCACACCGCCAACAGATCATGTCCTGCTTGTTCCAGTTGCCGGCTCGACGTTCAATATCCTCCTCTTCCAGTGGAAATTCATGCAACCCGACAAAAAAGGGTGTTGTGAAGGAATTGTAGTGTTTCTTGTGTCGAACATAGGGCGAGTGCATGTCCCGACTAATGACGTGAACATGTAAATGATGCATTGACGGAAAGGAATGAATCCCTACTTTGATTTCAGATTCCCAATCTCGTTCAGGAATGGTGTCCGGGCAAAGGGTGCGAGCGAGCTCTTTGGCAGCTAGGGAATGCCATTTCGCGGCTTCGGTGCGGAGCTTGGTGAAGAAAACTTGATCCTTGAACGCTTCGACGGGGTGTTGATGTTGCTTTAGAGGATCGCGAGGGAGGATGAGGAGGTGAATGGTCGCCTTGGGGTACATGTCCTTTATAACTACGAAGTCGTCGTTGTAGGCAAGAACACGGGGATTGGTGGCTGGACTGCGAAGGTATTGTTCGAGGCCGTCCCGGCTGTCCCATCGGCCATGGCCTGACGAAGCCGTAGCAGATTTTTTTGTTGGGCTTGCCTTTGCCGGAGGCGACTTGGAGGCCGCCATCATGACCTCGACTGCGCATATAAGAACCAGCTATGGGGTGGATGATTGGGAACGTACATGCATTCTTCGTTGGAGGCGATCCGGCCATTGTGGGTCGTGGACAAGCTTGGGCGATAAGTCGCACACAAAACAAGAGCGGCTAGCACTCCAGAGCCTGATGTGGCTGGTGCTTTGTCCCAATGTCCTTGATGTCGCTTTGAAGCGTCCTTCAGATTTCTGGATGTGGCGCACCAGGCGTCTCGCCCGAGCAACACGCCTTTATTCGCGCGCCGTCCCTTTAACGGCCACCACCGCTGGCGGCAACAACTCAATCGCGCACGGGGCAGCCGCTTCTCCCCACATGACTGCGGGGCTCAACCATCTCAGCGACTCTCTGTCTCAACAACATATCACACCTCACAAACTAACAGAGTCCCATTTATCTGCATTTGCAACCCCTATGCAAAACTCTGCACCAGCAGAATAGTAACTAATATATAAATTTCAACTCAATAAAATAATACATATTAATATTGCATTCTAATTTCACTAAGTAATTTAATATTCTTTTACGATAGAATATAATATTATTGATGATATTTTCTTATAGCACATTACTAATATTTAATGTAAAAATATCTCTTAAATCTTTATATAAAGGTAAAAGTTTTACTTATTACTAATGAACTTATAACTTTATATTAACTTAATATTAATTCATACTTCTATATTAATTTAATATCAATGTATACCTTCATATTTGCTTTACATTTACTTTGCTCATCAATTTTAAAAATTAAATTAAATATAAGTTATATAATTATAACAATTAATAACAGTTTTTAGCTTTATCAATATTTATTTATGTGAAAATACTTTTGAATTACTCTATTTATATTTTAGTAAGGAAAAGTTCAAATCTAACTATATTTCTGTTTAGTATATTATTTTGTTTTAATTTTCTTATAAGGTTTATAATTTATCATTGTTAATGCATGAGACAGGTCTTTAATATACTGATTAACAGGTTTTGTAGCAGAGAACTCAGCTGGATGTATTCTAGAATGAAAATCAGATGCAGTTGTATTTTCCCTTCTCCATAGCACTTAATATTCCAGACCGTTGGGAATTAAAGTATTCCTATTGTGACGCAGTCAATGAAGCTTGTGCTGCCGATCAAGCGATCCGATCCGAAGTGCAATGTCATTTGACTCACTCGACTCAATTCGGGTTCAATGCAAGTGCAGAAAATGGAATTTGACCATGGTCTCGTCTTACAGTGCACAAAAGTTCTTGAGCCTTAACATAGGGGAAGGCGGGTCATCGCTCGTTTAAGGAACTAATTACCCTGTGACGTTTTTGCTTCAACCAGTCTCGCCGGCGGCGCCGATCCACTCGAGAAACCTTCTTTCAGGATGTCGCAACCGAGGCAACCACCACCGCATCAGCAACACCAGCAGACGCCCTCACACCGGCCCATGCCGTCAGTGCCGCCAGGACGGCGTCGGAAAGCACAGGGCAATGCTCCTCTTCTCCTCCGTCGCCCAAGTCCCCCCAACCATCTCACTTCCGCCCCCGCTGCAGCTGCTCCGCATTCTGGAAGCGGAGGCCGTCTGCGAGACATTTCACTGGCAAGCCTTCTCGAGGGCGTCGACCAAGTTCCCAGTGCCCGCAAAAGACTCATTCCCACATCCGCTGGAGTCCTTGCGTCTGGGGTGTCGCGCCCTGGCGTTATGCAAGCAAAAGTCCCTCTGCGGTGAGTGATCCCCGTCGCGCCCATGATGTCGTGGAATGCGCTGCTCATCTCCTCGATCGGGAATTGATTGGCGCCTAGAACTACAAAAACAAGCCAGAAAGAGGTGCTTCTACCAGAGAATGCCAATATCATCGAATCCGATTCCTCTTCAAACTCTGATGATGAACAACCACACTTGCACGCCAGGCACCTCTCAACAACCCGAATGCATTCTCCAACACGGCATGCAAAACAACCTCCAACCTCGCATCAACAAGTCACTGGAATACCGCCGTCCGTCAAGCCGCGGAAATCATTCGCCGAAAGGCTCGCCAAAAGCCAGCGCGATGAATCAATGTTGCCCCGTGTGACCGCTTACTGTACATGCGAAGCTTACAAACTTGTCGCCGTCCAAAAGTTCCTCACAGAACACCACTCCGTCAAGGGCGCTGTCATATACAATGAGGCTCTATACGCACGGTATGACCTCCCGCTGCGATCTGGTGAGGGAGGCTACCGGGTGAAGAGTGGCGAACCGAGGGAGGACCTCGGCGGACGGGAATATAGTTCGGACTCCGAAGCGCAAGTAAGGCCTCGAGGCGTGAGTGATGATGAGGAAAGAGCTGGGACCTCGGGAAATGTGGTCGGCTCAAGCGCAATGCTGGATGCCCAGGTGAATGACGAGACACTGTTCTCGCCACCAAAAGAGGATGCGCAGAGAATCCCAAAGGTCCACTTTTTGGAGGAGGAGGATCAAAAAGCTCACGAGCACCATGAAGTGCAACGAAAGCAAGCAGAGTCTCCAGAACAGCCGATATTGAAACGAAGAGATTCCGTTCCCGCCGATGCCAATGCCCTAAGTAATCTCGCCGAGCGTAAGTCAGTTCCCCAAAACCACGCCTAATTTTCGCAGTTTTTCTATTCTCGTATGGCGTTGTAGTGTTTTGGAACTTTACGGAACGACAGGAAAGAGACATTCTCGCGGACTTCACATTCGCCTCAGTATCTCTCCAACCACAAGAAGGTCTACAGCCTGCGAGCCCTTCGCGCAAGAGATCAATCTCTGCGTCTAGAATCACGACTCCGCCTGAATCGACACTGCTACTCCGCCAGGGGGACGATGAGGAAGAAGCGATACAGTTGTCAGCGTCTTTATATCCCCGTCTAAATCCATTCCATTGGCACCATGACAAAAACCCCACTCCACCGCCACGGAATGCGGGATTAATGATCCGCGTGTTAAAAGAAATGGATGTCCAAATCGAAGACTTCCATTTTGAATACAATCCACGAACTCGATCCCCTCGAATCAGAGACGATATGATAACGTATTCCCACATTTCCACATAAAAAGATTATTTAACTCGTGCGTAGCCTACGTACGCCATCCTCAAAGATTAAACTGGCCATTTCCCATGCGATCGCACAGAGCGTAAAACTGTCTGTCTTTGAAGATGCAATGGAAAACACAATGACATCGTCAAAGTTTTTGCCTGCAGAACTCGCGAGACGAGGCGAGTTGGGCCTGACGAGACGTGAGGTCGTCAGAATGTCCGGAAGATTGTTCCGCTTGCGAGTGGGGATCATGCTTGGTGGTGCCGTGCTTGACACGCCCGAATGGTTTTGGGAATCGGAACCTGAACTCCATGCCCTATATTCCGCCGTTCGTGGTACGCTCTCTGTGGCTCATTATTTCTTTTATTTCTTGGCCACTCATCGGTAGAGTACCTGGAATTGAGTTCTCGGGTTCAAGTGTTGAACGACCGATGCGAGGTGTTGTTTGATTTGCTGGATATTCTGTCTGATTCTATCGCTGAATCTAACATGGGACGTATAACGTGGATTATCATCGCCTTGATCTTATTGAGTGTTCTGGTCACAAGTTTGGAAGTTGTTTTCAGAGTGGAAATTTTACGCAGGCATGGCGGCGAAAAGTTCTGATTGTTTGTTTCCCAATTTATCATCTCACAGGAATAGGACATTTAAACGGGGAAAGGGACATGACTAGAGTGTTAAGCTAATGATTCTGTAATTACTGCAGTATGCGAAATTCAGTCCAAATTAACATCTCAAATATCACTATCCAAAATAAGCAAATAATGTCGAATTCAGATCCATAATAACTGTATAGTCATAAAACAAATATTTTAATATTATTAATTAATTAAATAGTTTAAAACAATTAATTGAGTTAAATTTTAAATAGATTTATAAAAATTAACTATTAAATCAGCGATGTTTATTAATTAAGTCAAATAAAAGACCAACAGAAGGCCGTCTGGTAAATATCTACTTTTCAAATGAGTTAGATGAAAATTTTTATAATTTGAACTAGGTCCTGAATCATTAGAATAATTGAATTAATTTAAACATCAGTCAGATCCAATAATATCTGCCAGTTGAGTCAAACTGACTCGTCAGGATAATCCTTTTTGAGCTAGCTAAAACCAAATAGTTCAATGGTATGCCTAGCTGAACTATCTAAACTTTCACTGCCTTTCAAATCCTTAAACAGAGATATTTTCTAGCACAGTTCATCCAATTTTAATTCAATTTATATGGGGTGAAAATATTTCAAAAGTAGACAATTAAACCTTTAATTTTCTACTATTGTCACATGATTATAATAAAAACTGATAGAGCTATAGTGAAAATGGGTGAAAATTTAACTAAAATATAAGGAATTTAATACTTTTTAAGCTCCTGCTAGACCAGTTTGAAATTTACATATATGATATTAATATTAAGTAATATCTACTAATAAAATCTGGCCTTGATTATATAATTATATTATAAACTCAGAAAGTTATAGCAATAATAAGTATAAATTTAAGACAATAATTTTATTAAAAAGAAAAATGTTTTAATTTTAATATAATGTTTTTTTCATATAAAAAATATAGTATTAGAAGTTAAAATATATTCTTTAAAATATTATAAACTTTTAAAATGAAATAGATAAAATCATATAATAGCCTTATTAAAGATATCAATTGAATTGTAATTTATAGTTATAGCAAGTGCATTTTTTTTATATATTTTTTATTTGACTATATCCGGTGAAAGACAATTGAATGGAAGTGCAACTAATCAGTCATAACTTATCATATTGTCCTTTTAACTCTCGAGATCAAACTGCTGTTCAGAGACTAACAGGCATGGATTTGGTTCCATCGTTCGGAATACAGCGCGTTCTGGTCGACTTTCGGTTTATTCTGCTTTCCATGTTTCTCGTTCGCCCATTCTGGCTCGAGCTTGGGATTGCTGTCGAATCCTTCTGGTGTTAATCTGATTACAACGAAGGAAAGAGGCCGCTCTATTGCCCCAGTTCATTAACCGTTTTTTGCGGATTCGGACTCAACTGCTGGCCAAGACGAGGTAGCAGAGATTACCGGCCTGAGTGGAAGGGATGTTGGCAATTGTCATGGACCCTGATGTGAAGAAGGTTAAAAAGGAGGAGTCATTGGACTATGTGCTTGGATACACCGCCGGGAATAATGTATCTTCAAGGTATTTCCGACGTACTACGATATTGAGATTACGAAATACAAACGTGACGCTAAATTAGCTTCCATGGTTCCTGGTTGCCCACCTAATGTTGAGAATCGACAAGTGGGCCCAACTTGGTCCTGAAAGCGTATCTACCAACGTTGTAACCATAATCGACTTGTTGCTGAAAACCAGGTTATTGACAATCCAATAACCACATTCTTCAAACAAACATTAACGGACTTCGTCAGAACGGCAACCAACAACTGGCGACGTTGACATTTTTCCTATCTCAAAGGACGACATTGGAGGCCGGAATGTCATCGTGACAGGAACACGGCAGGTAGAGTGTTTCAGCCTCCTGATTGCACATGTAGGTGTTGGCTATCCTATGAAACAACCACAGTTTTTGAGGGCGAGGGACAAAGTCGAGGTATACATTCAAACAGGGGGAATTCTGAAATATGGTATCTCACACGAATATCATTCAAGCATTCGGTCATCGTAAGAATCAGTTAGGTCGTATAACAAGCATCATTTACCATATTGTCATACATGCGTATCTTCTATCGCAAGACTCTTCGACGTTTATTTGATTCGCTTCCTCCTTGTGCATCGCCGTTTCCTGAGCGAGTCCAGAGATCCTGCGTGTCCGAAGGCCTATCTCTCTCATGCTTTCGAGATCCCCGTCGGCTTTCCGTTTCTCTTTCTCTTCCCGATCTTTCGCGCTCGTCTCTACGATGTTCTGAATCTCTCGCTGATTTGTCCGTACGATTCTCGGCATCTCTGGTTTCTCTTACATCTCTCCGATTCGAAGTCCGCCTCTCGTTTTCACGTTCGCGCTCTCTCTTCTCATTGGCTCGCTCGTTCCCAGTGCGGCTTGGTGATTGCCGAGACGACCCTCTATCATGATGCGAATCTCGCACTCTATCATGTCGCGGCTCTCGAAGATCTTCGCGTCGACGGATACTTGTCTCGCGTTCGTCTTTGCGGCGAGCCCCCTCGTCATCTTCTCGGTGACTTGAAAATTTTTGATCTCTCGGCATAGCTTCTTTCTGCTCACGTTGCAGGCTGTCCGACTTTTCACGATGGGAACCTCGTTTCTCAGCTTGTTGACCTTCTTTCTGTTCGTCCGGGCCCGTTTCTTTCATCTCATACCCACTTGTCGAAGCAACAGAGCGGGATTCCGAAACCGTCGGCGCCGCTCTTTCTGATGTAACTGAACCGGTCCCACGCGAACGAGCAGTGTTTTCTCTCTCACTGGCATTAGAGAGAGCCGACAATCTACTCCTTCGACTATCCTTGCCTTCCGAGGGTTCCATATTTTCGCTTCCATCGCGCTTGCCATTAATAGGCTGTCTTCGTTCCTCACGATCGTGACCCGATCGATGTTTTACACTTGGCGACGAATCCTTTGCAATAGATGAAGTTGACTGGGTGTTTTCCACAGAGGTTCGTGCGGGTCGTGCTGTCTCCGTAGATTTGTCTCGAGATACAGCTGCAAGCCTAGAGGGTCGGCGCGCGTCATCGACTTGAATCTCGGACCTAGAGCCTGGCTGTGGGTCTGGCAATGACTTTTGGTTATCTAATGACTTACGCAGTTCTCTTTCAGTGGCGGAACTCGAATGCCGACGCTCAGGATTAACGCCGACGGATGTAGAACCCGTTAATTCGACCTTTTGAACAGGTGGCATTGGTCTTGCGTCCTGATTGCTCGTCACCCTCTTGGGATCTGAAGGCCCAGTTTGGCGGAGTTGCGGCGGTCGGACACCCGCTCCTCCTGTATTTGACGGAGCTGACAAAATGCTGGATGCACGAGGTCCGGTAGGAGGCGGCCCGCGAAGGCCTATTGATGAGGTCATGGTTCCCGCAGTCATGGGTCTCGCCTGTTGCGGTCGCTGCGATTGATGCTGCTCCCGGGGTGCAGTTGAGCGGTAGCTGGAGATCTGGGGTGTATCGACGATGTTTCTTTGTCCAGGAGGAATTCGGGAACGAAGACCAGTCGTGTCTTGCAGACCGCCGAGCTCTTGTGAAACAGTCGAGGAGGATGTATCGAGCGTATGGTTGGGCCGTTGACCAGAGGGACTGGAAGCTTCTAGCCGTATGTGTCTTTTACCAAGGTTTTCTTCTGATCTCGACCCTAATTGACTTCTCGGACTGCGCAAAAATTCTTCACGTTGGACGGCGGATTGATAAGATGTACTGTCCCGTGGCCCGCGATTTGGGTGTGAACTCTTGCCGTCTTCGAAAGATGCGGATGTTGAATCTTTTGAATCCATGTGGCCGGATGATGTTGCAGAGCTCTGCTGCTGGTCTCCGGATAGAGAAACATCCGGCCGCTTTGGCGTGTTGACTCGACGAGCCGACCCTTCATTCTCGGCAGAACCTCGCTCTTCGGAAACTCTGAAGATCCTCAGCACGGCTTAAGACAGAAAATACCTGGCATTCCCTTCCAGCGGCTTGAACGGCGTGGCAGTCGGGTTGAGAGACGACTGTGTGCGAAGAGATGTCGATGGTAAACCAGTCGACCCGAGCGGAGTAGAATCTCGTTTGGTATTCGGTGAATATGCCGGTGATGGCGCCGATTTCGACGAGAACTTGGCTTGGTTGACCCACGACTTCGAGGATTTATGCAGGAGAGCAAGATAACCCTGGGCCCGGATTTGCAAGTCACCACGAGTTTCATCCTTTCCAGCAATGACGTCAATTTTCTCCTCCAAGCTTTTACCCTGAAAGTCAACCAGTGGATACTGCACTATAATTTTCTCGAGGACCGCCAATGCATTTCTGACGTGCATGTAGTCCCGTGAATCGAGGCAGTGGTTGAAAGCGGACGTCATATTTTTATGCCACTTGAAAAGAACCGTGCGATACTCCTCGTACTGCAAGTAGATGGCTTCCGATGGGTTTGCACTCCATTTTTTCAAAAAGCCAGGAGTAGATGGGCTAACAGCTTCTTTTTCGTACGCGGATTTGTCGTTGTACCACCGAGTCAAATCCTGGAGAACTTCGCGAAGGAAGCGGCCATAATTTTCCGCCTCATGGTTCGTGCAAGTAAAAATAACCGTTTCGTGGACGTTGACAAAAATCTCAAGCGCAAGTCAGTCAGTCACCGTTGGCAGAGAAACCTTGTCATAAAGCGTCAGCGTCGAGAAATTCTTTGTTCCCAGTC
>Ga0335081_10011996_pt1 | contig 14037 bp, 12 predicted proteins | sample Lox_Sample_35_FD_206713 | JGI IMG/M metagenome (GOLD analysis project Ga0335081, IMG submission 206713) | Soil microbial communities from Loxahatchee National Wildlife Refuge, Florida, United States - Lox_Sample_3.5 | ecosystem: Environmental > Terrestrial > Soil > Wetlands | place: USA... | reverse complement strand
GCCGGCGTCTCCGACGATTCCAGTTGCGCCGGCGCCCATAGCTTCCGTGTAGTCGCATCTTTGAGCGGCAGGGACACGCTAAAGCGCGAACCCTCGCCTTCCTTGCTGTCAACCGCGATGCGGCCGCCATGCAGCTCGACCACCATCTTCACCAGATAAAGGCCAACGCCCGTGCCTACGATGCCGGAGACATTGCTGCCCCGATGATAGCGTTCGAACAGCCGATCAAGATCGCCGGCCGGGATGCCGATGCCATGATCGACCACTGCGACGACGACCTCCTTTGCCGACGTTGCAGTGCCGAGCGTAATGGCGCCGCCGGCCGGCGAGTATTTGATAGCGTTGGAGAGAAGGTTGCTGAAAACCTGAAACAGCAGCTTGGCATCGCCGACCATGACTATGGGAGCCATGGCGAACCGCTCGGTTATCTCAGCTCCCGGCACCATCTCGCGGTGCAACTGGCACACTTCACGCAAGAGCGCCGCCAAATCCAGTTCGGCAGACTGGAAGTAAAGTTCAGCTCCACCATCGATCAGGCGCGATGAATCGAGCAGGTTATCGATCAGATGCGTCATGCGCAGGACGGCGCTGCGAATCTTTCCGGCGCGCTCGCCGAGCTCTGCCGGCCGCACCGAGTCCCGAGTCTTATCCAGCCGCCGCGCGTGGCCGTCGATGATCGTCAACGGGGTACGGAACTCGTGCGAGGCCATGGATACGAAATTGCGCTGCAGCAGCGCGAGGCGCTGCTCCTGCGCCAATTGCTCTTCAAGCATGGCGGCCTGCCGCACCAGCGTGCGCTGGCTGCGCATCAATTCGATGGCGTTGCTGCGGAACACCACGGTTGCCTTCGCCATCTCGCCGATTTCGTCGCGGCGTTCCGTCTCCGGGATGCCGACCTCGGTGTCGTTGGCGGCGAGCCGGCGCATACTGTCCGCAAGAACCAGCAGCGGCCGGGAAATGGACCGGCTGATATGGATCAGCGCGGCGACCACCATCGCGCCTGCGATCAGCATGGCGAGCCCGATCAGCCAAACGGCTTGGCGATAGGCAGCGCCGAGACGGTCGCTGGCCGCTTTTGCATCGGCAACTGCGCGATCGGTGAGCTGTCCTAGCGTGTCGCTCGCCGCGTTGTATGCGGTGCGCGAGGGCCCGTTGTAGATCGCAAGCGCCGCGGATTTTTGCCCCGTGCGCGACAGCTCGAGCATCTGATTGACGATCGCCCGATACGCGGTCCAGCGCGCAGTGAAGCGGCGGTAGAGATCCGCGACCGCCGCATCGTGTGCAATCGCCTCGAACTCGCGTTCGGACGCGGCAATCGCGCGATCCAGGTCCGCCATGTCTTTCTCCGACGCGGCAGCCTCCGCCGCATCCGAGGACAAAAGGATGCCGCCTTCGATGGCGCGGAAATCCGATGTATAGTTATTGAGGTCGCCGACTGCGCGCGTGGTCGGCAGCCAGACCTGCGCAACATCCACCGACAACAGATTGAAATTGCTCAATCGCGACAGGCTGAACGTCCCCAGCACCGCGACCAGCGCAAAGAACAACAGGAATACCGCGGCCAGGTGGACGCGAATCGATTGCGGTTGCCGCATCATGGGGCCCTCGACCGCCACCATAGGCGATCCAGCACGCCCCTGTCACTTGCAGCGTCGCGGGAAACTGAAGGCTCCGCACCTTCGCATAGGATATTGCCGGTTAACGACTTTCTCAGCTAGATAGCGATCCGGACAAGCCATCTTTGGAATGGAACGGTAGTGACCGAAACGCCGAAAAAAATCCTCTGCATCGAGGACGATCGCGAAACCGCGGCGCTGATAGCCGAGGAACTCGTCGAGCGCGGCTTCGAAGTAAGCGTCGCACACGACGGCCGCGAAGGCTTGACGGCCATCCTGAAGACTATGCCCGATCTGGTGCTGTCCGATATCAGCATGCCGACCATGTCGGGATTCGAACTACTTGACAGACTGGTTGCGCTGGCGCCGCGCTTTTCGCGCATGCCATTCATATTTCTTACTGCGCTGACCGACCGCGATAACGAGCTGAAGAGCCGGCAATTGGGCGCCGACGATTACGTCACCAAGCCGATCGATTTCGACATGCTGGCGGCCATTATCAATGCCCGGCTTGCGGGGGTTGCCAGAAATGGCGTTTGGCCTCAAACGGTTGGGCTCAACGATCGCGAGGTCGAGGTGCTTACCTGGGTGGCGCGCGGCAAGACGTCGATGGATATTGCGCACATTCTCGGCTTGACCAAACGCACGATCGATTTTCACATCGATAACGCGCGGGATAAGCTCGGCGCCGCGACTCGCACTGAGGCCGTCCTCAAGGCGGCGGCGGGGCGGCTGATCGAGCCCTAACGGACGCCGGATCAACGCGTACCAATGGATATTTTGCGGGAAACAAGCTTCGACTTTCTCGGTCCGAAGAAGACCGGCAAAGTCCGCGATATGTATGAACGCGGCGGTAAGCTCGTGCTCATCACGACCGACCGGCACTCTTCGTTCGACCGCATCATCGCTCACATTCCATGGAAGGGACAGGTTCTCAATCAGGTGAGCGCGTGGTGGTTCGATAGAACCAAGGACATTGTGCCCAATCACGTGCTGGCAGTTCCCGATCCGAATGTCACGGTGGCGCGAAAATGCACGATGGTCCCCGTCGAGGCCGTGGTGCGCGGCTATCTTACGGGCGTCACCGACACGGCAGCGTGGACGCGATATGCGGCGGGCCTGCGTGACTTCGGCGGCACGATCCTGCCCGACGGCATGCGCAAGAACCAGCAATTACCGCAGCCGATCTTCGACCCGACAACTAAGGAAGCGGCACACGACCGTACCCTGTCGCCGCAGCAGATGATCGCCGAGGGCTTCATCACGCAGGATCTGTTCGCGCGTGTCAGAGAGACGGCGCTCAAGCTGTTCGCGCGCGGCCAGGAGATCACGGCGCGCAACGGCCTCATCCTGGTCGACACCAAATACGAATTCGGCACCGATGAGAGCGGCGCACTCGTTCTTATCGACGAAATTCACACGCCGGACTCTTCACGCTACTGGCAAAGCGACTCTTACACGGTGCGTTTTGCCGCCGGCGAGGAGCCGCAATATTTCGACAAGGAATTTTTGCGGCTGTGGTTTCGCGACCATTGCGATCCTTACCACGACGCCACGTTGCCTCCGGCGCCGCCGGAACTGGTCGACGAGTTGTCGCGCCGCTACATAGCGATGTACGATCAGATCACGGGGATGACATTCCAGCGGGGCGAGACGCCGATCCTGCAGCGGATCGAGAAGAACCTGAGATCCTTTGCGTTCTGAAAGACCGATCGCCGCGGCGTTATCGCCAAGGCGCTGTTCCGGTCCCTCTGGCCGCAAGACCTTGCCACAGCCTCTCCCGATTGCGAGCGGAGATCACGCGTCGATCTGCTTCGGGCGGCTTGATATCAAGCACGGCTTCAAAAGCTCGCCGCAGGCGGACGTGGTCTATGGCGCGAACAAACACGTGCAATTCCGTAATTGTCTTTGAACGATCCTCCGCGACTATAGCGTCGCAGACCGCAGCACTTGTCCTCGCAAAGAACGTGAATTTGGAACCGCGGCGATCCATGTCGGCGGCAGCAACCAAAACAGCCGATCGATCGACTTCATCCAAAGTGATGGCAAAGCGCAAAATGGAAAGCAGCCATTCTTGAACTGCGCGTGAGAATTCACGCTGAACGGTCTGCTCTAACTGGGGCATGCTCACCCTCGTAAGCAACGAAGAATATCACGTTACTGCGCCACGACCAAAGAATTCGCAGGCACAAGCACGCGTTCAATCATAAAATCCGAATATTTCTTCCATAGCGCTTGCAACGCCTCCAATATCTCGCGTTGTGTCTCTTCCGTAACGCCTGCAAGCGGCAAGCGCACCTGGGGCGACATCAGACCGCACAGACTCAAAGCATATTTAAGTGGGGCTGGGTTCGTCTCGCGGGCAAGAGCTGCCGACAATTGCGCGAGCGGCATCATGATCCGCCGGGCCCGCATCACGTGGCCTTGCCGCCACGCGAGGTACAAGCGTTGGCAGAGGCCCGGGGCGATATTGCATGCAACGGAAATGCAGCCGTCACCGCCCTGCGCCAAAAAGCCCAACGCCGTCGCGTCGTCGCCGGAGAGAAGCCTGAAATCCGAACCGACGAGTGTGCGCAGTCGCGATGGACGGCCGGAATCGCCGGTTGCGTCCATCAATCCGATGACCCGCGGCGCCTCAGCCAGCCGCGCCACGCTTTCATCGGTCAAGCCACGTAGCGTCCGCGATGGGACGTCGTGGAGAATAACCGGCAGCCCTGTCGCAGCGGCAATCTCGCGATAATGGGCACACAGGCCGTCTTGTGTTGGCTTGTTATAGTACGGGGAAACCGACAGGATTGCGTCCGCACCGTTCGCCTCGGCAAGTTTGCCCAACGCTAGTGCGTCCGCAGTGGCGTTGGAACCAGCTCCGGCCACCACCGGCAGCCGGCCTCGCGCCACCCTTGCGGCGATGCGGATCAGTTCCGCGTGCTCCGCTGAACTTAACGTCCACGCTTCGCCGGTCGTCCCCCCGACCACGAGCGCCGTGGCGCCGTGCATGATCTGCAGGTCGCAAAGCCACTCGAAGGTCTCGTAATCGACCCGGTCATCGTCGGTGAACGGTGTAGGCAATTCAGGCGCGTAGCCTGTCAATTTCGCGATATGGCGGCCGATGGCGAACACAGGAATATCCAGCCTCAGGCGACCCGTCTTTGGGAAAAAGAGAAAGACTTGTTTGAAGGCAGTTGGTCCGATCTGACCGCCGGCGCAAAACCGGTATTGAGTTCTAAAATTCCGCTGACCCAAACGATCGCGTGCGGATGACTATCGCCTTCGCTTCTTGCGTATTTGAGCGCCTCCCCGCGACTGACAAACAATCCACCCCGCGCACCGTTCGACTCCTGGGCAACCCAATGGCCCCTGCTATCTTGCCCGATCATGAAAAGCGGCGGCTGAAGACACGAGGGAGGTTCGGAGGCTTTGTCCGTTTGTTTCATCGAAGTGCTCCCATTACGGCAGTTTGTTCAGTTGGGCGCGAATAGTGATCGATTAGACCGCTATTGGTCTCCAAACCGCTTTTCTTCGAAAGCATCGGCAGGATGATTGGGCCTTCCACCGAAAGCGCGCGCGACATCGGCGGCGAGCTTTCGCCATTCCTCGACCGCCATGGCAAAGAAGCTTCGCAAGATTTGCGCGCAGCCCGAGGAGGAACTCGCATTTGCCGGATCACGGCCCGGCTGTGCTCTGTTCATGTTAGTTTTGAAGTGTTGGAGCGGCGGCCGGACGTTGTGTCCGACCGGTTTTCCCCAGGAACTGCAATCGGCGAGGCTTGAGATATCAACCGATGGCACCGCTTGATGTCGTCCCTGGATCGACGGAGCACTTGCGCGGGAACTGCTCGCTGACTACGCTGCGCCATGAAGTGATCGAGGGCCTGTCCGAACCTTTGCCAAAGCGACCGTGGTTCCGGCTCGATAGCGGCGTTACGGACGGTGCCGCTAGGAATGACGCCCATGGGGGTCCTCCTGTCTTCGTTGCGTTGTCCGCAATGTGCGCGCAAGGGCATATGAATTCGAGACGAATTGCGAGGCCATCTCATAAGAGCGGCATAAAGGGCAAGGCGGCCAAGACCGCCCGCCGGCAACAACGCTAAATGTGGTCAATCGAGCTTGGTTCTAAGCCAAGCAGAGGGCCGGCGGGCCAAGAGCCACGCCGCAGGCGCCTCCGCGCCTTTATATATTTTCCTTATAAAACCGAACCGGACTTCCTCTAAAAAATAGATACACCGTGAATGGGGACACTGAGGGCCCGCACTCCTTTAGGGCAATTTGTTCCTTCTTGATAATGATCAAAAGCACGCCGCTGCTTAGGTGTTAAAAGCCGTCATCAACGAGGAAAGCTTCAATGGTGCTCACCCTGCTCATGGTTGTTATTCTCATTGTCAGTTATGCGCTGATGTTCGCGCTGGTGAGGTTTAGCGAAAATATAATCAGGCGGTCGGAGAGGGCTGCGGAAAGCAGCAGCGCGCCTAAAGCCGGGACTGCAATACAAAGTGAGCGGTGAGAGACGCGCTAACCGAGTTCTGTTTCAACACTGCGGAGGCATCATGGTGCCGGTCTATGTCCTCACTGCGGTGGTCGTCCTCCTGGTGGTTTACCTGTTCTACGCAGTGATTAACCCGCAAAACTTCTAATTCACACACTCAGAAGCGCACCAGGACCGAGTCCGGAGAAATTCAAATGAGCGCCCCAGCGTGGCTGCAAATCGCCTTCACGTTGGTTGCGATTCTTCTGCTCAGCGTTCCAACCGGACGCTACATGGCGCGGATCGTCATGGGGCAGAAGACTGTCTTCGATCGCTTCTTCGACCCGATCGATAGCGTCATCTATTTTCTGATCGGCCGCAAGGTGACCAGCCAGGCGATGGACTGGAAGGCCTACACTTTCCATATGCTGGCGACCAACCTGGTGATGGCGCTCATCATATTCGCCGTCTATTCACTTCAACGCTATTTGCCGCTCAATCAGCTGCAATTCCCAGGCATGGAGGCCTTCCAGGCCTTCAACACCGCTATCAGCTTCATCACCAACACCAATTGGCAAAGCTATTCCGGCGAGACCACGCTATCGAATTTCAGCCAGATGGCCGGCATCACGTTCCCAATGTTCACTTCCGCGACTACTGGCTTCGTCGTCGCGATGGCCTGGATTCGCGCCTTTACCGTTGCGAACGGGGGTAATGATCTGGGCAATTTCTACCGCGACTTCATCCGCTTCATCACCCGCGTGCTGCTTCCGATCTGTTTCGTGATTTCGCTCGTGATGGTCAGCCAAGGGGCCGTGCAAACTCTTCACGCCAGCTTCGTTGCGCACACTTTGCAAGGTGGCGATCAGACTATCGTCGTCGGTCCCGTTGCCTCGCAAGGCACCATCGAACTCGTCGGCACCAATGGAGGCGGTTTCTACAACGTCAATGCCGCACACCCGCTTCAGAATCCTACACCGCTTACGAATATCATTCTCATAGTGCTGATGGCACTGCTCCCGGCCGCGATCATCGTGACCTTTGGCGAAATGATCGGCAACCGGCGGCAAGCCTGGGTGCTTTATGGCGTCATGAGCGCGCTGGTGGTGCTGTTTCTGCTGCTCTGCGTCATGCCCGAACAGAGCGGAACGCCGACCCTGGTTAACGCTGGCATCGAGACCACAGCAACAGCCAACCAGCCGGGAGGCAATATGGAGGGGAAGGAGGTGCGTTTCGGTATTTCGGGTAGCGCGCTATTTGCTGACATCACCACCGCTTTCACCACCGGCGCCGTGGACTCCGCCCATGACAGCTACACACCTTTGCCTGGAATTACCATGATCGGGCAGATGATGCTGCAATGCGTGTTCGGCGGCAAAGGCGTCGGTTTCCTGAATGCGCTGGTATATGGCCTGATCGCGGTGTTTGTGGCCGGCCTGATGGTCGGGCGCACTCCGGAGTTCTTGGGCAAGAAGATCGAGACTCAAGAGATAATCCTCGTTTCGCTTGCTCTGCTGATTCATCCGCTCGTCATTCTCTCCTCGACGGGCTGGTCGATGACCGCGCCCTATGCGCTATCTTCGCTCGGCAACAGCGGCATCCATGGCTATTCGGAGGTGCTTTACGCTTTCACCTCCGCTGCAGCTGACAACGGCTCGGCATTCGCCGGACTGAACTCCAACACGCCTTGGTTCAATCTCGCCATTGCCGCCGTCATCTTCATCGGCCGTTATCCGCCGATCATCTTCCTTATGGCAGTCGCCGGTTCCGTTGCTCGCAAGCCGATTTCACCGTCGACCAGCAGTACGTTGCGCACAGACACGGCGATGTTTGGCGTGTTCTGGTTCGCCGCCATCCTGATTGTGGGCGCGCTGACCTTCTTCCCCGCACTCGTGCTTGGGCCGATAGCCGAATTTTTCTCCATGAAGGCCGGACTGAACTTCTGATGACTGCTACACCCCGCCGTACCGGAGAAACGATGGCGCCGAGAACCAATCATACGGCAAAGCGCGAGGCGCTTGGATCGGCCTTTCGCGGCGTGAGCTTCCGCGGCGGCTATACGCTTGATTTATTCGTGCACGCGCTGAGGGATTCGCTCACCAAATTTGACCCGCGCGTACAGATCCGCAATCCGGTGATGTTCGTTGTCTGGGTCGGTACTCTGGTGACGCTTGCGCTGTCTATTCAACCGGATCTATTCGGGCCGTCGAGCGCATCCAGGCTCTACAATGCCATCGTGACCGCCGTTTTGGCACTGACCGTATGGTTTGCCAATTATGCAGAGGCACTCGCCGAGGGCCGCGGCAAAGCCAAGGCCACCGCGCTGCGGCAAACCCGCGCCGATCTCGTCGGTGTCCGCGTGCTGGAGGACGGGCGGACTGAGAAAGTGCCTGCCACTGCCCTGCGCAAAGGCGATCTTATCCGCATCGAGAAAGATGATGTCGTGCCTGCGGACGGCGATGTGGTTGATGGTGTGGCCTACGTCAATGAAGCCGTTATCACGGGCGAGTCTGCGCCGGTCCTGAAGGAGACCGGGACCGATATGTTCTCCTCGGTCACCGCCGGAACAACCATCATCTCCGATTGGCTCTTGGTGCGCGTGTCCGCCGATCCCGGCAGCTCGTTTCTCGATCGCATTATTCATCTCGTCGAAGGCGCCAAGCGGCAAAAGACACCCAACGAGATCGCGCTCACGGTCCTGTTGTCGATTTTGACGTTGATCTTCGTCATCGTCGTGGCCGCTATTGCACCAGTCGCCGTATACTTGCAGGCGCAGATCAACGTCGCCGATCTTATTGCCCTTCTTGTCGCGCTGATCCCGACCACTATCGCGGCGCTCCTTTCCGCCATCGGCATCGCCGGCATGGACCGCACCATGCGCTTCAACGTTTTGGCAATGTCGGGTAAGGCCGTGGAAACCGCCGGCGACGTGCAAACGCTGCTGCTCGACAAAACCGGCACGATTACCACCGGTGATCGCGAGGCGACGGACTTCATCCCGATCTCCGGCTATTTGCCCAGCGAATTGGTTCAAGCCGCGTTTCTCGCCTCGCACTTTGATACGACTCCGGAGGGCCGCTCCATCGTCGCCAACAGCGCTGCCCGCGGCGCGCAGACGCTGCCGGGGTTGGATCAAGCCAAAGGCTTGGAATTCTCGGCACAGACAAGGATGAGCGGAACCGACCTGCCAGACCGCCAAGTACTGCGCAAAGGGGCGGTGAGCGCTGTCGTCCAACATGTCAGCGAGCGATTCCAAACCGCTGCCCCACCCGACCTTGAGACCATTGCGTCGAGCGTTGCAAAAAAAGGGGCAACGCCGCTCGCTGTCAGCGTCAATGGCGAAATCGTCGGCATCGTTGTGCTCTCCGATAAGCTCAAAGCCGGAATTCGCGATCGCATCCTGGAACTGCGCAAAATGGCGGTGCGCACGATTATGGTGACCGGCGACAACCCGGTCACCGCTCGCGCCATAGCTGCCGAAGCGGGCGTCGATGACTTTGTTGCCGAGGTCACTCCCGAACAAAAATTGCAATTAGTGCGGCGCGAGCAAGCGCAAGGACGGCTTGTAGCGATGACCGGCGACGGCACCAATGACGCACCGGCCTTGGCGCAGGCCGATGTTGGGCTGGCGATGAATTCGGGAACGATGGCGGCGAAAGAAGCGGCCAATCTGGTCGATCTCGATTCCGATCCAACCAAACTCACCGACCTCGTAGCAATCGGTCGGCAGATGCTCATCACCCGCGGCGCGGTGACGACGTTCTCCATTGCCAACGACGTGGCGAAATATTTCGCCATCATTCCGGCCATGTTCATCCTGGCTCTGCCGGGACTGCAGGCGCTCAATGTCATGCACTTGGCAACGCCTCGCAGCGCGGTCCTCTCGGCGCTCGTCTTCAACGCCCTGATCATTCCAGTGCTTATTCCGTTAGCGCTGCGCGGCGTGCGTTTCCGCGTGCAAAGCGCGGAGAACCTGTTCCATCGCAATCTGTGGATTTACGGAGTGGGCGGGCTGATTGCGCCATTCGTCGGCATCAAACTGATCGATCTCTTGATCGCGGCGTTCGTTTGAAGGGAGGCATGCGATGCTCGATTACGTCAGCGGTGCGGTGCGCGTTTCCCTGACAACCTTCATCCTGTGCGGTTTTGCCTATCCGTTCGCCGTTACCGGGTTAGCCCAATTGATCATGCCCTTTCAGGCCAACGGTAGCGTTGTCCGCGATGCCAGTGGCGCGATCCTTGGTTCGGAATTAATCGGGCAGCAATGGGATGATCCGCAATGGTTTCACGGCCGTCCGTCGGCAACAGTTGCACGCGACCCCAAAGACCCCAGCAAGGCGATGGTTTTGCCGTACAACGCGGCGAATACAACGGCATCGAATCTTGGCCCAACCAGCAAGGCGCTGCAGGATCGGCTGATTGCCGGCCGCAAGACGCTTGATCATGCTCAACCCGAGCTCGCCGGGAAGCTGCTGCCGTCCGACATGCTGACCGCGTCGGCTTCGGGCCTTGATCCAGACATTACGCCCGCTAACGCATTACTTCAGGCGGCGCGTGTCGCCAAGGCGCGCGGCGTTCTTGCCGAGCAAATCACTGCCTTGGTCAAACGGAATGTGACCCCACGCAGCCTTTTGATTTTCGGCGAGCCCCGCGTCAATGTGCTTGAGCTTAATCTCGCTCTGGAAAGGGAGTTTCCAAGAAGATAGCCATGCCCGACCTTATCATGTTGGTACTGATCATTGTTTGCTTCGCTCTCGTGCAAGCCTACGCGCACCTGTGCGACGTGCTGCTTGCGCCCGCCGACAAAGGCATCTCAGAATGACAGTCACCGGCTGGCTGCAGATCGCGCTTTTTGCTATCGTCGTCGGCCTGTTCACGCGCCCGCTGGGCGGTTATTTGGCGCGCGTCTACAGCGGTCGGCGGACGTTTTTGCACTCCTTGCTTGGCCCAATCGAAGTCGGACTTTACTGGCTGGCGGGTGTAAAGCCGGATGTCGAGCAAAGCTGGTACCGATATGCCGGCTCACTGCTCTTGTTCCACGCACTGGGAATTGCGGCACTTTATGCGCTTCTGCGATTGCAATCACTGCTGCCCTTCAACCCGCAAGACCTCCCTCCACTATCTCCCGATCTGGCGCTGAACACCGCCGTCAGCTTCGTCACGAACACAAGCTGGCAGTCCTATAGCGGCGAAACGACGCTCGGTTACGCGTCGCAGATGGCGGGCATCACGGTTCAATCATTTCTGTCAGTGGCGACTGGCATCGCTGTCGCGATCGCCTTCATCCGCGGCTTCGCGCGGCGGCGGTCGGCCACCATCGGCAATTTCTGGGTCGATCTGACGCGAGGCACGCTCTATGTGTTGCTGCCGATCTGCGTCGTCGTCGCGTTGTTTCTAGTCGCGGCTGGCGTCCCGCAGACCCTGGCTCCTGCAGCCGAACTGACGACGCTTGACGGCAGCGCACAAGTTATCGCCCGCGGACCAGTTGCGACACAGGAAGTCATCAAGCTCATGAGCGGTGATGGCGGCGGTTTCTTCAACGCCAACTCCGCGCATCCGTTCGAGAATCCAACGCCGCTGACAAACTTCGCTGAGCTGGTACTGATCATGGTTCTGGGCGCGGCCTTGACTAATTGCTTTGGCCGCATGGTGGGATCCGAGCGGCAAGGATGGGCCCTGCTCGCCGTTATGGCGATCCTGTTCGGGTTTGGCGCCAGCGCGCTCTATCCATTGGAAGCGGCCGGCAATCCCGCGCTCGCAGCCCTCCAATCCGGCCAGGCGACGGGCGCGCAACAGCCGGGCGGCAACATGGAAGGCAAGGAGGTGCGCTTCGGCATCGCCGGCTCGGCGCTGTTCGCCAACGCCTCGACGGCATCGTCCGACGGCGCCGTCAATTCCATGCACGACAGCTTTCTGCCGCTGAGCGGCGGCATCCTGCTCGCCAATATGATGGTCGACGAAGTGATCGTGGGAGCTCCCGGCTCCGGACTCTTTGGCATGTTGCTGTTTTGCATCGTCACGGTGTTTCTCGGCGGTCTCATGATCGGCCGAACCCCGGAATATGCCGGCAAGAAAATGCGCTCGCCGGAAATCAAGATGACGATCCTCGCGCTGCTGGTCGTTCCGGCGGCAACGCTCGGTCTCGCCGCGGTCGCATCCGTCGTTGAGCCGGGCCTCGCCGGTTTGGGCAATGCAGGTCCCCACGGCTTCTCGGAAATTCTTTACGCCTACACATCCGCCGCCGCAACGAATGGCAGCGCATTCGCCGGCCTGAATGCGAACACGCCGTTCTACAATCTCACGCTGGCGCTCGCGATGTTCGCGGGCCGATTCCTGGTCATCGTACCCGTTCTGGCGATCGCCGGATCGCTTGCCGCACAGCCGATCACCCCGCGTTCTGCCGGTACCCTGCCGACCGACGGCGCGCTCTACGTCTGCTTCCTGCTCGGCGTTATCGTCATCGTCGGCGGACTGACCTATTTGCCTGCGCTCGCTCTCGGTCCGATTGTCGAACACCTGCAGCTCTTGGGTGGCGTGCTCAATTAACTTAACGCGGCACGACGACAGCGCCTGACGAGTGCCCCACCACTTATTCTTCCCTTATGCCATTCGTGGACGTTCCATCTGGAATTCATACACCGAGTCCACCCACATTAGCGCAGACAGACAATCCTCCTTCATAACTGCCGCTCTGCAGCGTGATGTCGCTAGGAGAAGACAACATGGGGCAAAGGCTTTGGCGCGCGGCGGCGCACTCTGAGTCGGCCTGCGCGAAAATTTGGGCGGCGCTCAAAGACGCCTGGCACGAGACCCGTACCGCCGAACCATACCGCCCAGAGTCACATTACATGCGCGGTCCCGGCTCGAAATGGCGGGCGAAGTACGGCCAAGCACCCGCACACAATTCTCATAAGCATTAATGATGTCAGTGCGCCCGCGTTAGCTTCCAAGCTTAAGCTGAAGAACGTCCGTCAATCGGCTGCGGTAAGGGTCGCAATTGCTGGCATTCGGGGGGAGCGGCATGGGACAGCAAAGCCTCCAATGGCTGATCGGGTATTCTGACTCGCTCGGCGTTCGCTTCCAAAACTGGATGCCCATAACGGCAGGGATTGTTGCAGTTGAGATTCTATACCTGTGGCTTCGCGAATGGTTGGCAGATAAATCAAGTGACCGGCTCACGCGAATGAGAAAATCTCGCGGGGCGTGCCTGCTATGCCGAGGCATATGGTCCTATTAGACGTCGGCCTTTATAGAATTCTTATACGATTGCGCCTGCCGCCCTCTCGAATTCCTACACGAATAGTGACACTTCCACCGGGCCGGCGGCATCTTTCTTTGCTTTGACCTACGTCAAAGTCTGGTGGCGCCTATAGGTGTTTTCTAAAGCTGCTGCATCCTTTGCCCCGGAGCATTCCCATGTTGGACGTCGTCATGCTGGCGATCGCTTTTGGCTTTTTCGCCGTGTCGATCGCGTACGTCTACGCCTGCGATCAGCTGTGAGGAGGCGCACATGATCTTCGACTATTCACTCGCCGGTCTCGTGACTGTGGGACTCTTGATCTATCTGGTCTACGCGCTGCTCAAGCCCGAACTGTTTTGAGGGGATAAACGACCATGACCGCCATCGGTTGGACCCAGATCGTACTTTATTGTGCGATCATCATCGCGATCACACCGCTGCTCGGCGCCTACATGACGCGCGTATTCAACGGCGAGCGGACGTGGCTGTCGCCGATCCTGCGTCCAGTCGAGATCGGCATCTACAAGATCAGCGGCGTGGACGACCGGCAGGAGCAGCATGCGGTGACCTATACAGTCGCCATGCTGCTGTTCCACGTCGGCGGATTCCTTATTCTCTATGTTTTGATGCGCGTGCAGCAGTGGCTGCCGTTCAACCCGGCGGAGCAGTCCGCGGTCGCCCCCGATCTGTCGTTCAACACTGCGATCAGCTTCATCACCA
>Ga0335081_10011995_pt1 | contig 14037 bp, 10 predicted proteins | sample Lox_Sample_35_FD_206713 | JGI IMG/M metagenome (GOLD analysis project Ga0335081, IMG submission 206713) | Soil microbial communities from Loxahatchee National Wildlife Refuge, Florida, United States - Lox_Sample_3.5 | ecosystem: Environmental > Terrestrial > Soil > Wetlands | place: USA... | reverse complement strand
AGAGCGCCTTCCATTTTTTGTCACCTAAAACTGGGAAGCTTGGGTGGAAATGCTTAGATAATTCCTGTGATTAGAGTAATTCATACTATTTGGCATTGATATTGCTGGTTATATTGGCGGACCCACTAAGAAGGGAGTTATGAATGAGGAGTTTCTTAATTCACAAAAACCTATGCCCTTATCACTGGCTCAGAAGGAGAATCGGAAAACTAAGGGCTTTAAGCGTATCAAACACAGCTGAGAAAATTATCGTTGACATACAAATCTTCTTCGTCATCCGCTTTTTGGCGGTTGGCGGATTAGTTTTGTTTTGGACCTTTTTAGTTTATCTAAACCTAACCTCCTTTTTAAAGCACCCGCGGGGGTGAATTAGAGAAACAAACTTTTCAAGGCTTTCGTACCCTTCCGCCCGCATATTTGCAACACAGGTTTTTCTTGCTCTCCCCTTATTTCGCCCGGGAGTTATTGCGGAATCCTTATTGGCCGTTGCATGCGGCGAAGGCCTTCCATGTAGACGTTCCCTGGCCGAAGCAGTACCAACGGGCGAAGCCTAGATGATCAAGGTTTCACCGACCGGGACCAGCGTACCGTTCATCTCAACCGTGATGGTTCATGTTGAGCCAACCCCAAAAGGATTATCCCCGCGATGAGACAGAACAGGCCAGATTTCCAGCCACTGCCAGAAAATGAGCGGTGTCGTTTCCATTTTACATCCGGAGCAGAATTTGGTATTTTATTGGAGTCATCGAAGGACATCCAACGTCAAAGAGAAGTTCCGTTATTTCCTTTTCCTTGCCTTTTTGTTTGTTGATGTAAGAGGATCAAGGGGATCTTCAAATGTATCTCGACTTCTATGGGTTTAGGGAAAAGCCTTTTAACTTGACCCCCGACCCCCGTTTCGTCTTCCTGAGCAAAACACATAAGGAAGCCTTTGCGCACCTTCTCTACGGCATCGATCATCGCGTCGGATTCATCGGTCTGACGGGAGAGGTGGGATCTGGGAAAACAACGGTTTTGCGAGCGCTTCTCGGTCAGCTCGACGCAGATCATCACCGGACGGCCCTCATCTTCAATCCCTGCCTCACAGCCCCCGAGCTTCTTCAAAATATCAACCGAGAATTTGGCGTTGCGGCCCCTTCCAATGACAGCGGTTCCTTGGATGCCCTCAACCTGTTTCTCCTCCAACAGAATAGCGAGGGTCGCACCGTGGTCCTCATCATTGATGAGGCGCAGAATTTGGAAGCCCCCGTGCTCGAACAGATCCGGCTGATCTCGAACCTGGAGACGGACAGAGAAAAGCTCATCCAGATCGTCCTGTCAGGACAGCCGGAGCTCGCACAGATTCTGAAAAAGAATGAAATGAGGCAGTTGAGCCAACGGATCGTCGTGCGGTACCATCTGCAGCCAATGGATTTTGGGGACACGGTACAGTACATCAACCACCGGCTCGAAGTGGCCGGAGGGAAGAACGGGTTCATTTTTTCCAGAGGGGCCCTCAAGCAAATCTACAGGTATTCACAGGGGCTTCCGAGGCTCATCAATGCCGCCTGCGACATGGCACTCATGGCCGCCTATTCGAGAGACGCAGCGAGGATAAGCTCTCGGTTGGCTGCTGAAGGGGTCAAAGATCTGCGGAAGAATAGGGCGGTCTCTTCGCGGAAGAAACGTCTTGTCCTTGTGCCGGCGCTTGTCCTGCTGGCAGTCCTGATCGTCGCGGGCGCGTATTTGACGCGGCTAGAATTCGTCAGCCCGCCAGTCGCTCCTTCTGTGAAGGCAATGGAGGGACAGATAAAGAAAGCCCCTATGATCCGTGACGAAGAATTTTCCCGCGCGATAGCGAGTCAACTCGGCGGGCTCTCGGAATCGGAAAGCGCCCGGAGGGCTTTTAACGCTTTAGCCGTCGTCTGGCATGTCTCCCCTGTCCTGGAAATGCTCGATTTGGACCCGCTCAAGGAAATGGAATCGGCAGCTCTAGCTCGGGGGCTTCGCCTCTACCCATTTTCCGGAAACCTTGGCGTCCTGCTTCGCATGGATTATCCCGCGGCGCTCGAGCTGAGCCTGCCGGGCGTGCGGGGGAAACGCTTCGTGTCGCTGGTGGGCGTCAAGGACGAACATCTCATGATCGATCCGCCGATTGGAGGGAGGAACTCCCTTTCCTTCAGCGAGATTGAAAAGTACTGGTCCGGACAGGCCTTTTTTCTCTGGAAAGATTCACTGAACCTTGCCAAGAATGCGTCTGCGGGGTCAACGGGAGACGGGATCAAGGAGGTTCAGGGCCTTCTCAGAGAGGCAGGGGCCTACGACAAGCCCTTGACGGGCATCTATAACGCCGATACCCTTTCGGCTGTCAAAGAGTTCCAGGCGTCGCGGGGAATAGAGCAAGACGGCATCGTCGGGGCGAAAACGCTGATGCACTTGTATCGTTCCATCGACCGGTTCCAGGCGCCGAGGCTCACCCAGGGGGGGAAATGAGCGTTATCCTCGATGCCTTAAAAAAACTCGACCGGGAAAGATCGGCCCGCCGGAGCGGGACGGCCAATATCGCCGTTGAGATTCTCAGATCCGATCTCCCCCGGTCCGGGAAAAAAATCCCACTCTATGCTGCGGTTGCCTTTCTCACCGCCGTAGCCACAGCTGCCGTCACGTATAGCGTCATCGTGAAAGTTGGTTCTCGACCGAAATCTCCATCTCCTTTGGCCGTATCCGTGAATCCTCCCGAGCCCCGACCGCTTGCCGAGCCTGCTTCCGTTTCCAGTGAACCCAGCCGTGAGGTTCGAGACGAATTAAGCCCAACGCCTCCGAAAACCCAGGTCTCCGCGAAGAGCAAGAGGCCCCCGAAATTCTTGCCCGAGAATAAAACTGAAGAGAAGAAGGACGGGGAGGACATCCTCTCAAAAGAGGCGGGCGTCGCTCCACAACAACCAAGAATCCCCCTTGAGTCCTCTCCGGGCGAACCTGCCACCACGTCTCCGCGGCTGGATATATCGGCCATCGTGTGGTATGAAGAGCCTTCAAGACGCTTCGCCATGATCAACGGGTCGATTGCCACAGAGGGGTCTGTCGTCGAAGGCATGAAAGTCGAAGAGATCTGTCCGAACCGGGTCCGGTTCCTCCAAAACGGCCAGCATTTTGAAATCTTCATCAAATGAGAAGGTCCTGCTTTCTAATACAAACGCAATAAATTTTTAATTCGGCATTGCGAGCGGTCCCGCTTTGCGGGAGAGCGTGCCTGCACAGAGTGCCTTCTGCCCTGGGGTGCTTTTACAGATAAATGTTTCGGCACGCAGGCGTGGCAATCTCATTCCATAAATACGAAATTGCGGAGCTTGTTCCGAACAAAGTGAGGAATCTCCGGGTTTGCCACGGCTTCGCCTCGCAACCATTTCATTCGTCGCAAAGAAAATTTATATTATACATGGCGACATAAATCATTGCGCATGACACGCCACGGGTAGGGGAAGCTTCAGCCTCCCCATGGGCGACTAAAGTCGCCCCTACCCAGTCGTCGCGCGTAAATTTCTGACGTCATGTATAGTAAAGGAAAATTGTCATTCAGGAAAGATTCGTGTTAAGATGCAGGCGGCAGCCGCCTCAAGGAAGATGACTGCCGTCAGATGGACGTGATCACGAAGGAGAAGAAGCATATGAAGACATTGAGAAATACCACGGCGTTGGCTGTGGCCGTTTTTTTTCTCTGTTTGACCGGATGTGCGGGATTTTCCGAAACGACGCCGAGGGAGGCCTCCCTGGGCTCCCGCGTGTTGGATGCGATCAGCGATGCGGTCTATGAGGTCGTCGTCCCGAAGCCGACGAAGGACTCCTTGCAGTACGAAAAACCCTTGCCGATGGATCTGATTCCCTACTCGATACGGACGGACAAATATTATTCGATCGGCACCGCTTTCGCCATCAGCCCCACCGAGTTTGTATCAGCAGCCCATGTCATGAATCTGGGAGGAGGGAGTCAATTCAAGGAAGTTTTCCTCAGAGATCGAGAAGGGAAGGTTTACTCGATCGAGAAAGTGGTGAAGTACTCGAAAAACAGGGATTTCATCGTCTTCTCGCTCCGCAACGGGAAAGCAAAAAAATTCTTGCCCGTGAATCAGACTCCCCGGCTCAACCAGAAGGTGTATGCCGTTGGCAATGCCCTCGGGGAGGGAATTGTCATCCGAGACGGCCTTTATACGTCCGATACGCCCGAGGAAGAGGCCGGGGAATGGAAGTGGATACGGTTCTCCGCGGCCGCTTCTCCGGGGAACAGCGGCGGCCCGCTCCTCGATCAGAGCGGAAAGGTCATCGGCATCGTCCTGAGAAAGTCTCCAAGCGAGAACCTCAACTACGGAGTTCCGATCGTGGAGGTCCTCCATGCCGACAAAGACGTGGCAGTCCTTCAGACGAAAGTGCGCTATTTTTTGGATAATATGGATATGACCAAAAGGGAGACGTTAAAAAAAGAGATCCACTTGCCCAAAACCTACCAGGAACTGGATAGCGAGTTGAACGCGATCATGGCTCAATTTACCGCCAAGCTCCTCAAGGATCTCCTCGCCGAGAATCGGGACAAAATTTTTCCTCGCGGCCCCGGATCCACCCGGATGTTCTATAAAAGCTATAATGCCGTCTTCCCGCATCTGATTGTGAAGGGCAGAGACGGCAACTGGGACGCGTATTATCCCAAGGAGACGAGAGACGCCGACCTGGGGAACGACGGCCGCCTGACGTACGGCACGCTAGGCGGCACGACCTTCCTGCATCTCCGCAAGCCGGATGACGTTTCCCTGGAAGGGTTCTATGGCGACTCGAAGCTGTTTATGGATCTGATCCTCAAAGGGTTGGGTCGCTACAGGCAGATCGGCCCCGAAAATATCAAGATCACGTCGATGGGCAGGGCGCTTGAGAGCTATCGATTTACGGACTCCTACGGGAGAATCTGGATGGTCAATACCTGGCTCAGCGAATACGACGACCGGAAGGTGGCGACCTTTTCCCTTCCTGTCCCGGGGGGATGTATCGTCATGATGAGAACCGACCAGACGGGCAATATCGACCAGGGGGACGTCCCCGACCTGAAAGTGCTTTCGGATTTCATCTATGTCTCTTATTCCGGCACGTTCAAGGAATGGCAGGAATTCCTGGCCATGAAAGACCTCTTGCCCTCCCTCTTTTCCACCCTGGAGGTTCAGATGGAGAAGGACAAGGTTTTCCGGTTCAAATCGGAAAGACTCTCCCTTTCCTACGGCCCGGATGTGATGAAGATTTCCGACAAAAGCAGCCTCCAGGTGGATTTCAGCTACCATCCGGAGGAAGGGAGGACCGTTTGGGACGTCAATGGAATGATGATCACCGAAGAAAAATACAATCAGTTGAGCTATGTGGTCTACAGAATGATGAAACCGCCAAGAGAACTCGGCGATCAATATCAGAGCAACTGGGAGAACATGGTGGAGCGAAAGTTCCCCTTCAATCGATCTGCCTATCATAAGGATAAAATTACGCTCATTTCGACGATCTACAATGGGAACGGCATCTCGGGGAAAGACGAGGCGCTCTCCAGTTCGGTTCTTTATACGGTCGGCTTCGTCAAGCAGGGGAACGTTGACCAAAAAGAGATGGAGTCCAAGCTTGATGTCTTCATGCGGAATCTGGTCATCTATGAAAAAGGGGAGAACAGGAGTGACGAGACTGGAAGTTCGCAGCCGAAAAACTGAGGAGGCCGTCGTCGCGCGAGAACACTCCTTTGGGCCGTCTTTTTAAGGCGACGAAGAGAAAGGGTACAAACGGAATAAGGCGGCGGGATCGGAATTGAATTAGAGCGTCAAGTTTTTAAGGAAACCAGCGACGGCCCTGCGGTGCCGTCATGCCTGCTTTTCATCCTTTGTTCGCTTTCGCTTGATCGATGATGTCCTTGAGCGTTACTTCAGGATGGTGATACCTGGGGTACTTGACGGTTTTTTTTCCGTACTGAATCGCTTCCTGCGGGCACCACTGGAGGCAAGCCAGGCATTGCTCACACCGATGCGTCCAGGAAGGAGGTTGATTCTCATGGATCATCTCGATATTGCCGACCGGGCAGACCTTAGAACAGATCCCACAGCCAGTGCATTTCTCATCCACCCAGAATTTCTTGTCCATCTTGCGAACGGAGTTGAAAGACATCTTGTGAATCCAAGAGAAGACAATATTCTGCCATAGAGGTCCTCTCTCCACCTTTTCCCTCTCCAGCCGAAGGATCTTTCCAGCGACGGCCGTTACCTTTTCTCGAGCTTCTTTGAACAACCGCTGCTGGGTTTCAATGGGCCCGGGACCGCCCCACGGAATATAATTGGAAGGCATTGGAAAAGAGTGACCCAGGGCAAGGGACTGCCCCTGGGTTGACATCAACTTTCTAAGTTGCAACAAGGTGGCGGCGGGTTGATGAGCGTTGACGGCCAGGGCGAAGAAATACGTCTCGGGTTTGGCTCGAAGGTGACGGACGAACCGGAGGACGCGGCCGGGCAGACCCCAGATGTGGACCGGAAAGATGATGCCGACCCGATCGGCTTCGACCTCAAGACCTGCTGATAAGTTGGGAATAAACTCAATGGTTGCCTCTTTTAGTTCCAGGGCCAGCTGGCGCGCGATCCACAATGAATTCCCGGTTCCTGTATAAACATACAGCTTCGTTGTCATCCAAATCCTCCGTTCCAGGGAGATTCGTCTGTGCGCCAACGCTTGAATAGAAAAACCCGCACCATCCTAGGTGCTAAGGCCGGGAATCGAACCATCCAACGAATACCCTGCTTTTTCCCAGTAGCCTACCTCCTGTTTTTCCGTAAAAACGATTCGCTCAACCCATTTGACCCCTTTGTAGGCATACATTCTGGGGATGATCAGACGAAGGGGAAAGCCGTTATCGGGCAACAACTCCTTCTCATTGACTCTGTAGGCGAGCATCGTGTCCGGTTCGAGAGCCTCCTGGAGAGAGAGGCTGTCATGATATTGCCCTCCGGTCGCGTAGAAGGAGACAAACCGGGCTTTTGGATCGATCTTGACCTTCGCAAAGATCTCCTTCAGGTGAACGCCCTCCCATTTTTGATCGTCCAAACCCCAGCCTTCCACGCAAATAAAATTTTTTGTCTGAAGTTTTTTGGGAAGGGCCTGGATCTCGTCGAAGCGGAGCGTAAGAGGGTTCTCAATCAGCCCTTCAATTTTGAGACGCCATGTCCTAAGATCGACATGCGGAGTAGGTTCGATGGACCGAATGAGAAATTGCTTCACCCGTGTGTATTTTGCCCGTGCCCACCCGGTTCCTTTGAGAGCAAAATGGCATGATGCCAGAGCAGCCGCCCCCAGAAGACCCCTTCGAGAAACTGTTATTCGTATCCAGTTCGAGATGCGATCCATCGGATTCTCCCAGAGTGAATAGAATCAATTCTAACCCATCCCGGCCCATTTCAAAAGGACCGTATTGACAGGGTGGATAATGCCTTGGTATAGAGGACATGGGGAAATGATAGGCTTTGAGGGGAGGGAATTCGCTTGCCACACTCACCAGGATTGACCTGATCGGGTATTCGAATAGAAAGAGGAGTGTGCAGCGTCGCAGGCAAAAAGGAATAAAACGGGAACAGAACAAAAGAGGCGATGTTGCGTGGAGAAATGTGAAGCCCCGGCCGATCCGGTCGGGGCTCCTTTTTTTTTCAGCCGATTAAACGGCAATAATCTCTTTTGGGTTTTTGTGGATGCAAGGCCCCGGACCGGATTCGGTAATGATAAAATTATCCGTAAGGCCCGCCCAGACGGTCCTGTTTGCCGCAGTGGGATGGACCGTCAGGTTCATCCCGGCTTTGATCTTCATCGGCTCGTCATTCCGGATGAGGGGCCGCTCCACAAAGTGATATCCCTGGCCGTGGGAGTAAGCGCGCATTTCCGGGGAAAATCCCTTTTTCTGAAGGAAGGCGTTGTTTGCGTCCCATGCCTCTTTCGGACTTGCTCCGGGTTTCAAGATACGAAGAGAAATCTTCTGGGCCTCAAGGGCGACTCCGAAGGCATCCTGCAATTCCTGAATGGGTTTGCCGATCGTGATGACCCGGCCCAGTTCCGTCCAGAGACCGCTGGGGCCGTTCACTTCGATCAGGATGGAGACCTGATCGCCCTGTTGAATCGTCCTGTTCTGATATTGGGGGGGCATGAAAGAAACGGCCGTTCCCTGCGGGCCCGATCCCACCAGAATCACGTAACGATAACTTCCCTGCATGGTGCAGGCATATTGAGCATCGGCGAACACTTCAAACTCTTTCTTCCCCGGCCGGATCGTCTTTCGAACATGTTCCATGGCATTGTCCTGAAGGGCGGCAACCGACTTGATCAATTCAATCTCTTCCGGGCTTTTGACGGCCATCAGGTGATCGATCTGATCCGTGGCATCCACGAACTTCGCTCCGGGCAAGTCCTTTGACACATATTCGAAGAAAGAAAGAGGGATGAAGGCTTTTCCCACCAGGCCGATGACTGCATCTTTTTTCTCCTTTAAAACTCCGACCGCCAGCTCGGCGTCGTAGGGATTCGTGTAAAGGGCTGATGGAAAATAGTTCGAAGATAAACGCTTCTTGACCCCCCGGACAGCCCATGGCGGTGGCCCGGGTTCTCCCGGAGGAGGCGCGCCGTGCGAGATGAGCGACATTTCATCGTCTATGGGGAAGATCGCGGTCACGGGATAGTTTGTGGTTGCTGGCAAATCGGTGAACCATTTGATCGGTCCTCCCAAAAAAGCCTCATCATTCCGGATGATGAGATAGTCGATGCGATCTCTTTTCATCATCTCGCGGACGGCTTTCCATCTTCGCTCGAGCTCGCCGGTAGAAATCGTGTGCATCTTCCTCTTCCTGGGGTCCTCCGCGAGCGGCGTCTTCTGCTGGGAAGCCCCGTCTCCCGGCATCGCTGCGGAAGCGGAAATGGCTGCTGCCCCCATCGCCGTCGTCTTCAAGAATTCTCTCCGAGTCTGTTTCTTCATGGTCATTCCTCCTTGGGTTGAATCCTACATTGTTTCAAAAATGTCGTTTTGTCAATCCGCAGAATAAAAAGCGGAAATGAGATTTGTCTTAAGAATAACCGATTCGGCTCTTCTCGACAACGGTCCAGTGAAAGAGTCAGCTCTTAACGGCGAGGGATCTCAAAGGGATGAGTCTGCCCCATCAGATCAACCAGGATGTTTTTTGACTCTGCGGGTTTGCCATCCAGCCGGTCTTTGATCCATTCTGCCGTGTAGACCCCCCAATTGGGCCCAAGGGCGCTGGAACTCGTCGAATGGAGGGCATGCTTCTCTCCCTGATAGAGCACGAGTTGTTTTGGAGTCTGAATGGTGTTGAGTAATTCGTAAGTATACTCAATAGGACTTAGTTCATCATCTTCACCGGCAATGACCAGGTAGGGACACTTGATCTGTTCAGCCGCACCCTTCAGCGTCAATTTCTCTGCGAACTTGTCAAACTCGTCCTCATCCTCATACCCTGCCATGTACATGAAGCGAAGCTTGAAGGTTGGCGAGGCCATATTGAAAAGCGTATGAAAGCCGGGCTCATGACAGACGTACGCGACGGCGCAACCCTTGAGCCTTTCGTCGATGGAAGCAACCTGGGTCCCGACGAAGGAGCCGAAACTGACGGCGAAGAGGGCGATCCGATCCGGGTCAAGCTCGGGCTGGGCGCGCATCCATGCGAGGGCCGCGCGGCCGGCGTCTTTGAAATTGTTTTCCGTGATATGGATATCCCGCACCGTGCATTCTCCCTGCCCGGGGCCGTCGATCGCGAGGCACGCGATCCCCCGTTCTAAGAAGCGGTCTCCATAGAGGGAATGGAGCATTTCCTTAAAGCCGTCCATCCCGTCGATGGAGAGAATACAGGGTTGTTTGCCGGAGGGTCTTTTGGCTGGCAGGTGGAGGTATCCTGGCAGCGACTTTCCAGCAAAGGGGATCTCAACGCGTCTAACCTCATGGTCCGAGTATTGGGCGTACTTCGAATAACATTCGACCTTTTTGTTGTTGAAGGCGACGTTCTCTGGAGAATTCTCGAAGATCGGCCACTGGGCGCTTCCGTAGAGAAGAGAAGCAATGAAAAAACTCTCCCGGGCTGCCACGGTCCGGCCTTCTTCTTCGAAGCGCCGGGCGATGGCTTCCCGCCGCGCCGCGGCTCGTCCGAACTCTCTCGCGATGTCGCTAAATTTGTGAACACGGGTTCGTACGCCGATGAAATCAAATGTTGCTTCCGGGCCGCAGGGACCCAGGGTATAGCCGATCCGATTCTGATCCCATTCGATTCCAACCGTGTTGATGATATTGTCCAGGATCCAACGCTGTTCTTGCCAGCGTTTCATTCGCCGATCGGTCTTTGGAGAGATAGGTGGCATAAGGTCCTCCGTAATAAAGATGAGAGTGATAAACTGGAATGCAGTGCACAGCAACAACGCTGAAACGAAAAGGTTAACCCGTGCTCTCGAATCGATTGAATATCCTATTGGCCTCCTCCCGAATTGTCAAGCGAAAAAGGGGAGGGCATTCTTCAATTGTGAGGGAGCATGGTATGCCCAGGATCGGAGGGAATCCCCGCATTTTAAAGTTTTAGAGGGGAGACGACTCCCGATCCAAAGATACCCAACTGAGAGTAGGTTCTCCAGGCCGGGAAGATGAAAGGTTGACTTTCTCAAAGAAGAATTATATAAGGGGCTGGCTGGTTAAGGTCAGAAGTTCAAAAGATCCTGGGAGAGAGGAGGCAGTCACATGAGAAGAGCAGGCATCCTTATTCTTGTTGTTTCATTCGTTTTATGCTTTTCGTCTTTTGGGCTTTGCCAAGGCGCCAAAGCAGCCGGGCCGACGGGAACTCCGATCAAAATAGGCGGGGCGGTTTCTCTGACCGGGCCGTGGGCGGAAACGGGAAAATGGGTCAAGGAGGGATACGACCTCTGGCTGCAAGAAATAAACCGAAGAGGGGGGCTTTTGGGACGACCGGTCGAAATGGTCGTGTACGATAACGAGAGCGATACGGACAAGGCTGTGACCTACTATGAAAGGGCCATCACGGTCGATAAGGTCGATCTGGTTTTTGGAGGTGTTCCCGGCACGTCGAATGTCGCTGTCATGCCCCTGGTTGAAAAGTACGGAAAGGTGTTCGTGGGATTAGGCGGGCATATGAAATCTTTTGAGCAGGGATACACCTATTCTTTTGCCAGCCCTCCCCTGATGAGCGATTGGGCTTATCTGTCCCTGGCCGGCGTGATTGATGATCTCATTCCAAAGGTGGATTGGCCCAAATCGATGGCGATCATGACAATGAACAACGTCACGGGCCTTTCGGCCCGCGGGCCGCTGATCAAGTCGGCCGAGGAGCACGGGATCAAGGTGGTCGTCGATGAAACTTACAATATCCCCTTGACGGATGCGACGCCCCTGGTGAGCAAGGCGAAAATGAGGGGGGCCGAGATCCTGGCCTGCGTAAGCGCCTTTGATGACGGGGTGATGATCACCCGTGCTGCCAAGGCGACGCGTTATAACCCGAAGGTCCTGTGGCAGATGCTGGCCTCCAGATTACCCGCTTGGATGAAAGAGTTTGGCGAGGACGGCAACTATGTACTCAGCCACACCTACTGGGCCCCGGACCTCCCTTATCCCGGCAATAGCCAGATGCTTCAGGGGATTAAGGAACGATTCGGGAATCGTCCGGTGAGTGATTTCCTCGGCCTTGGATACTGCTGGATGAAGAGCCTGGAGGTGGCGGTTCAAGGAGCGGGGACGTTGGACAATAAGAAGATAAGAGACTATATGAGGTCTACCAAGTTCGATCTTCCTTATGGAAAGGGGATTACCTTCGACAAGCGGGGCCTGCCCGCTCCCTTCTGCTTCACGGTTTTCACAACGGGCGGCCAAAATAAGTTGGTATGGCCGAAAGAGTTGGCCACGACCAAGCTGGTTTACCCGAAGCCGCCCTGGGGTCAATAGCGGTTGGAGGAGGATAGATGAGGACCGTTGAAATTGAGGATCATGATACAACGGTTAAGGCTCTTAACGAGCATCTGCGAATCGATCCCGCGAAAACAGCGATTGTCACCGTCGATATGCACCGGGGCCATCTGGACCCTGTCGAAGCCACCCTGCCGGTGGCCGTTGAAGAGGGTCAAAGGGTTTGCCGACACGCTCATGAACTTCTTACGTTTGCAAGAGCCCAAGGCATTTCGGTCATCCATGTGATCGCCGTTTTCCGCGAATCAGAGGCCGACAAGATCAATCCCAGAATTGGCGCAGCCCGGGTGGTTCTGTCGAGGGGGGCGCCCAAAACCGAGGCTCAGCGGCGAGGGGTCATGCATAACCTGAAGGGCAGCATTCAGACGGAGCTGATGCCTGAAATAGGACCGGATAAAAATGATTATGTTATCGATACCAAAAAGACCTTCAGCATTTTTCAGGGAACCGATCTCGAACATCTTCTAAGAATCGTTCTGGGGGTGGATACCGTTGTGCTGATGGGCATTAACACGAATACTTGCGTCCTTTGCGGTGCCTTTGAATCGTTCAACCTCGGTTATAAAACGGTGGTCATCTCCGACTGCGTTGCTTCGATGTACGGGCAGGATCTTCATGCCCTTGGCTTGGAGAACATCGGCCGCTGTCTTGGGTGGGTCCTCACTGCCGACGAATTCAAGGGAAAAATCAGAGCCTATCAGAAAGAATCATTTTGAGCGGCTACAAGCGGCGAGGGATAAGCCGAGAGCCCGGCTGGGTCATTTTAGATTGAAACGCAAGGAAGAGATCCTCTCGCATGAGGAAAACTGACCCACTCCCAAAGCCCGGCGGGATTGAAAATAATGTCATTTTGTGTTAAATTAACAGCAACATAAATGAATCCCTCCTGAGCGTTTCTCCCAGGGCAGTGATCTCCTAGATTTCCCAAAGATCATTCCTGAGATTCGTGCGAGATTTTTCCGGGACGGGCACGCGTCCTCGAAAATCGACGGAGGGTATTGTTAGCCAAAGGAGAGGACAAGATGAAACTCGGTCTTGTAGGTTTTCCACAGGTCGGGAAGCGGACACTCTTTCGATTGCTGACGGGCAAAGAGCCAAGTCTGGAAGGCAAAAAGATGAACGCTTTGGGCCTGGCGAAAGTGCGTGACGCGAGGTTTGACCGCCTCGTGGAGATCTATACTCCACGCCAGGAGACTCCCGCCCAGATTGAATTTTTACTTTTCCCCGACTTAGACGAGAAGACGTCCCGGAATGAACAGATGCTGCAAGGCCTGGACCAGGTAGACGTCATCTGCCATCTCGTTCGCGCCTTTGAGGACGACACGGTTTTTCATGTTCATGGCACGCTCGACCCCCGTCGCGACATTCTGCTTTTCAACGAAGAGCTACAATTAAACGATCTTCTTTTCATTGAGAAGCGCCTGGAGCGGCTTGAGAAGGAACGGAATAGGAAGAAGGATGCTCAAAAGGTGGCCTTAGAGACAGATCTTCTTAGCCGCATGAAAACCCATCTTGAAGCAGGCCGGTTTCTGAGGAACTTTTCCGTGACCGAGGTCGAAGAAAAGGTGATTGCCAGCTATCCGTTGCTGACCCGCAAGGCGGTCATTATTATCTTAAACACAGGAGAAAAGATCTCGGAAGCTCATGGCCGGATCGATCAATTAAAAGAGGGTTTTCTCGATCAGGACTTTCAGTGGATCGCTGTCTCTGCCAAAATTGAGCAGGAACTCTGCCACCTCGATCCCACGGACCGCCAGGCTTTTCTTGAAGAGCTTCAACTTGACCAGCCAGCCCTGGACCGATTGACCATGCTTTGCTACGAGACTCTCGGCCTCATCTCTTTCTTCACGGTTGGTCCGGATGAAGTGCGGGCCTGGACAAACCGGCAGGGGTCCTTTGCCCCCCAAGCTGCAGGGGTGATTCATTCGGACTTCGAGCGCGGGTTCATCCGGGCAGAGGTCATGAAATATCAGGACTTGATTAAGCTCGGAAGCGAGCAGAAGGTTAAAGAAGTAGGGAGATATATGCAAAAGGGCAGGGACTATGTC